>OJUG01000184.1_pt1 | contig 101139 bp, 93 predicted proteins | sample 1599841 | NCBI WGS metagenome assembly OJUG01 (sample SAMN04168659, study PRJEB22393) | human gut metagenome | biome: human gut microbiome; feature: stool | host: Homo sapiens | collected 2014-05-12 | reverse complement strand
CCCCTCAGGCAGGGGAAGAAAGAGGTGGCACGAAGTGACGGAGGAGTTTTTTTGAGGATAAAATACCTTTTGACACACCCTCTCGTTTTTATTGAATTTATTTATTGATGTGGTGGAACTTCAATCAGTAATACCCGTGATTTTTCGGTCGCCTTGAATTCGACTTCATCGGTATCGTACACTCCTACTCCATCACGGCGATTCAAGGTCAAGTCTTTTAACGTGATACTTCCTTCAATAATAAAGATATACACGCCCAAACTCTCCTTTGATTTCATCTTGTAGAGCTGTAAAGAATCCTTGTCCAAGTCGGCGATCGAGAACCATGCCTGTTGATAAATCCATAATCCTTTGCCGTTACCGGGATAAGGAGATACGATTTCACTAATCTCGTTTTTGCGGATTAAATCGGAAATCACGGCGTTCTCGTACCGTGGCGGAACGTTTTGCTTGTTCGGGAATACCCAGATTTGCAGGAACTCGGTAGGCCGATCGTCATTTCGATTGTATTCACTATGCATGATGCCTGTTCCGGCACTCATCACTTGAATTTCACCTTCTTTGATCGTGTCCTTGTGTTTTAGACTGTCCTGATGTTCCAAGTCGCCTTTCAAGGGGATGGAAATGACTTCCATGTTTTTATGAGGATGTAGGTCAAATCCGGTACCTCCTTCTATCCGGTCATCGTTAAGTACGCGTAATGCCCCGAAATGAATGCGTTGTGGATTGTAATAGTCTGCGAAACTAAAGGTGTGATGGGTTTTTAACCATCCGTGGTCGAAGAAACCGCGACTCTCGGCTTTATGTAGTATTGTTTTCATAGTCTTTTTTATTTTGTGTGCATAATTATTATTATATACGGGAAAAATGATATAAAGGTTATAAATGGGATCTTTCAATTTTTTGTTTACCAAAAATACGTGTTATTCTATTGGAAGGCGAGTGATAAAAGGCTCTGATAAGCTATTTACGCTTACAATCTGCGAGGTAATATAAAATATATATAAGTTTTGTTTGCTTTTTGTTTTAAAAATAAATATTTTTGTGTGTCTAAAATCGAAGGATTATTGATTAATCCTAATTTTTTATTTCCCCAAAATTCATATTTCATTTAAAATTCGATTATTCAGTTAGTTATTTATTTGTACTTTCTGTTCTCAGGCTTAACATATCGCTAAAAAGACGATATCATTAAACCTTCGTTTAATGATATAAAAACAGAATGATTATCCGTGATTTCATACCCGTTTTGCGGCTTGTTTGTTCTAAATGTTTCGCATCTTTCAAAATAGTTATCATATGAGTATCGTGTTGTTAAAAATATGGCAATCAGAGAATAAATCGATCTATTATGAACTGTCCAAGAAATATAATGTTCCTGTAAAACATGTCTACAAGCTGGTACATGGCAAAAAGGTCAAATTAAAAATGAATTCTTATTTGGTGCTGTTAGAGCTGAGAAACAGAAATATAATTCGAAGTTTTGTATTAACCAGTCAATTTAAATGAAACATAGGAATGAAAAAAAAATGGATTGTTATTACAATATTATTCTTGTGCCTGCCGTTTTGCCGGGTTAATGCTCAGACGATTGCCGTGAAGACAAACGTCTTGCCTTGGATGACGGGAACTTTAAATCTTGGTGGTGAAATGCGATGTGGTGAATGGTACAGTTTGGAAATGAATTTGAATTATAACCCATGGACTTGGGGGGATAATAAAAAGATGAAACACGTCTTGATTCGCCCCTCGTTCAAGAGATGGTTCCGGGGCGTGTATGACGGTGGTTTCGTGGGGGTGCAAATGTATTATAGCCGGTTTAATATCGGGGGAATGCCACTCTTTAACGTGTTGAAAAAGCACCGTTATCAAGGGAGTGTGGTTGGGGGTGGTTTTTCCTGTGGTTACCAGTGGCCGATCAGTGCAAGCTGGAGTATCGAAACCTCTCTGGCGGCAGGATATGTTCGATTGAATTTTAAGCAATACGGTCCGGCAAAAGGAGATTTGTTACAAGATAAGCGTAAAGAGAATTATTGGGGAGTCACGCATGTCGGGGTATCATTTGTGTATTTTATTCAGTAAAAATATTGTCTTATGAAGATCCAAGTATTTGTTCTAATTATCCTGTTATGGGTGACAGGCAGAATTTCAGCCCAAGAGATTAATTGCGAAATACAGTCCCCTGTAGTCAACGTGCGTCAGGATTCTCTGGTTATTTCTTGGCATATGTTAGTGAGTGTTCCTGATCTGGAAACCCGGGGACACGTGACGCTTACCCCTATCCTTTCCGGGCAGGGACGGCAAACGGAATTGCCTTGTATACTGGTCAATGGGAAAAGGGCTCATTTGATGTACAAACGCGAACAGATGTTACAGAAGCGCAAAAAGTCGGCAGGGGTTACCGGAGTGTATGCGGCTATAAATCCTGAAAATCAATATATCGATTATAGAACGGTAATTTCTGTCCGGGAAGGAATCTTGTCAACCTCACTTCTTTCAATTCGGGCGGAAATTTTTGATGAAAACGGTCATAAAGTCAAGTCAACGATTTTATCCTCGCGGGAAATAGAGATCGAACGGATGGGCGGGTATGCCTCAAATCTGCCAAACGTATTGCGTGACACGACAAAGGTTGCCGACTTGCCAATAAAATCGGGTAAGAAAAGTTTCAAGGGGTGTTATTTGGAACCGGAACGTGATGCTACCGACGAGCGGAACCAGAAGGAACTGGATTTTAGTCTGGAAGAGGCGAAAGTGATCGCGAATTTAAAGCCGCATCTATTATCCTTGCGGGAACTTTACATGGTTGCTTTAAGCTATAAGGATGAACCGGAGAAATTCTACAAGATTATAGAGACGAGCGTGAAGATATATCCCACCAACCCGGTTGCTAATTTGAATGCGGCCAATGCGGCCATTGAACGGGGGGATATACGGATGGCGGGTATGTACTTGCAGATGGCTTTGTACGATACCATTGCTTACAAAAATTGCCGAGGGGTGTACGAATTACTGTGTGATAATACATACGAGGGAATACGTCTTCTGAAGTCAGCGAAGGCTGAGGGGTGCGAGGAGGCAGATCATAACTTGAAATTGTTTTTTGAGTTAAATCAATAATTAAAACGAACATGAAAATCAAATCGATCCTTTTCTTCCTCATCCTTTTCGGAAGTATTACGGTCCGGAGTCAGAATTTTGCGGTAAAAAGTAATTTGCTCTCTCTAGCCAACGGGGCCCTGAACGGAGGGATTGAGTATGCTTTCGGGATGAGATCGACAGTTGATTTCTCCGGGAGTTTACGTCCATGGAAGCGAACGGAAAGATACGTGGAGCGTTATTGGTTGTTACAGGCAGAGTACCGTTACTGGACGTGCCAAAAATTTAACGGGAGTTTTTTCGGGGTATTCCTTAACGGGGCTCAATTCAATATTGGTGGGAAAGATATGTTATTGGGAAAATTCAAGTGGTTGAAAAATCACCGTTACTCCGGCTGGTTGACAGGAGGCGGTATCTCTTACGGGTACCACCTCATTTTGAATCGACATTGGAATTTGGAGGTTTCTTTAGGGATTGGTTACGAGTATATCCGCTACGATAAATATGCGTGTCCGGATTTGTGTGCAGCGTGGAAGGAGAGAGAAAGTTACCACTATTTCGGACCGGATAAGTTTTCTTTAAGTATAGTTTATGTTTTTAATTAAAGGGTTATGAGACACATTTTTCTTTGCGGATGTTTCTTTCTCTTCTCTTTTCTTGCACACGGGCAGAAGGATAGTACCGTTACGGTGAATGAGGCGCAACTTTACCGTATGGGAAAACAGCTAGTTGTCTCCATGCAAATAAATGTATCGCGAAAACTAGCGTCGAACGAATCTCTCGTGTTGATACCGCAACTACGTGATAGTTTGAAGAATTTTATGGAATTTCCCCGAGTCTATATTAACGGACGTAGACAACATTTCGTCTACTTGCGTAATTCCAAACAATTTGTTCAAGCGGGTCATCTGGAGGTCCGTCGGCAAGATGATTCTGTTCAGACAATAGCATATTTACGTTCCGTCCCCTTCGAGGAGTGGATGAACCATTCTGTTCTTTCTCTTGAAGAGAACTCGTGTCATTGCGGGGAGCCGGAGGATGGGTTTTCCCAAGATGTGGCACGATTGAATACGTTGTCGGAGTTACACCCGCAACTGGCATTTATGACGCCCCAAGTTGAAGACGTGAAAAACCGGAATGAGAAGATTTGTGCCTATCTGGATTTTCCCCTGAACAAAACAGATATTCTGGAAGATTTTAGAAATAATGCTGCCGAATTGTATAAAATCAAAGAGGGTATTGATGTATTAAAGCGGGATTCTTTTGTCACGATTTCCGGTATTCATATTCATGGATTTGCATCACCGGAGGGGCCGTATATGAATAACAAGCGGCTTGCGGAAGGGAGAACGGCCGCCTTGAAAGATTATATTTCCGATCAGTATGATTTTCCGGATTCTCTTTTCACGATAAATTATACTCCGGAAGATTGGGAAGGAGTAGGACGTTTGTTGAGAGATTCCGTGTTAAAAAATAGTAACGAATGGTTACGTATCGTTGAAAGTGATCTTGCTCCCGACCAAAAGGAACAACGGTTGAGGAAACGTTATTCCCGACAGTTTAATGTCGTGGTGAGCAAGTGGTTTCCGGCACTAAGACGTTCGGAATGCACGATCAAGTATGTTGTGAGACCTTTTACGTTGGAAGAAGCGCAAATCGTGTTTCACTCCCAGCCGAAGAACCTGAGTATCGAGGAGATGTTCCGGATTGCACAAACTTTACCCGAGGGGAGTCAACAATATATGAACGTGTTTAAAACTGCTGTTTTATATCATCCTGAAAATCCGGTGGCTAACCTCAATGCGGCGTGTATAGCATTAATGCAAGGGGATGTCGTGTCGGCGGAAAAGTATTTGCTCCGGGCTCCGGATAGCAAAGAAAAAACACTGGCAACGGGTGTTGCCTATATGTTGAAAGGTCAGTACGGGGAAGCGAAGAGTAAATTCAAGGAGGCTGAATCTTTCGGACTTCCGCAAGCAAGCTATAACTTGAAATTATTGAACACTATATATTAACTTAAAATTTAATGTTATGAGGTTATTTTATTATTGTATTTTACTATTTTCGCTAGTAACATTGGGAGGTTGCATCAATGATGCAGATCCTGTTGATGATCCGTCGGGCAATCCTTCTGTTGTTGTGACGGATGGGAATGTGATGTTTTCATTTACCGTGCCGGAAACCTCCTCTTCTCTTGGACGGGCTTCCGCTGAAAGTTCGGATGAGACCGTGCCGGGAAGCGAAAACGAGTCAAGAATTGAAAAAGTGCAACTCTATTTATTTCATTCGGAAACTAAAAATTTCATAGAGTCTTTCGAGATCGGGGTAGAGCGGGTGGTATCTGACCAAACCGTAACTTACCGTTCCAACCAAAAGATCAAGGTTGATCCGGGGAGTTATGATGTATTTGCCGTGGCTAACCGGACTAGTATGATTAATGCCACTTCCGTGGATAATTTTTTAAGCCATGTCGATAAGGATTCTTACGAGAATGGAACAACAGATGCTTCTCGTCCGTTGATTATGGCCAATCGTGCCGTGGCCAATTTGAACGTGGTGGTGAATACTCCGAAAGCGGAAGAAGAGATTACGGTGGTACCCATCACCTTGGAACGAGTAGTAGCCAAATTGTGCTTGGCAAGAAACCGGAACGAATATGTTATGAAGGACAAGGAAGGCCGGCAATATGCCACGATAAATTTAAGTAATTACCGTTATTTCAACTTGAGCCGGAATTTCTATACTTTCCGTCACGTGGTTACTTTAGCGGACGGATCGGATGATACGAATCTGGTTAAGCCCGATTTCACCTGTACGAATGATTATTTTGGGGTTATTCCTGCCACGAACGGCTATGCCGTAGACCCTTATTTTTTCAATAAAACGGTGGCCGGGGCAGAGAATTTCACGAATCAAGACAATTATTATGCCCAACCATATTGTGAAAATGCAAGTAATAATATCACGAGTGTGTTGAATGCTGAAAACACGTACACGACAACGTATTGTTTGGAAAACTGCATGTATCGTCCGGCACAGAATAAAGCCTACGCCACGGGAATCGTGTTTAAGGCAAGTGTTTCCATACCGGAAGAGAGAACTTTTAATGAAGAAGGGCACACGGTAGATCCTTACGGGCAAAGTACGATCTATTATTTTAACTATAATTTTTATACCTCGTTGAAAGCCGTGCATGATATCGGTAAGGCGAATGTCCCAACGGATGGTTCATTAAGCCTCGAAGATCAGAAAAAATACAATATCAAGGTGTTTAACAAGAGTGAAGAAGGCAGTTTCCACTGTTATTACAATTATTTCATTCGCCACGTGGATAATCATTCGGCAATGATGGGTGTGATGGAATTTGGTATCGTGCGTAATAATATTTACCGGATATTGATCACGAATGTGAATGATCTGGGAACAGGAATCCCTGACGTGGATCCGGGGGATATTGAATCCGATGCTTACCTAAGTGTTGATTTCTCTGTTTTACCTTGGAATATCCGTTACCAAGAAGGTGAGTTGGAATAGAATGATACAATAATTTTTAGCTGTAATAATGATGAGTAAGATTGGCGCATGCTGGTTGGCAATATTTTCTTGTCTTTGCTTTGCTTGTTCATGGGTAGATGACGATCTCTCCGATTGTCCTTCGGGTTTTTGGTTAAAATTGTCTTATAGATATAACATGTTAAACGTGGATGCGGCTTTTACCCAATTAAAAAATGCGTCAATATTCATATTCGATGAGACCGGAAATTATATTGAAACCCGGCATGTCGACAGTCTTACTCTTCATCAAAATAATTGTCAGGTGAAGTTGGAATCCTTATCCCCGGGCAAGTATAATTTTTTAGTTTGGTCCGGGTTGACGGATTCTTGTTACGAATGTTCTGCCTCGGGGGTAAGACTGTTATGTGATGCGTCGGGAACGTCATCCAAACAATTACCCGCTTTGTTCCATGGCCGTTTGGAAGGGGTGGAAGTTCCGGAAGAGTACACGGTTCGGGAAGTCCCGTTGATAAAGTTAACCCACCGTTTCACGTGTGTTTTGCAAGGCCAGAATCCGACACCATTTGCAGATGATGAATTTCTGCTGGAAATTAGGGCATTTAATGGGATGATTGACCATCGAAGCCAGCCGTTTGATTCGGTTGAAACGTGTTACTTGCCTTTTTATCAGACGGTAGCCGACTTGTCCGGGTTGCAGGTCGTGCATTCGGAATTAAATACATTACGTCTGCTTGAAAATGATGATACCCGTTTGATTCTGACCCATCGTTTCACGGGGCAACGCGTATTGGATATCCCTCTCACGAAATACTTGCTTCTCTCTCGTGAGGCTTACTCGGGAATGACCCCGCAGGAATACTTGGATAGGCAGGATCAATATACTTTAATATTTTTTTTAGATGCCACAGAGGATAAATTAAAACCTTATATCTGTCCCCTGATGAAAGTCAATAACTGGATGGTACGGATAAATGACGTGGATTTGGAGTCTTAAATAATACCAAGCTTACACCAAGGTAAGGAAATCTTTGGTTTAAGGGTGGACTATGGTTGCTCTACCTCAAGTACAAAACATGAACATAGCATAGACATAGCATGAACATGAAACAGTGTTGATGCTGGGTTTTTGTTGTGCCTGTGTTTGGGGTATGGGCTAGAGAGGGGGTAGGGCAACGTTTATGTAAGTATGGATAAGGGTTAAATTGCAGATATGTATAAGGGATTTGTTGCTTTTCATAAATAAAATAAAATCAATTGTTTATGAAAAATTTAGAGGATTATTATAGGATCATTTAATGCTCTGCAAATATAGTAAATTTTCGAATTGCGCAAATCAAAACAAAATTTTTTTTCTTTTTAGCAATCAGACGATTACAATTTTACAAGATTAGACAATTTATTATTAAGTATCATATCATTAATCGATCGTTTTTTGAAACTTTTAATGCGGACAGCTTTCTTTCGTTGAATCGCTGTATTATAGTGAGACGATAGAGACACGTGGAAATAAATCAGGGCCGGTACGAGGGTTAATGCGCGAAGCGCATCCGGTCGGGAAATGTGGAGAAAGCTGTCCAAAATTCGATTTAATACCTTGACAGGGGAAATCAAAAGGGTACATGGTTGATAATAAAAAGATAAATTGGTATGTGGCTCACACTCGAGTGAATCAGGAGTTGTGGATAAAGAAGAAGCTTGATGAGTTGGGTATCGAGAATTTTCTACCTCAGGAAGAACAAGTGCGGGAAACACCCTTGGGTCGTAAAACAATCCGGGTACTCTTGATTCACGGGATGATTTTTATTCACACGGATAAAGCAACAAGTTTTTCATTAATAAATGACCATGGGCTTAATATTGTTTACTTGAAAGATATTGAGGGACGTCACTCGTTGATTGTTCCCGATAAGCAAATGCATGATTTCATGTTTTTGTTGGATTTTTCCCCGAGCGGGGTAGAGGTGTTAAACAAAAATCTGAAACGGGGAGACCGGGTACGAGTGATTAAAGGCCCCTTGCAAGGATTGGAAGGAGAGTTGGTTCGTTTGATGGGACACAAACGTGTGGTCATCCGTTTGGAAGGAGTTGTGTCAATTGCAACGTCCTATATTCCGGGTTCCTTTTTGGAACGAATAGAGTAGAAAAAGATGATGGAGAAAGGTTTATTTTATGATTTGTACGATCGGTTGCGTGAAGTTAATTTCCGTTCGTACTCCCCCGACAAGTTGTCCGCTTATCTTCACGGTTATCTTACGGTTTACACGATGGTTCGGATATATCCGTGGTTAGAGGCCGAATTTGGAGTTCTTTACGATATTCACGAAAGGGCAAAAGAAATAGCCCGTTGGTATGAGGTATTGGTGCAGAAGAAAGAACTTCCGGCAAATTTTCGTGCCGGTTACGCTGCGGACTTGATGGACGTTTACCAGTTGTACTCGGATTTGAATTTTTTGGAAAAAGGAGTGGATGCCGCCTACGATATATTAACACCTTGGGGAAGTCAAAAACTGGTGTTGCCGTGCCGTACTTCTAATATTTGCCGGTTATTGTGTAATTGTTATTATTTTACGGGAGATGCGGAGTGTGGCGAATTGGCAGGTAAATTGGTGACAGAAGCTTTGGGATATACGCGGGGAAACCACCGGGACGATTTGTTGGGATGGTGGGATGCGATTTGTTTGTATGATAACGTGGTAGGCTTGATGGAATTACCCGTTGAAGAACAGGAGCGATTGAAAGAAGAGCGGGTACGGTTGGCCGTACGGGTACGACAAGTGGAGGATGATATGATTGAACAATTTGTGCGGATGGGAGAGGTCTCTTCCGTTGATGTGGGACAAGTATTTTATATTTTGGCGAAACGGGAGTTTGTAGCTTGCAACACGAAGTATGAAAAGAAAGAATAAATATACCAATTCACACTAAAAATGCGATACCGGGACATGCAACCCCCGGTAACAGCGTCTTCTTTAAAACGGTACTTCATATGCCGGATCAAGCTATTAAATACCGGAGGAGACGCTCCTTTTACAAAATACCAAGAATAAATGAAATACTCGTTTCACTCGATATGTAATCGTTTACACGAGAATAAGAAGTACGTGAATGCTTACACGATTCTCTCGGTGGATATTTTTTTGTCCGTCATGAGTTCGTTTATCACGCTTCTTTTTGCTGATAGTTTTATCATCGATCTCTCCCGATCAACCTATGGCGTGATTATTGGTGGTTCTTGCGTGGTTAGTTTGCTGGTTTTCTGGGGACTGAGGGTGAATCGGAATATCATCCGGCACGCCACGATAAAGAGCATTGGGAAAATGGGATTTGCAATTTTCCTAAAAGAACTCCTGTTGGCAGGAATGATCCTCGTGTCCGGTTCTCGGCTGTTCGGGCAACATCTTTTTGCCTGTGCCGTGATTGATTTTCTCGTGACATCGGTGATTCTGGTGGGTTTTCGGGTAACGCTTGTGCTGGTTTATGATTTTACGATCTCTCTGTATGGTTCGGGGAAGACGAGGGTACTGGTCTACGGAACCGGTGATAAAAGTGTGGCTCTGAAGACGAGAATGCACACTAGTAAGCACTATCACGTGGTGGGATTCGTGAATCCGGATAGGTACCTGAAATCTTGCGTGCTTTCGGAATTGCCGGTTTACTATTTTGAGGATGAACAGCATTTCTCCCGTTTTGTGAAAAAATATAATATAAACGGTGTGTTATATCCCTCACGTGAGGAGGCTCGTCGGGAGGCGGATCGGTTGGTTCGTTTTTGTCAGGGGATTGGAGTAAAGAACTTGTTTTCCCCGCCAATAGACGTGCTGGGAGATGGTTTGAAAAAGACGATTATCCGGGAGATCCGTATAGAGGACTTGTTGGGACGGGAGGAGATCAAGGTGAACACGAGGGAGATTGAGGCGTATTTTGCGGGTAAGGTGGTGATGGTGACTGGTGCGGCTGGTAGTATCGGTAGCGAGCTATGCCGTCAGTTAGCTGCCTTTGGCGTGGGGTATCTGGTGTTATTTGATAATGCGGAAACCCCGATGCACGAGTTGCGCTTGGAACTGGAACGGAATTTCCCGAACTTGAAGTTCACCCCTTTTGTCGGTGATGTTCGTCAGAAAGAACGGTTACGGATGGTTTTTGAAAAATATCGTCCCCGTGTAGTGTTCCATGCGGCTGCCTATAAGCATGTTCCCTTGATGGAAGAGAACCCTTGCGAGGCGGTTCGGGTGAATGTGGTCGGTTCAAGGCTGGTGGCGGATTTTTGCGTGGAGTATAATGTGGACATGATGGTGATGATCTCCACGGACAAGGCCGTGAATCCGACCAATGTGATGGGGGCTTCCAAACGACTGGCGGAGATATACGTGCAAAGTTTAGGATTAGCAATAGAGCGTGGGGAAGTGAAAGGTAAAACTCGTTTTGTCACGACTCGTTTCGGAAATGTGCTGGGAAGCAACGGTAGCGTGATTCCCTATTTCCGGAAACAGATCGAGCGGGGTGGTCCGGTGACGGTTACTGACCCGGGAATCACCCGCTTTTTCATGACTATCCCGGAGGCTTGCCGGTTGGTGATGGAGGCGGCCACGATGAGTACGGGCAATCAAATCTACGTTTTTGACATGGGAGAACCCGTGAAGATCGTCGATCTGGCGGAACGGATGATTCGTTTGGCGGGGTACGTCCCGAACGAGGATATCAAGATCAAGTTTATCGGCTTGCGGCCGGGAGAGAAATTGTACGAGGAGGTTTTAAGTAACGAAGAGAACACGATCCCGACGGGGAATGCTAAAATTCGGGTAGCAAGAGTCCGGAAGTACAAGCGGGACGAGGTGTTGAGAGCTTATGATCAACTTGCGGAATTAGCATTGGCGGTACGGATTGAGGATACCGTGCGGTTGATGAAACAGGTGGTGCCGGAGTTTAAATCGAAGAACTCCCGGTTCGAAATACTGGATAAAATAAATAATTAACTAAAATAAAGACTTACAAGTGATGACGGGAACTGGAAGATTGTTTTTTATCGGTATGCTGGTTTGCTTGTTGGGAGCTTGCGCTTCCCCGAAGGACGTGGTGTACCTGCAAGATGTGAAGATTAATTCTAGAGTGAAAGCAGCTTTGCAGTATCGTACGGTGATCCATGTGGATGATCTATTATCAATCGTGGTTTCCTGTGATGATATTGAGACGGCCCTACCTTTTAACACGCCGATGATCGGGTTGGGACAGAACAACACGAGAACAGGTAACGATCAACTTTACGGGTATCTGGTGGACACGGACGGGACGATCGATTTCCCGGTGTTGGGAAAGATTAAAGTGGAAGGTTTATCCCGGACGGAATTGGCTGCTAAATTGAAGAAGGAGTTGAGTAACTACCTGAAGAACCCGATCGTGACTATCCAGTACTTGAATTTCAAGGTAACCGTGTTGGGGGAAGTGAAAGCTCCCGGGAGTTACAAGGTGAATAGTGAACGGGTCTCCATTTTTGATGCTTTGGGAATGGCTGGAGATTTACAAATTAATGCAAAGCGTAAGAACGTGCTGGTGATGCGAGAAGATGGGGACGAGAAAGTTTTCGCCCAACTGGATTTGACATCGGAAAATATCATTCATTCGCCTTTTTTCTACTTGCAACAGAATGACGTGGTCTATGTCGAACCCAATAAGGCTCGGATTGTGGGAGGAAATGCCGGGGCATTTCTGCCTTACGTTTTATCGAGTATTTCCACGTTGGTGGCAATCCTTGCCATCGCAATTCGTTAACCTAGAACCGGAATTACATGGAAGAGAATAACTTGAACAGGGAACGTGAGTCCGAAAGTATAGATATAAAAGTATTAGTTGAAAAGTTTATCACCCGTTGGCGTTGGTTTGCGGTGTCGGTGCCTTTGTGTTTGGTCATCGCTTTGTTGATATGCCAGAGCCGAGTGCCTATTTACAACGTGACGGGTAAGGTGATGATCAGCGACTCGAAAAAGGGGGAACTGGGAACGAACGTGATGATGAAAGAGCTGGGCTTGGCGGCGGCGGATATGTTTGTGGAAAACGAGATCGTGGAGCTACAGTCGAAGAACCTGATGCGGGAGGTCGTGGAGGAACTGGACTTGAACGTCCGTTACGTCCGTGAAGGTTTCTTGCGTGACCGAGAACTTTATAACGATTCGCCGGTGAAAGTTCTTGTGGATAATCCCGGGGAGATCCGGGACACGTCTTTTCACGTGTTGTTGGACACGGCGAACCTCGTGATATTGATGAACCTTGACGGGGAGAAAATGTGGAGCGGTCACTACTCGGAGAGTGTTCCTATGGGAGACTATAACCTCTCGATCGAGCCTAATAGGAAAGTTACTTCCAAGGAAAAAATCCGGGTGGACCTGTCTAGTTTTCGAAAAACGACAGATGTTTTTTCAAAAAACTTGAACGTGCAAATCTTGGTAAAGAACACGAACTCCGTATTGGTCTCCTTGAAAGACGCCGTACCGGCGAGAGGAATTGCGGTGATTAACGCCCTTGTCAAGCGGTATAACCAGAACGGTATCGATAACAAGAGGATCGTGTCAGAGGCGACGGTGGAGTTCATCAACGAGCGGTTGGACGTGATCAACCAAGAGTTGGGAACGATCGAACGACGGGCGGAAGACTTCAAGAAGACGAATAAATTAACGGATATTACCTCGGATGCCGCTTTCGTGATGGAACGCAAGAAACAATCGGAGGCGGAGTTGATGAAATTACAAACGGAGCTGGACGTGTTGCGAAGCATCCGGGCGGCGATCACGCAGAAACGGGCGGAAGAGTTCTCGTTGTTGCCGGAAAACTTGGGCCTCTCGGATGAGGGGTTGAATGCGGGGATCACTCGTTACAACGAGATGGTGTTGCGCCGGGGTAAGTTGCTGCAGAGTGCCAGCGAGAGCAACCCGATCGTGATCGGGCTAAACTCCCAGTTGCAAGGATTAAAAAAGAACATACAAGAGACAATTACCAACGTAGAGAGTGGTCTGTTGATCAAGTTGAAGAGCGTAGAGAAGGAGAACGCATCGGTGAACGAGATGTTAACTTCCGTTCCCACGCAGGAGAAACAGTATCGAGATATTGCCCGGCAACAGGAATTGAAGGAGAACCTTTTCCTTTTCCTGATGCAAAAACGGGAGGAGGCGGAGATCGCTAAATTGATCTACGTGGCGACGGCTAAAATTATAGAGGATCCGTCTGCAGGTAATGCTCCTGTAGAGCCTAAAAAGGCGTTGATCATGCTCGTGGGGTTGTTTCTGGGCGTGGGCATCCCGGTCGGGATTATCCTCTTGCTGGATATGCTGAACGATAAAGTTCGTTCTATCGACGAGGTGAAACGGGCACTACCGTTCCCCGTGCTGGGAGATATACCTGAGCTACCTCAAGAAGAGGTTACCCTGTTACGGGAAAATTTTTCCGTGTCGGAATCGATGCAAGTGATCCGGGAGAAACTGAACTATATGCTGGGTGAGAAAGCCTGTCCCGTGTTACTGGTGACTTCCGGGGTACCCGGAGAGGGGAAGACGCTGGTGGCTGCTCACTTGGCGAAGGCTTATGCGAGGGCGGGTAAAAAGACGTTATTGGTTGGTTGTGATCTGCGAAACCCGCAGTTACACTCGTATCTTCATAAGGATTACTCCCGTGGCTTGTCGGCTTATCTGGCAGGAATGGAACCGGAATGGAGACGGCTGGTACATTCGCTAGGAGAAAATTTAAGCGTGTTGTTTGGGGGAGATGTCCCGCCGAACCCAGTAGCTTTGCTTTCAAGTGATAGGTTCAAGACATTGTTGGAGGAGATGAAGGGGGAATATGATTGCGTTATCCTAGATACTCCCCCGGTGGGAATCCTAGCGGATGCCTTGACGCTGGTCAAGCAAGCGGACGCTTGTTTGTGTGTCGTTCGCTTGAACGTGTTGCCGAGAGGAGTCTTATCTTCCTTGCGAGTACTGGAAAGTGAGCATCACGTGACGAATTGCGGGGTGCTGGTTAACGGGGTGTCTAGGAGAATACACTATTACAAGTACGGTTACGGTAATTATTACAACAAGCAAAATAGATAAGAGGGTAAGTTATAGTCATGTGGTGGTTTCGAAAACGGAAGAAGGTACATTTTGATTATACCCATGATATTCATTCGCATGTTCTGCCCGGAGTAGATGACGGGGTTAGGACTTATGGGGAGGCAATCATGGTGTTGAAAGGCTTATCTAAGTTGGGTGTGAAAAGAGTGACATGCACCTCCCACGTTTATTTTCCTACCTTGATGAATGGACGGGAAAATCTTTATCCCTTGTTGGAGGATCTTCGATCTGGTTTGCAAAAGGAGGGAATAGAGATAGAATTGGATTTGGGGGCTGAGTATCGTGTCGGGGAGTATATGTTGAGTTTGATTGAACGGGGAGAGATCCTGTCCGGGGACGAGAAACGGGTACTGGTGGAACATAACTTTTTATCTCCCTCACCTTTTTTTGATCAAGTGGTGTTCGAATTACAGACTAGGGGATACGAGGTGGTGTTGGCTCATCCGGAGCGGTACGTTTTCTGGGCGGATGATATCGTTCGACACGGGGAGGAATTGAAGAACAAGAATTGTCGGTTACAGGTGAATATTCTGTCGTTTGCGGGGTATTATGGGAAGGAGGCGCAACGGGGTGCGGAAAGGTTGTACGATGCGGGGTTGATTGATTATTATGCGGGGGATGTACATGGGATGAGATATGTGGAGGCGATTAAGAGATATTTGAATGGTTAGAATATTTTTTATTACGAGAGGCTTTTGTCAAATATGTAATTATAATAATATCTGTATTTATGAAAGGGATAGTGTTAGCAGGAGGTTCAGGAACTCGTTTATATCCTATAACGAAAGGGATAAGCAAGCAATTATTGCCGATTTATGATAAACCGATGATTTATTATCCAATATCTGTATTAATGCTAGCTGGAATTCGAGATATATTGATAATTTCTACTCCGCAAGATTTGTCTGGATTTTGTCGTTTGTTGGGGGATGGCTCTGATTATGGGGTGCGCTTCGAATATGCTGAGCAGCCCAATCCAGATGGTTTAGCTCAAGCTTTTATTATTGGAGAGAAATTTATTGGTAATGATAGCGTTTGTCTCGTGTTGGGTGATAACATATTTTATGGGCAAGGTTTTCGTCCTATGTTAGAAGAAGCGGTTAATCTTGCAGAAAAAGAGGGTAAGGCTACGGTGTTTGGTTATCATGTAGAAGATCCGGAACGTTATGGTGTGGCAGAATTTGATGGAGACGGTAATGTGTTAAGTATTGAGGAAAAACCAGAAAAACCAAAATCAAATTATGCCGTGGTGGGTTTGTATTTTTACCCTAATGAAGTTATTAATATAGCCCAAAATATAAAGCCTTCTGCAAGAGGAGAATTAGAAATTACAACGGTGAATCAAAGTTTTCTTGAGAGTAAGTTGTTAAAATTACAGGTTTTAGGGCGCGGTTTTGCTTGGTTAGATACAGGGACGCATGATTCTCTATCAGATGCCTCTATTTTTGTCGAAGTAATTGAGAAAAGACAAGGATTGAAGATTGCTTGTTTGGAGGCTATTGCTTACCGGGAAGGGTGGATCGATGAATTTAAGTTGAAAGAAGTGGCGGAGATAATGAAAAAAAATCAATACGGGCAATATCTTTTGAAAATAGTGAATGAGAAAAAATAGTTTGAAAATGGAGAGTGTGCGAAATATCTTGATCACGGGTGGTGCAGGCTTTATAGGGAGTCACGTGGTGCGTTTATTTGTAAATAAATATCCTCGTTATCATATAGTTAATTTAGATAAATTAACCTATGCGGGGAATTTAGGTAATCTTAGAGACATTGAGAGTAAGCCAAATTATACGTTTGTTAAGGCTGATATTTGTGATTTTGACTTTATTCTTGATGTGTTCAAGAGATATAATATAGATGGAGTGATACATCTAGCTGCTGAGAGTCATGTTGATCGAAGCATAAAAGATCCATTTACATTTGCGAAGACAAATGTGATGGGAACTTTGTCCATGTTGCAAGCTGCTAAAATTTATTGGGAAAGTTTTCCAGAGAAATATGAGGGGAAACGTTTTTATCATATTTCGACAGATGAAGTCTATGGGGCTTTGGAAATTACTAGACCCCAAGGAAATTCCAATAGTGGTGAATGTGGAGGAGGCCCTTTTGGAGATAAATTCTTCACAGAAGATACTAAATATAATCCGCATAGTCCCTATTCTGCAGCTAAAGCGGGGTCCGATCATTTCGTGCGTGCTTTTCATGATACCTATGGAATGCCAACAATCGTGACGAATTGCTCAAATAACTATGGACCGTACCAGTTTCCAGAGAAATTGATTCCCTTGTTTATTAATAATATTCGTCATCGTAAACCTTTGCCTGTATATGGCAAGGGAGAAAATGTGCGTGATTGGTTGTATGTTGTTGATCATGCCAATGCGATTGATTTAATCTTTCATGAGGGTAAGATAGCGGAGACTTACAACATTGGAGGTTTCAACGAGTGGAAGAATATTGATCTTATAAAGGTAGTTATTAGAACTGTCGATCGAATCTTGGGACGTCCAGAAAATGCTGATATGGATTTGATAACTTTTGTTACGGATCGAGCCGGACATGATATGCGTTATGCTATTGATTCTACAAAGTTAAAGAAAGAATTGGGATGGGAACCGAGTTTGCAGTTTGAAGAAGGGATAGAGAAGACTGTGAGATGGTATCTTGATAACCAAGCTTGGATGAATAATATTACTACTGGGGAGTATGAGAAATATTATGGGGATATGTACGGAAATAACGAAAGTATTTAGTAATTGAAACTTAAATTTTGTGTTATAAATGAATAACTTTCTAAGTTAAATGCTCTTCTTGATACAAAGGAAAATAGTGGAGATATTAAAAAAAATATATATAAAAAGATATACAAGAGATTTTACACTTCGACTATCGGCTTCTGTAATATCTACAATTGTTAGCAAAGTATTGCTTTTGCCAGTATTGGCTTTAATGTTTTCGGAGGAAGAATACGGTCTGATGCTAACAATAATTGGTATAGAAAGTTTGATTTCTCTCGTTTTTGGGAATACTCTTTATACCGTGAGAATGATTATGCATAGTGAATATGAGAAGTGGGGACTTGTTGGTGATTTTAATATTTTAGCAATAATTACTTCGTCACTTGCGGGAATTCTCGTAATTCCAGTTATTTTTCTTTTTCCCGATATTGCATTGCTTGATAAAATTTTTCTTGTCCCGTATGTTATTCTTGCTACAATAAATCTATATTTTACTGTATATTACTCAATAACGTTAAGATTTAAAGACGGTTTATATCAAGCGATGGTTACATCTATAGGTTTGTTGATGGGAATACCTATTGCATGGGTTTTGCATTCTTGGGTCGTTTGTTATTTAAGCTCGGCTATTTTTGGTTTTGTTTACTTGGTATGGCGAACAGATATAGTTCGGGAATCATTGAAAAAGACGTTATTATTTAAAACAACATTGAATAAATACTATTTACTTATGATTGCAACAATATTTAGTGGTGGCATCGTATATTTAGATCGTTTTATTCTTTACCCAATGATTGGTGCATCTGCTGTTACTATGTACATAACGGCGTCCTATTTCGGAAAGTCTATAAGTGTTTTAGCTCAACCTGCATCGAATGTAATGCTTAGTTATTTCTCACAGGGAGATTTTAATTTTTCGATGAAAAAATACTATTTGATTAATTTGTTAATAATAGTATCTTTTTCTATTTTTACACTGATGGCATTGTTTTTTGGGGAAAGTATAACACGACTTCTTTTTCCTAAACTTGTGGAAAGTGCAAGTCCATATATTTTTATTGCAAATTTATCTGCTGGAGTTTCGGCATTAACACAATTAATTAAACCTGTGGCGTTAAGATTTGCAGAAACAAAATGGCAAACGGTAATTCAATTTCTATACATATTAATATATTTAATATTTGGTATATTGTCTTTACATTTTTGGGGGCTTATAGGATTTTGTTATTCTGTTTTAATTGTAAATGTTTTACAATTTGGCGCACAAAATCTTATTTGCTATAGAGTGATAAAAAATAGAAGGAATTGATGAATTTTGTTCGGGTAAAAGAAAAATCTAATAACTATACAGTAGCCTTTTTCTTGTATGCGACATTGATTGTTGATCTTATTCGAAAGATAGGGTGGGGTAATGTTCATGTGGTGCGAGATGTTATCTATATACTAGTGTTTCTGTTTATAATATGTAGTGTATATCGCTTGAGAAATTTGGTGGCTGCTATGTTTGTGGCATTGGGTGTGAGTTGTATTTATATTGTAAGTTTTTTAATTAATAGTAGTTATCCAGAATTGTATTTGACATCATGGACTCTTTTTATTATGCGTTTATGGCCTGCTTATATTATAGGCCGATATTTAAAAGATTGGGATAGTGTATTAAATGCAGTTAGGCATTTAATATGGATTGCCTTTATTTATTCTATTTTGATAATAATTTCTCCTGAAGTAACAAAAGCAAGTTATATTACTGTTGCATCGAATTTAATATATGTAGTATTATTGGCTACTTATAGTAGTGTAAAACAAGGTAAATGGTTTAGCTTGTTATTATGTGTTGTGTGTTGGTTACCTATGTTATTATATGGAAGTCGAACAATGTTATTTGGAATATTAGGAGTGTTTTTCTTGTCTTTTCTATTGTCTTTGAAACGAATGTCATTTGGTAAGCAATTGGTAGTTATGACATTGTTGGTTGTTTGTGTGATTATTATTACTATTAATTTTGATACATTGTTTAAATGGCTATATGATGTTTTCCCGACCTCAAGAACACTGCAATATTTAGTCGCAGGCGATATTTTTGATGATTCGAACAGGTTTGTTTATTATGATAGGATTAAAAATTCTTTAAGTTTATATCCATTTAAAGTGTATGGTTTTTTAGGTGACCGTATTTATTATGCTGAACAGAGTGTGGATATTTTGTCTGTTGGAGAAATAGAGAGTATGTATTCACATAATGTTCCGTTAGAATTATGTATGAATTTTGGTCTGTTACCAGGAGTTTTTTTGAACTTATATTTCATGTATAAAATTGTAAAATGTTTTGGAATGTTAAGTAAGGGCAATGGTGGAGCGTTCCAAATAGTATTTGTGATATTTTTAGGAGTAACCTTGGTAAATATGATCGTTTCAGTGTCTTATCTAAATGAGTATTCCATATGGTTAATTATTGGTCTTGTTTTTCATATACTTGGGCGACATAATACAAAGGAGTTTTGTGAATTGAAATGTTAAATTTAATCAAATATGATGTCTGATTGTAAGATTATAACACTCCCTAAGATATTGGATAAACGGGGAAATCTTTCTTTTATAGAACAGTTAAATCACGTGCCCTTTGTGATTAAACGTATTTATTGGATCTACGATGTTCCTGGAGGTGAAGGACGAGGTGGACATGCTTATAAAGAAAATCAAGAATTTATTGTTGCGTTGTCTGGAAGTTTTGATGTGATTATTGATGATGGTAAAGAAAAAGAAATCGTTACATTGAATCGTTCTTATTATGGACTTTATGTGCCTAAAGGTTTTTGGCGTGAAATTAATAACTTTTCTACGAATTCATTGGCCTTGATATTATCATCTACAGAATATGATAAATATGATTATATATATGATTATAATGAGTTTAAATTAAGTAATCTATGAAGAGGTTAAGTACAGTATATGATTGTACAATAATTGAGTTAGATAAACATCATAGCGAGAGAAAAGGGAATATAAGTGTGATAGAAAATGATAAAACTATTCCTTTTGAAGTCAAAAGAGTTTATTATTTGTATGATATTCCAGGAGGGGAAGAACGTGGAGCTCATGCTCATAAAAAATTGCAACAATTAATTATAGCTGCTAGTGGAAGTTTTGATGTAATACTAAATGATGGCAATGTTAAAAGAAGGTTTACTCTTAATCATCCTTATCAAGGATTATATGTGAAACCTGGAATATGGCGTGATTTGGGAGAATTTTCATCGGGAGCAGTATGTTTGGTATTAGCTTCAGAAGTGTACGATGAAGCTGATTATATAAGAGATTATGATGCTTATTTGAAATTTAGGTCTAGAGTAAAAGGGCGGTTTTATAGCGTTCATGGTGATGTTGATATAAAATAATATTAATGGTATTAAATTATGAAATTTGAAGGGAAAAATGTTCATATTGCTTCAAAGGTTAATATTGGAAAAAATGTGAAAATAGGGGATAACACGATTATTTATGATAATGTTTTTATAGGAGATAATACTATAGTTTGTAATAATTGTGTTATAGGAGAACCTTTAAATACATATTATTATAATAATGATTACGAAAATCCAATGACTTTTATAGGAGCTAATTCGTTGATTCGGAGTCATACTATTATATATGCAGGTAATGTTTTAGGTGATTATTTTCAATGTGGTCATCGTGTAACTATCAGAGAAAATACAAAGTTTGGAGAGCATTGCAGCTTAGGGACTCTAGATGATATTCAAGGTTATTCTGAGTTTGGAAATTATTGTAGGTTACACAGTAATGTTCATATAGGTCAACAGTCAAAATTAGGTAATTGGGTATTTGTTTATCCATATGTGGTTTTTACTAATGATCCAACACCTCCATCGATGATATGTATAGGTCCGAATGTTGGAGATTTTTCTCAAATTGCAACAAGTAGTGTTTTATTGCCAGGAGTGAAAATTGGGAAACATTGTTTAGTAGGAGCTGGTAGTGTAGTTTCGAAAGATATCCCAGATTTTCAATTAGCCGTTGGTGTTCCAGCAAAAATATTGAAAGATGTGAGAGATATAAAAGATAGAGAAACGGGTGAAGCTCATTATCCTTGGCCATATCGATTTGATAGAGGAATGCCTTGGCAGGAAATAGGTTTTGAAAATTGGCAGAAAAAAAACAAATAAAATGATTAAATTTCTTGATTTACAAAAAGTAACTTTTAAGTATTCGAAAGAAATACATGAGGCCATCAATAAAGTTGTAGATTCAGGTTGGTATTTGCAGGGGGAAGAAAACAAGAATTTTGAAACAAATTATGCTAAATATATTGGTACGAAGTATTGTGTTGGTGTTGCAAATGGACTTGATGCTTTGGTATGGATATTTAGAGCGTATATTGAATTGGGAATGATGAGACCTGGTGACGAAGTGATAGTTCCTGCGAATACTTATATTGCAACAATATTGTCTATAACTGAAAATGGTTTAAAGCCAATCTTAGTAGAACCTTCGATAGATTCCTATCAAATTGATGATTCTAAGATTGAGGGGATTATTACGTCAAAGACTAGAGCTATTTGTATTGTTCATCTTTATGGACAATGTGCCTATACAGAAAGAATTGAAAGCATTTGTAAAAAGTATAATTTGAAATTAATTGAAGATAATGCTCAAGCACATGGTTGTAAATTTAATGGGAAAAAAACAGGAGCATTAGGCGATGCAGCAGGGCATAGTTTTTATCCAGGAAAGAATTTAGGTGCATTAGGCGATGCGGGTGCAGTGACTACTAATGATGCTTTATTAGCAAAAACTATTCGTTCTTTGGCTAACTATGGATCTACGGAAAAATATGTATTTCAATATGCTGGGCGTAATAGTCGTTTAGATGAAATACAGGCGGCTGTTTTGAATGTGAAATTAAAACATCTCGATGAAGATATTCAAATACGTAAGAATATAGCTAAATATTATATAAATCATATTCGAAATTCTAAAATAATTTTACCTACTGTTTTTGATGATGATCAGCACGTTTTTCATTTATTTACAATTCGTTGTGCCGAGCGTGATAGACTTCAGCAATATTTAACAGATAATGGAATACAAACCAATATTCATTATCCAATTCCACCTCATAAGCAGGAATGTTATAAAGAATGGAATGAAATGTCATTACCGATCACAGAAAAAATTCATACGGAAGAATTAAGTTTACCGATAAGTCCTGTGATGTCTAAGTATGAGATAAATAGAATTATAGAAGTCATCAACAATTTTATGTAATGGTGAAATATAAAATTAATGTATTGATTATTACTTATAATCAAGAGGGTGTAATTGGGCGTGCATTGGAATCTGTTCTGATACAAAAAGAATGGGGATTAAATCAAATTATAGTATGTGATGATTGTTCTACTGATAATAATTGGGAGGTAATTAGTAGATATGTTGAAATGTATCCCAATATAATTACAGCTTATAAAAATACGTCTAATTTAGGTATTTATGGTAATTGTGAAAAATTGGTATCGTTAAGGGGTAATGCAGATTTGTTTTATATTTTGTCTGGAGATGATGCTCTTTGTGACGGATTGTTTAGGCATGTACATTTGCTTATTGAGAAGAAACATATAGATGTACAAAATAAAGCAATATCACTATATTTTGACTGGAAAGTTGTAACTCCAAAGGGTAAAATGATTGTTTTTAGAAATGATAAAATAGAAAAAGGAAGAGACCCTTTTCGTCTAAGATATAGACTTTTAATTTATAATCGATCGACATTTATTAATAACAAAGTAATCAATCAATTTAAACCTGTTCCATTAGACAAAGGTATTACATTATCTGAAGATTTATTTGAATTTCAATACCAACAATATTCAGAAGAGAGTTATTATTACTCATATGTTGGGTCTATGTATTATTCTCAGTTAGGAATTTCAACCAAAATGAGAACTAAGAAAAATATTGAAGAAAATATTTATAAGTGGGAATTTTTTTTAAAGACATTTGATCTCAATAAAAAAGATGTAGCGTATACAAGAATGAAACTGTGTTTATTGAGGTATTCTGTAAAACCAACGCTTATAATGTTTTTGAATATTTTGTTGTATTTTATTAAAAGTTTGGATGTAAAACTAGGAATCGATTTAAAAAATATTTATTTTTTATTGAGAAGTTTGATAAAATCGCCTTTTTTGTCATGTAAGTAATTAGTAGGTATGTTAAAATATATTTATGGTTTGTTGAAAAATCTATTTAATCCTGCGGTATCTCTATTGGCTAAAGTTGATAATTTATCCCATATTGATCGAAGGGCAAAAATTTATCGTAAAACTAAGGTTTTTAATTCATCCATTGGGAGGTATTCTTATTTGGGACGAGGTTCTTCTTTAATATATGCAGAAGTAGGTCAATTTTGTTCTATTGCAGGTAATACAATTGTAGGTCCAGGTATACATCCATTGAATAATCTTTCTACCTCTCCTATATTTACAGAAAAGATTAATGGAACTTGTCATTCTTGGACAGATAGAACGCCTCAATATCCTTATAAAAAGGTATTTATTGGTAATGATGTTTGGATTGGTCTTAGAGTTATTATCATGGGAGGAGTACACATAGGCGATGGGGCTGTAATTGCAGCAGGTTCTATAGTGACTAAAGATGTTCCCCCTTATGCAGTTGTTGGAGGAATTCCAGCGAGAATACTTAAATATCGTTTTTCTCAAGAAATAATAAATGAATTATTAAACATTCAGTGGTGGCATCTTCCTGAAAATAAGTTAAGAGATAATATTCATTATTTTCAAACAGATGAAATCTTGATTGATAAGTTGAAAGAATTTCGATCAAAATCTAATTAAAAATTTAATCAATAAATATGAAAATTTCGTTTTCACCTCCAGATATGAGTGAATTGGAGGTGCAAGAAGTGTCAGATACTATTCGTTCTGGATGGATTACAACAGGCCCTCGTACTAAAGAATTTGAACATCTTTTAGCGATGTGTTGTGGAACGGATAAGGTAGTTTGTTTGAATTCTGCTACAGCCTGTATGGAGTTGATATTACGTGTGTTAGGAGTTGGTTCGGGAGATGAGGTAATTACTTCTGCCTATACTTATACCGCTTCAGCAAGTGTAATTTGTCATGTGGGAGCAAAGGTCGTTTTAGTTGATACCGCATCTAATTCATTCGAAATGGATTATTCGAAATTGGCAGATGCAATAACCGAGAAGACAAAAGTGATTATTCCCGTGGATTTAGGAGGTGTAATTTGTGATTACGATAAAATTTTTGCTGCCGTTGAACAGAAAAAACATTTGTTTTTGCCCAACAATGAGATACAGAAAGCTTTTGGACGAGTGATCGTGTTAGCAGATGCCGCTCATGCTTTTGGGGCAAAATGGCATGGGAAAATGTGTGGGAATATTGCTGATTTTACAAGTTTCTCGTTTCATGCGGTGAAAAATTTGACAACGGCCGAGGGTGGGGCTTTAACTTGGAGAAATATTTCTGGAATTGATAATGATTGGTTGTATAAGCAATTCCAGTTGTTGTCTTTGCATGGGCAAAGCAAGGATGCTCTCGCCAAGACTAAATTAGGTGCTTGGGAATATGATATCGTTTATCCGGCGTACAAGTGTAACATGACAGACATCATGGCCGGTATAGGATTAGCGCAATTAAAGCGTTATCCCGAAATGTTATATCAGCGGAGACGGATTATCGAACGTTATAATGAAGTTTTGAAGGGATGTGACGTGCAAGTACTCAATCATTATGGGGAAGATCATTCTTCTAGTGGCCATCTTTATTTAGTACGTTTGTTAGGAAAAGACATCGAATTTCGGAATGAAGTAATCTGTCGAATGGCGGAACGGGATATTGCTTGTAACGTGCATTACAAACCGTTGCCAATGATGACAGCTTACAAAAATCTAGGATTTGATATTAAAGATTATCCCAATGCGTACAACATGTTTGTAAATGAGGTGACTCTTCCCTTGCACACTTGTTTGTCAGATGAGGAAATTGAATACTTGCTTTCGAATTTCGTAGAGATTATTAAAAAGTAATAAATGATCATTTATTTGAGAATGCCAAATTCATAGGTAGAATTAACGAATGTTTTTAATGAAAATCAAGGATGTATAAGAAATTCTTTAAAAGATTTTTTGATATTATTGGATCGCTTATCTTGTTACCGTTTGTACTATGCGTGATCATTATTTTAGCGCCTGTAATCTATTTAACCGATAGAGGACCTGTATTTTATAACGCTACAAGATTAGGTTTGAAGGGTAAAAAATTTAAAATGTTTAAACTTCGTTCCATGTATGTAAATGCTCCAGATTTAAGGAATGAGGATGGTTCAACATTTAATTCTGATCATGACAAGCGTGTGACATCAATAGGAAATATAATGAGAAAGACCTCTTTGGATGAATTCCCTCAATTTTTGAATGTGCTTGTTGGTGATATGAGTTTTGTTGGTCCAAGACCTATGATTGGTAATATCAATTATGATAAGATGAATGACGAAGTAAAGAGACGTTTTAGTGTAAAACCTGGTATTACAGGATATGCCCAAGCATATTTTAGAAATTCTATAACGCAAGATGAAAAAATTAAATATGATGCATATTATGCAGATCATATAACTCTATGGCTGGATATTAAGATTTTATTTATGACAGTACAGTCTGTAATTGGACATCAAAATATCAATACAGAACAAAGTCTAGGATAGTGATGAAAAAATTATTTATACTAGGAGCTTCTGTTCTTCAATTGCCAGCTATATTGACCGCGAAGAAAATGGGATTACACGTGGCGGTTGCAGATTATAATTCACAGGCGGTTGGTATTCCATATGCTGATGTGTATTATAATGTATCTACAATGGATGAAGAAGCGATCTGTAAAGTTGCGAAACAATATCAACCGGATGGGATAATGACCCTTGCCACAGATATGCCAATAAGAGGAGTGGCTATGGCCTCCGAAATGCTAGGTTTACATAGTATCTCTTACGAAACAGCAATTAAGGCCACAGATAAATATTCTATGATTAAAGCGTTTAAAGAACATGGAGTCCCTTCTCCATGGTATTACGTGATCAGTTCAATAGATGAATTACAAAAACTTTCAGAACAATTGACATTTCCTTGTATAATTAAACCAACTGATAATGCAGGGAGTCATGGTGTGGTATTAGTTCATGGTCTAGCTGATTTGGTTGATTCCTACAATTATAGTCGTAAATATTCACGAGGCGGTAACATTATAATAGAAGAATTTTTACAAGGGAAAGAGGTTTCAGTAGAAGTGATGGTGATTGAAGGTAATGTACATATTCTTCAAATAACTGATAAGTTGACCACGGGTGCTCCTTATTTTGTCGAGATGGGACACAGTCAACCTGCCCAACTTTCAGAAAAGATTCAGATAGAAGTTTGCAAGGTTGCAGTAGGAGCTGTTCAGGCTATTGGTATTGATAATGGACCCGCTCATGTGGAAATGATGATTACAGTTGATGGACCTATAATGATAGAACTTGGTGCAAGAATGGGTGGAGATAATATAACGACTTGTTTGCTCCCGTTGAGTACTGGCGTGGATATGGTTAAAGCGACGATTAATGTGGCATTGGGGGAGAAACCAGATATAAAACCTAGGTTACATTGTGGTTCGGCTGTAAGATATATTGAGGCTCCTCTAGGTGTTATTAGGTCAATAAGTGGTGTTGAAGAGGCTCGAGCCATTGCAGGGGTAGAGCAGATCATTTTTACCACATCAGTTGGGGAAAAGACTTTTCCAGTTTGCTGTAGTAACGATCGTGTAGGTTTTGTAATTGCCCAAGCAGAAAATGTTGATCGTGCCGTGGAAATTTGCGAAAAGGCAATAAGGATGATAAAAATAGACATAGATTGAAAAATCAATGAATAAGACACAAGTTATCTTGGCTGTTATAGGCGCTGGAGAGGGAGCTTTGCCTATTGTTAAAAAAGCAAAAGAGATGAATGTACAAACCTTGGCATTTGGGTATATTGATTCTCTTGCTAGGGAATTTACAGATGTTTTTGTTGAATCAGATATTTTTGACATAAATTTTATTCTTTCTGTTTGTGAGAAGTATAAAGTAAGTGGAGTAATCGCATCAAGTGAAATTACTACTGAAATTGCAGCTATAATTGCAGCTAAATTAAAACTTCCCGGAAATGATGTTAGGCATGGGTTTGGTGCTAAGAATAAATATATAATGCGGACAAGAATTGCTAATTTACAATCAGTAAAGCAACCGTTATTTACTTTGTATGAAGAAGGGGAAATATATAATTATCCAGTTGTTGTAAAAGCTTTAGATTCTTGTGGAAAAAGGGGAATAAGTATTGCATACAATTTAGGGGATTTATTAGAAGCTGTCGCAAATGCTAAATTATATTCATCAAATGGCCAGGTATTGATAGAGCAATATTTGGAAGGAGGACAAGAATATTCGATAGAATGTATTGTTGGGAATGATAATTGTGATATCGTCCAATATACCGAGAAAGAATCCTCTGGGCCTCCTCATTTTATAGAGGTTGCTCATCATCAACCAGCTCGCTTATCTGGAATGCTCAAGAAAAAAATAGATATAGCTGTTTATGATATTTTACATGTGCTTGGTATTAGATGTGGAATGGCTCATTTAGAAATAAAAATTATTGAAAATGAAATATATTTTATAGAAGTTGGTGCACGAGGTGGGGGAGACCACATTGCTGATACCTTAACTCTATTGAGTACTGGATTCGATTATTTTAGAGCTGCGATAGAGTGTAGTTTAGGGAAATATAAACACCAAAAGATTTGTAATGTTGCGTATTCTGGAATTTATTTTCATTGTGAGCAAAATAAAAGATTAGAGTCTTTATTTGACAAAGCTACGACTGCAAAATGGTGTATTCAGAATACGATAACAAACAAAGAGTTTCTTGAAGCTTCATCAAATATTGAAACTTCAAGATCTGGATATTTCATTTATTGTGCGGATCATAAAATTACAAATAAAGATAGTTAAATTGGTGATGAAAGATTTGTCAGGTAAAAGACTGCTTCTTCTTGGCAGTAATGTATGGAAAGATATTATAAGGAAATTTGCGGATGATAATGGTGTGAAACTTATTTTCACGGGACTTCATCCAGCTCCATTAGACGAGATCGTCGATGAATTTTATAGAATAGATTCAACAGATTTTAAGGCTATGACTTCTTTTATTAAGGAGCATGATGTTGATGGAATCTATATGGGGGGGAGTGAAATAATAATTTCATCAGCTTGTCAATATATAAATAAGTTGGGATACCCTTGTTACTGTACTAAAGAACAATGGGAATATTTGCAAAATAAAAGTAACTTTAAAAACCTTTGTATTAAGTTCGATCTTCCTGTTGTACCATGTTTTACAATAAATCCTAGTGCCATTGAGGATTCTGTTCCAAAGGATGCATACCCAGTGATAACTAAACCTACTGATGGTAGTGGGAGTAATGGGTTTTCTGTGTGCCATAATCCACTGGAATTGATAAAAGGGTATAAAGTTGCAAATGAATGTTCTCCAACTGGTTCTGTTATTTGCGAGAAGTTTGTTCGAAACAAAGGTCTTGTTGTATTTTATTCTTTTACTAATGGAAGAATGATGTACGCTCTCTCAGAGGATAAATATCCTGTGAAATATGATAAACAGGGTAGTTATGTTGCAGGCTTATTTCTTTGCGAGAGTCGTTATAAGGATGAGTTTAGAGTCAGGTATGAAGATAAGATTCGAAAAATGTTTGAGGCGATTAATATTAAGGAAGGTACGATATGGATTGAAATTTTTCATGATGGAGATAATTATTATTTCAATGAGGTCGGTTTCCGTTATGGAGGATCCTTTTCTTTTTATTCGGTAAACTATTTCAATGACATAAATCAAGTTTATGCTGATATGTATTATGCATTAACGGGAGATAGTCAATTGTTTGGTTTTAAATCATTAATTCCTGCAACAGTAAAGAGGAAAAAACATTATTGTATTTATCCTGTACATATGGAAAGTGGAACTATTGCTGAATTTGAGGGAATTGAAGAGATTCGAACATGGTCAAATGTAGTCATTGCTCCATTGACAAAAAATGTTGGGGATTTTATTGCTGATTCTGGGTCTTTTGCTCAAGTGATTGCTTTGATTCATTTTACATTTGATTCGCTTGATGAATGTAAGAATATGATAGATAAGATCCATAAAGTCTTTCGTGTTTTAGATGAAAATGGTAATGATCTGATTGCTCGTAAATTAGATTGGGATGGTGAAATGATTAACTATTAATTTTTCGATAGATTTATGTCATGTTTTCAATAAGAACTGTTGTCGGTAGGAGTATTCCATTAACATTTAAATTGAAGTTACAATTATTTCTTAGGTTTAAGACTGTAATGATAAATGGGGTATCTAAGGTGAAAATTTATGAAGGGAAGAACTTTGCAATTTCGATTAATGAAGCCTTTAACTTATTCTTGACAGATGAACAAAAGCAAAATAAAGAGTTCTTGAAAAAAATAAAAAAAGATCTTGTTAAGTGTTATATTTTGTATGCAGCAACGCCAAAAGATTATTTCCTTTTCGGGTTTAATAATAAAAATAGAACAAATAAGCAAAGAAAATTATTCATAACAGATACGGTCAAAGATTCAGTACTAAATAGGCTAGAGGGATGGGATAAGTATATAGAATTAAGTGATAAATATGCTGTATACATAAAGACGAAAAAGTATTTTGGAAGAAATGTTATGAAATTAGATAATCATATTTGTTTTGATTCTTTTTCTAAGTTTATTAAATGCGGAAGAGGGATCTTTATAAAACCTCTTTTTGGGTCTTATGGGAAAGATGTCTGTATTTTTGATTCTAAATTAGATTCTGATATAAAAGAACTTTTTGAAAAATTAACGATTAATGAAAAATCTTCATGGATTCTTGAGGAACAAATCATTCAATCACAAGAAATGGCTCAATGGAATTCTTCCAGTGTTAATACTGTTAGAGTTTTGTCCTTCTTAAACAAAGGTAAGTTTCACGTGATCACTCCTTTTTTTAGAACGGGTAGAAAAGGTTCTATCGTGGATAACGCAGGTAGTGGCGGTATCATTTCTAATGTAAATGCCAATACTGGTGTTGTATACACAGATGGTTTTGATGAAGATGGTAAATCTTATGAATGTCATCCTGATTCGGGATTGAATTTCAAGGGTTGGCAGATACCTCTATGGAAAGAATTGATTGAAACAGTAAAAAATGTTCATATGATAATGTCTGATCATATTTATGTGGGATGGGATTTTGCTCTGACAGATAATGGTTGGGTATTAATAGAAGGGAATTGGGGACAATTTTTGAATCAATATGTAGATAAGGTGGGACGAAAAGAGGAATTTTTGAAATATATGAAAGGGAAATCTTTTAACAAATCAACCAAAAACGAATATATTGATGAGTAATATATTATTAAGAGTAGTTTCTCAGGAAAATGTTGCTGAGATATTCAAGGGTAACTCGAATGTTATTTTTAGAATAGTAGAAGATGCTTTAAAAAAGTATCTTGAAGGTAATGTTTTATTTCCAGATAAAATATCACAAATATTTGATCTGGAATCTCAAAATCGAATTAATTGTATGCCAGCAACCTTACTTGCAGATAATGTCTGTGGGGTAAAGTGGGTGTCTGTATTTCCAACCAATGCATCTAAAGGAATTCAGAACGTAACAGGGGTTATGGTAATATCCGAGATTAAGACAGGATTCCCGCTTGCTGTTATTGATGGGACTCTTTGCACGAAGCTACGAACTGCTGCTGTTGGTTGTGTAGCTGCCCAATATCTAGCTCCGACAAATGTTGAAACTTTAGGAATTATTGGAAGTGGAGAGGAAGCAAGAATGCATTTTACATTGTTGAAACATTTGTTCCCTAGTATAAAGGAATGTCGTGTCTCCTCGCGTAAGCAAGAATCAGAAGAATTATTTATAGCAAAATTTAAGAACTTAACCCCAGATGTGAAATTTGTTGCATGTGGTAACGATTCTCATAAATGTGCGGTAGATTCAGACATTATTGTGACTGCTATAAGTAGTCAAGCGCCTGTGTTAAAAGCTGAAGATATAACTAAAGGTAGTCTTTATATACACGTTGGAGGATGGGAAGATGAGTATGGAGTGGCTCTTAAAGCTAATAAAATTGTATGTGATGATTGGGAGTCCTCAAAACATAGGACACAAACGATATGTCGAATGTATAAGGAAGGAATTTTACGAGATCAAGATATTTATGCCAACTTGTATGATCTGGTTTCTGGTAAAAAATCTGGGAGGGAGAATGATGATGAGTTTATATATTTTAATTCTGTAGGTTTGTCTTATATTGACCTTAATTTTGCTAATTATATTTATGTAGAGGCAACAAAGAGAAAGCTCGGGCAGACTGTCGTGTTGGCAAAGAATGATGATGTTGATTATTTGTCACTTATATTTTAATTTGTTGTACTGTAAGCAATGAAGATTTTGGTCTTGACACCGTATGCATATCCAGAAAAGGTAGCAAGTTCACACCTTGGGCAAAATAGGAATCAAGCATTCAAAGAGAATGGTTTTGAAATGGTTGTTTATACTCCGACTCCTTGTCGTGGAATATCTGAAGAAGAGCGGAAAAAATATAAACGAAAAGAATGGCGGAATGAGATACGTCTTGATGGTTCAATGAGTATTCATAGATTCTCGTTATTTAAAGAAGGTAACAAACCCTTCCTTCGAGCATTACGTTATATCATATGTTGTATAAAACATTTCGATAGAGCCGTATTTTCTAGAGATGCTCGTAATTGCGATGTAATGTTTATTGCTAGTACTCCTCCTATTCAGGGTGCTATGGCAGCCTTGGTGAAGAAAATTCGTAAAATACCTTTTGTGTACAATCTTCAAGACATATTTCCGGATTCTTTGATTGGAGCAGGTATAACACAAAAAGGTTCCTTATTATGGAAAATTGGGCGAATGATAGAAAGCTTTACATATCGGAATGCGGACAAAATCATCGTGATTTCGGAAGATTTCAAGAAGAATATTATGGCGAAAGGAGTTCCGGAGGAGAAAATTGAGGTGATTTACAATTGGATTGATGAAAATACGGTAATTCCGATTGCTAGAGAGAATAATCCTTTATACGAGGAGCTGGGATTAAGTAGGGATAAATTTAATGTAGTATATGCCGGAAATTTGGGTAATGCTCAAAATATTGATGTGATAATAGATTCTGCAAAAGAATTGGTTGAGAATAAAAATATTGAGTTCATCATTTTTGGTTCTGGGGGCTTGAAAGAGCAATTCGTTAAGAAAGTAAAAGACTACGGTATTGATAATGTGAAATTTTTTCCATTACAGCCGATGGAAAGAGTTTCTTATGTGTATGGACTCGGAAATATTTGCATCGTTTCTTGTAAACCAGGATTAGGAGGGAGTGCAATGCCAAGTAAAACTATGAGTATACTTTCTGCAGGGAGGGCAATTTTAGCAAGTTTCGATGAAGGGGAATTAACTTCAATTTTGGAGCAAAATGATTGTGGTGTTTGTGCTAAAGCTGGTGATGTGAAAGGTTTCGTGGAAAAGCTAAAGATGTTGGCAGCAAATCGAGAAAAATGTGACATAATGGGGAAGAATGGTCGGAAGTTGATTCTTCAGAAGTTTACTCGTGAGGTTGGGACCCAAAAGTATGTTGATGTAATAAAGAATATAATATGAGTATTTTTAATGGAAAAACCTTATTGATTACCGGAGGTACCGGTAGTTTTGGTAATGCCGTGTTGAAGAGATTCCTTCGTACTGATATAGGGGAGATTCGTATATTCTCCCGAGACGAGAAGAAACAGGATGATATGAGGCACGAATACCAGGCAAAGTTTCCAGAGGTAGCGCATAAAATTAAATTTTATATTGGAGATGTTCGCTCGTTGGAGAGCGTGCGCGCTGCAATGCCGGGTACAGATTATATTTTCCATGCGGCGGCCTTGAAACAGGTTCCTTCATGTGAGTTTTTCCCGATGGAGGCTGTTCGTACGAACGTGGTCGGTACGGATAACGTGTTGACTGCAGCAATCGAGAGCGGCGTGAAGAGCGTTATCTGTCTTTCCACGGATAAAGCCGCATACCCGATAAATGCAATGGGGATCACCAAAGCCATCGAGGAAAAGGTGGCTGTAGCCAAAAGTCGCTTGTGTAATCCTGATAAAACAAAAATTTGTTGTACGCGTTACGGTAACGTGATGTGTTCTCGCGGTTCCGTTATCCCTCTTTGGATCGAACAAATTCGAGCAGGACTTCCCATTACTCTCACGGAGCCATCGATGACTCGTTTTATCATGAGTCTGGATGAAGCGGTTGATCTTGTTCTTTTTGCTTTTGAGCATGGAGCAAATGGAGATATTCTCGTGCAGAAAGCACCGGCTTGTACGGTACAGGTTCAGGCGGAAGCTGTTTGTGAGCTTTTCGGAGGGAAGAAAGAGGATATTAAGGTAATTGGTATTCGCCACGGGGAGAAAATGTACGAGACGCTTCTCACAAAGGAAGAATGTGCCAAGGCGGTGGACATGGGGAATTTTTATCGAGTTCCAGCGGATAACCGGGATTTGAATTACGACAAATTTTTTACAGAGGGAGATGTTGAGCACGTTACGATCGAGGAATTTAATTCCGATAACGCCTATCGGTTGAGCTTGGAAGAAACTAAAGTGAAAATTGCTGCATTAGAGTATATTCAAGAAGAACTAGCAAAAAAGAAATAATATGGCAGAATTTAAGAATAACGGTAAATTGAAGTTACTTATCATCGTGGGAACAAGACCGGAAATTATTCGTCTTGCTGCCGTGATTAATAAGTGCAGGCTGTATTTTGATTGTTTGCTGGCTCATACCGGGCAGAATTATGATTACAATCTTAACGGGATTTTTTTCAAAGATTTGAAATTGGCCGATCCTGACGTGTATATGGATGCTGTGGGGGCGGATTTGGGAGAGACAATGGGTAATATTATCGATAAAAGTTACAAGTTGATGGTGGCAACCCGGCCGGACGCGGTTCTCGTGCTTGGGGATACGAATTCTTGTCTTAGTGTGATTAGTGCGAAACGTTTACATATTCCGATTTTTCACATGGAAGCGGGTAATCGTTGCAAGGATGAATGCTTGCCGGAAGAGACAAATCGCCGGATTGTTGATATTATTTCCGATGTTAACATGGCTTATAGTGAGCATGCTCGCAGGTATCTTGCGGAATGTGGGCTGCCCAAGGAGCGTACTTACGTGACGGGTTCTCCGATGGCGGAGGTGTTGCATCAGAATTTGGCAGAAATAGAGGCTTCCGATATTCATGAGCGTCTCGGATTGGAGAAAGGGAGGTATATCCTTCTCTCGGCTCACCGTGAAGAAAATATTGACACGGAGAAAAATTTTCTTTCTCTTTTCACGGCTATAAACATGATGGCAGAAAAATACGATATGCCAATTCTTTATAGTTGTCACCCAAGGAGTCGTAAACGGTTGGAAGTTTCCGGTTTTCAACTTGATCGTCGTGTGATTCGGCATGAACCCTTGGGATTTCACGATTATAATTGTTTGCAAATGAATGCTTATGCCGTCGTTTCTGATAGTGGGACATTGCCCGAGGAAAGTTCTTTCTTTATTTCAGTGGGACACCCGTTTCCGGCAGTTTGTATTCGAACTTCTACCGAGCGTCCGGAGGCTGTAGACAAAGCTTGTTTTTTTATCGCCGGGATTGATTCCGCTTCTTTGTTACAGGCTGTAGAATGTGCTGTTGATATGAACGAAAACGGTGACCATGGTATTCCTGTTCCCAATTACGTGGACGAGAATGTTTCCACGAAAGTAGTGAAAATCATTCAGTCTTATACCGGTATTGTTAACAAGATGGTTTGGAGAAAGTTTTAGCATGAAAATACTTGTTACAGGTGCAAAAGGATTCGTGGGTAAGAATCTTTGTGCCGAATTAAGAAATATCAAGGACGGGAAATCTCGTTGTTGGGGAGATCTTGTTGTTGACGAAGTTTTTGAATATGATGTAGATTCTACTTCAGAGGAGTTGGACGAGTGGTGCAAGGTGTGTGACTTTGTCTTTAATTTGGCGGGAGTCAATCGTCCGCAAAATCAAGAAGAGTTTATGGAAGGGAATTTCGGTTTTGCTTCCACGTTGCTTGATTCTCTCAAAAGGCATGGGAACGTGTGTCCGGTGATGCTTTCGTCTTCCCAACAGGCTTCATTGACCGGACGTTTTGGTGATTCCGAGTACGGACGTTCGAAAAAGGCTGGAGAAGATTTGTTTCTTGATTATGCAACAGATACGGGGGCTGAAGTGTTGATCTATCGTTTCCCCAATTTGTTTGGAAAGTGGTGTCGTCCGAACTACAATTCTGCTGTAGCGACATTTTGTAATAATATCGCGAATGATCTGCCCATTCAGGTGAATGACCCAACGGTTGAACTGGAATTACTTTATATTGATGATCTTGTGGCGGAGATGATTTCTGCCTTGAAGGGGAAGGTGCATCGTTGCGAGTTTAATGGCTTGGATGTGGTGCCTTCTGTTACGGGAACTTATTGTTACTGCCCTATTACTCATAAGGTGACTCTCGGTGAGATTGTAGATAGGTTGTATGAATTTGCCGATCAACCTTTGACGTTGATGATGCCGGAGATTCCTGCCGGTTCTTTTGTAAAGAAATTATACTCGACATTTCTAAGCTATTTGCCGGAATCTAAGGTGGCTTTTCCGCTTAAAATGAATATTGATGCCCGCGGGTCTTTCACGGAACTTTTACATACTGCAAAGTGTGGTCAAGTTAGTGTCAATATTTCCAAGCCGGGAATAACGAAAGGGCAACATTGGCATCATTCCAAGTGGGAGTTTTTCATTGTTGTTGCAGGACATGGACTGATCCAAGAACGTAAGGAGGGAACTGACGATGTGTTCGAGTTCGAGGTCTCGGGAGATAAAATTCAGGCAGTACATATGCTTCCGGGTTACACTCATAATATCATTAATCTTTCGGAAACAGAAAATTTGGTAACAGTGATGTGGGCAAATGAAATTTTTGATCCTACGCATCCGGATACCTATTGGGATCCGGTTATTAAATAATCTGGTTTGAAAAGACGATAGAGATAGTATTATTCTTAAAAAGGGTATAACGAAAGTGGTTTTACGCTTTCGTTATACCCTTTTTTGTTTTCGGACAGTTTTGTCGTGAGGCATTTTTTGTTGAAAGGTCATCTTGCGGGATATAAAAATAATCGTTATGAAAGAAACGAATGATCAGACAAAAGGTCTCATGCGAGACTGTTTTTTTGTGCGTCAGGGTGAACGTAGGGAAAGGTGTTTTTACTCGGAGATATTGTACGTGGAGGCTTCGGGATGTTATTGTTATATTCACCGTCGGGATAAGCCCCGGTTGTCGATTGCTTACCCTCTCTTGATGTTGGAGCCTTTTTTGCCCGTGGATATGTTCCGGCGGGTACACCGGAGTTATATCGTGAACCTTTGCGAAGTGGATGGTTTTATCGGGAAAGCGATCTGTATCGGCAAGAGCGTGCTTCCAGTCAGTCCACCTTACCGAGCGGCGGTCTTTGGGTGTTTTAATTTCTGGGATTTAGGACGGGTGAAAAAGGGGCGAGAGGATAAGGAGATGTAAGGGGAAGGAAATTTGTTAATCATTCTTGTGGGGTGACCTTATCCCATTACGCTTTGTATTGTTGGTTTATTTTTTTATTTTTGTTGGTAGTAATCAAGAAAGGAACACGTGTATGAAATCCACAAAAGAGTACATAGAGTTGTTGAAGGAGTTTAAAAACAAGGAAGCGGGACATTATGCAATATCCCGTATCGGGATTTTCGGTTCTGTTGCACGAGGAGAGCAAACAGAGGAGAGTGACGTGGATGTGTATGTAGAGTGTCCCCCAATGGGATTGTTTCGTCTTGGAAGCTTGAAAAATACTTTGGAACAATTGTTCGGATGCCGGGTTGATATTGTGCGTTTACGGGATCACATGAACGCTTTTTTGCGAGAACGAATAGAGAAGGAGGGTATTTATGTGTGATAAGCGACTTGTGTTGTCTGAAATCGGACAAATCATAGAGACTATCGATGTTGTTTTAAGGCGAACGAAAGATATTCAGATATTAAATGATTTTTTGCTTTCGGAATCTGGGATGATCCTGTTGGATAGTGTTTGTATGAAGTTAATAGCGATAGGGGAAAGTGTGAAGAAATTAGATCGTTTGACAAATAAAGATTTGCTGAAAAATTACCCTTCCGTGGATTGGAAAGGAGTTATGGCGATGCGAGACATCATTGTTCATCATTATTTCGAGATAGATGCGGAAATTGTTTTTCAAACGATACATGATGATTTGCCGTTGTTGCGGGATGTGCTTCTTCAGGTGCAAGGTGATGTGGAGTTATCTGGAATGTAAAGAGAGTGACTAAAATTTGAGGTGTTTTTCTGAAAAAATAGTAGATTTTGCCGGGGGAGATGTTTAGACGGGTACATCGAAGTTATATCGGTTTATTTTTGTTGGTATGGGTAAGAATAAATAAAGGTGTGCATTATTTTCGTTTATAAACGAAAATGATTATATTCGTGCAAATATTTATGTTATGAACGAAAAAATTGCATTATTAAGGAGGTATAACTTCTGGGGTTCAGATTCTATAGATTTAGGATACAAACGAAGTACGTACGTGGATAACATTGCCGGATATATCGGCAGTAAACTTATTCGAGTGCTTGTTGGACAACGGCGTTCCGGAAAAAGTTATATTCTGCGACAAATAGCCGGAGAGCTTATTGATAGTGGAATAAATCCGAACAACATTCTCTTTATCAACAAAGAGTTTACAGATCTTGAATTTCTAAAAAACTACAAGGATTTGGACGAAGTGATAAAGGCGTATAAAAAGGAGTTGAATCCGGTGGGAAAGATTTATATATTCATTGATGAGATTCAGATGATCGATGGTTGGGAAAAAGTAGTCAACTCTTATTCCCAGGATTACTCAGAAAGCTATGAGCTGTTTATCAGCGGATCTAACTCAAAGATGCTTTCCGGAGAATTAGCAACTTTACTTTCAGGTAGATATATATCATTGGAGGTGTTTCCATTCAGTTACCAAGAATATTTAGGTATCACGCAACAACAGTGCGGCAGACAAAGTTATTCGGATTATATGAGTAGCGGAGGACTCCCTGAATTGTTTATGCTGAACAAACCTGAACTCAAACGTAATTATGTCTCGGCAATAAAAGATACTGTTTTATTACGTGATATTATTCAGCGATACAATGTACGAGATGCGAAGTTACTTGAGGATATCTTTGCGTTTCTGGTAAACAATGCCTCCAATCTCGTATCAATTGCCAACATAGTCAATTTTTTCAAAAGTCAGGGACGCAAGACAAGTTATGATGCCGTTTCGAATTACATCGGATATATCGAAGACGCTTTTCTTATTCATAAGTGTGACCGTTATAACATTAAAGGAAAAGATATTATGTCGGGGAATGCCAAATATTACATTAATGACTTGGCATACAAGAACTATCTCTATCCGGGATACGGTTACGGCTATGGATATTTAGCGGAAAATCTTGTCTACTTGGAACTTAAAAGAACCGGGTATAATGTTTATGTCGGATCTCTCAGAAATAAAGAGGTCGATTTCATCGCTCAAAAGGCAGATCGCACGATATACTTACAAAGCACCTATATGCTTACAGATGAAGCTACGGTCGAAAGGGAATATTCTGCACTCAAAGCTATTGACGATAATTTTGAAAAAGTCGTAATTTCTCTTGATGAAATAACTATGCCTTTGAATGAAGGTATCAGGCATATCAAAGCATGGGAGCTTGATAAAATATTGTAATCAATTACTTGCAAACAAGGGGCTGTCTAAAAAGTCTTATTCGGTATCTACAAACTACCTCCTCCAACTCCCCCTTGCACAGGGGGAGAGCTGATTATCAAGCGGTTCTTATTCCTGTGTAAGGTGGGGGGTAGGGAGGTTACCCATCTCATGGGGGGGGAGAAGAAGAAAAAGTCTGTTCGGATGAATTTTCCTGTCATTCGGATGATAAATGAGTGTGTTCGGATATAATGGTTGGTAACGGGCGTTCTGGGGTGTACTTTTGGTATATCAAATTTAAAAACAAAAGATTATGGGTGTATTACAGAACGTGATTAGGGAGATCGGTGACATCGTGAACCGGTTGTCGGTTTCTTCGAAAGAAAAGCAGAAGATTCAGGAAGAGATTCAATCTTTGGTGTATCGTTACAAGAGTGAGCTGGTGCGGGAACAGTCGGCGGCGGTGGGGGAAGAAGCCCGGGGAAATTGGTTGCAGAGGTCTTGGCGCCCCATCGTGATGTTGGCGTTCGCATTGGTGATTTTGTCGGGGATGTTCATGGAATCGACGTTGTTGTCCGATAGTTCCCGTTTGTGGGATTTGCTGGAGATCGGGCTCGGGGGATACGTGATCGGGAGAAGCGGGGAGAAGGTGACGGATTGTTTGTTGTCAAGGAAATGGAAGTAAAACGGGGTGCCATGGAAATTATTGAGAATTTGTTGTTCGGGGATAACGTGAAGTACTTGCAGTGTTCAAAGTGTCGGGTGAAACTATCTCGTGTGGATACGATTGTTTTACATAGTACGGTTGGAGCCGGGGCGATTTCATCGGCACTTTATTTGGGTCGGCCGGACACGAGTGTTTCCGCTCACGTGGTGGTTGGAAGGGATGCGGAGGTTTTTCAGTTGTTACCTTTTGACGTGAAGGCCTGGCACGCCGGGAAGAGTTTCCATGCCGGGCGGGTGAATCTGAATGATTGTTCGATCGGGATCGAGCTGGATAATGCCGGGGAGTTGCAACGCGTGGGAGACCGCTATTATTCGAGTTTCGGGCGGGAATATTCTCCCGATCAAGTGTACACGACGGAAGAAGAGGGGAGGGCGAGATACTGGCATTCTTTTACCGAGGGGCAGTTCGGGATTACGGAGGAGATCTGTAGCTTGTTGAAAGAGTGTTACGGGATCAAGTACTTGGTGAGACACTCGGACATCACCCCTCGAAAGACGGATCCGGGTCCGGCGTTTCCCTTCGATGAGTTAAGAAAAAGGTTGAAGTTTTAGTAATGAGAAAAGGAGGTAAGTATGGCTTGTTGTTATTCAAATTTGTTTAATCGTTTGTCGGGGCGGATGGGACGTGTTATTTACTATCAGGTGGGGGATCATCTTTACGCGAGAGCTGCCCCGGGAGAGGTGAAGGATTGTCGTTCGGAGTTGCAATTGTATTACCGGGAGAGGATGAGGAAGACGGCGACTTTTTACGGGGTGATCCGGCAGACATGGTTGGCCCGGATCTGGCAGATGTTGGGAGTGGTGGAGCGTCGTTCGGGATATAATCTTTTCCTGCAGGCTAACATGCGGGCGTTTAACGGGGAGGGGTTGCTGTATGATCTCGTGCATTTCAGTGCCGGGAACTTGTTTTTACCGAGTGAGTTGCAGGGATGCCGGGAGGGCGATAAGGTTCGCCTGACGTGGAAGAATGAATACGTGGTACGGGAAGAGCGTTTAGGGGACGAGTTGTGGTGCGTGGTGATGATGGAAGACATGAGGTTTCGGATTGTGACTCCCGAGGCGATCGGGAGTGTTCGTCGGGATGAGAGCGCGGAGATTGAACTCACGGAAGAGCGGGGAAAGAGGATTCACTTGTATTGTTTCTTTGGTTCGGTAAACAGGTGTGATTTTTCAGAAAACGTGCATTTAGTATTGTAATTTATATGTTTCATTTTAAATTTTAAGATTATGGCTTTATTTAAATCATTTGTATTGGGAGAAGTGAGAAAATCAGTGGCAAACATCACGATGTACGCGGGGGCAAACGGGTATAGTATTGCCCGAGGGAAGAGAAGCACGATGCGTAATCCCAGAACTCCGGGGCAGTTGACGCAACGAGCGAAGATGAAAGCATTACAGGTGGCTTCGCTGTATTTTGCCCCGGCGGCAGAACTCGGTTTCCCGGGAAGAAAAGCGGGAAGTACGTTTTATAATGCCTTCGTGAAAGCGAATATGAAGGCCGTTACGGTTGACGAGGAGTATCGTCCGACGATTGACTACGAGAAGATCGTGTGTGCCGAGGGGAGCCTGCAGGATGGAACACTGACCGTGTCGTTGAACGAGGATCAGGATATGATAACGATTACCCAGGAGGCGCAAAGTCGCTGGTCGGTGGTGGCGAACCCGACGGACGTGTTGTACGTGGTGGTTTACGAGAAAACGGGAAACCAAATGATCGTGGAACCTTGCCGGAACCGTCAGGAGAATGGCGTGACGACGATTGGCTTGGACGACGGATGGGTGAAGGAGAATCTGGAGGTGTATGCTTTCATGTTGTCGAAGGATAAGAGGAAAGCGTCGAATAGTAAACGGTTAACGATTAATGGTTGAAATGGGAAAACTTTAGATTGATGAGATGGTGATTTTACATGCCGGACGGGGAGAGAAGATTGGAGAAGGGGTCCGGCATGTAAGTTGTAAAATGTTGGCTTGATGTTTCTGATCTTTTAAATAAGAATTGCTTATGTCTTTTGAATTGACTATATTTGTAATAAATATTTTGGTTATGTCTGAAAAAGAGATGAATTCTTATCGTTTAACCAGTTTGGAAGAACCAACTGATGAAATGCTTACTACTTTGATGAAAGAAGTTGCTGAAGAAGCAAAACGTAAATCGGAAGAAGCGCATAAAAAGTTTTTTCAGGAAATAAGAGAGTATATCCGTAAGCAACGGGCAAAATGGGGGAAAGAATATAATGTAAGTTTTAGTAATGAATGATTTTCATAAACCGGTGCTTATTGTAATAGCTGGTCCTAATGGTTCTGGTAAAACCTCTGTTACGTCAAAGATTCTTCATCATGAATGGATGGAGGATTCTATTTATATAAATCCGGATATTATTGCTCAAGAAAAGTTTGGAGATTGGAATTCTAAGGATGCGATAATGAAAGCTGTGAAGTTTTGTGAAGAATTAAGGGAAGCTTGTTTAATGGAGCGTAAGAGTCTTATTTTTGAAACAGTTCTTTCTGTTGAAGATAAAATCGATTATATCTGTAGAGCTATAGAAGCCGGTTTTTTTGTTCGTTTATTTTTTGTTTGTACCGTATCGCCTACAATTAATGCAGCACGAATTGCTGGTCGGGTAATGGAAGGAGGACATGATGTTCCCATTTCAAAAATCATTTCAAGGTATCAAAAATCGATATCTAATTGTTGTTTAGTTTCTAAATTGGTTGATAGAACTTATATATACGATAACTCTATAGAGAATAAAGAGGCAATGCTATTATTTCGGTTAGCTAAAGGACGACTTGTAAAACAGTATGTAGAAATGATTCCAGAATGGGCATCACCTATTTATAGTAGTGATTTTTGAGATTTGGCCATGTGGCCCAAAAATGCCAGGGAAGTGGCAGATCTTTCAAATTAGAATTGCTTATGTCTTTTGAATTGACTATATTTGTAATAAATATTTTGGTTGCAACGATCATGAAAACGACAAAAGAATATTTGCAGTTATTACAGGCATATAAATTACAATCTGCGATTCGATATGGGATTTCTCGCATCGGAATCTTTGGTTCCGTGGCTCGTGGAGAACAGCAAGAAGGGAGTGATGTAGATGTTTATGTCGAGCTTTCCTCTCCTGATTTGTTCAGTTTAGTACATATCAAGGACGAGTTACAGCAACTTTTCGGTTGTCCTGTCGATGTTGTTCGCTTGCGGGATAATATGAATGAATTATTGAAACGTTCTATTATAGAAGAAGGAATTTATGCTTAAAGAAGAAATTTTGATAGACTCTTTGCGTAAAATAGAGCAAGCGATTGATCGGATTATAAAAAATTCTGCTTGTATAGATAGTTATCATTATTATTATAATACCCCATCCGGAATGGAACGTTTGGAGAGTACTTGTATGTTGCTGATAGCTATAGGAGAAGGATTGAAAGGTATAGATAAGATTACAGATAAACAATTGTTAGTGCGATATCCAGAAATAGATTGGAAAGGAGCGATGGGAATTAGAGATATTATTGCTCATCATTATTTCGATTTGGACGGAGAAATCGTTTATAGTGTTGTCAAGACAAAACTTCCCGATATGTTGATTACCATTCGTGGTATATTGAAAGAGATAAAATATTAAAGAAAAATGGCACTCGGTTTCGGGTGCCATTTTTTATATCATGAAAAATGAATTACATGAGGAAGTGATCACTGATCGATTTATGCTCGTAGATGTTGCGGATCGTGTCGGCAAACATGGGAGCGATCGGTAATACTTTAATTTTTGAGCAAGGTTGTTTCTGGGGAATGGAATCGGTGAAGATTACTTCCGTCAGTTTTGATTTCTCGATATTTTCGTATGCCTTACCGGAGAGGACTGCATGGGTGGCCACGGCACGTACGCTGGCAGCACCATTGTCCATAAGCATATCGGCTGCTTTGCAAATTGTTCCGGCCGTATCGATCATGTCGTCAACAACGATGATATTTTTGCCCTCTACATCCCCGATCACTTTCATGTCGGCAACTTCATTTGCCCGGATACGGGTTTTGTGGCAGATGATCAACCCTGAATCAAAGTATTTTGCCCAGGAATTTGCTCTCTTGGCCCCACCGATGTCAGGGGAGGCAATGGCAAAATCACGTAATCCTAAAGATTTGATGTAAGGAATCAACACGGTAGAACCGTATAGGTGATCCACGGGAACATCGAAGAATCCTTGAATTTGGTCGGCGTGTAAATCCATGGTGATAATTCGGTCGACTCCGGCTGCTTGTAGCATATTAGCCACTAGTTTTGCCCCGATGGCGACACGCGGTTTATCTTTCCGGTCTTGACGCGCGAACCCGAAATAGGGGATTACGGCGATTACCTTGTAGGCAGATGCTCTTTTGGCGGCATCGATCATCAAGAGTAATTCCATGAGGTTATCACTGGGCGGGAAGGTTGATTGCACGATAAACACGTGTTCGCCTCTCACCGTTTCGTCGAATGAGGTGACGAATTCTCCGTCACTAAATCTCGTAAACGTTTTTTTACCGAGTTCCAGCCCTAGAGAACTAGCAATACTTTCTGCAATATATTGGCTATTCTCTCCGGCGAAAACTTTAATTTCGGGAAGATTTGACATATCTAATTCATTAGTTGAAACACTTGGCAAAAGTATGAAATTATTTTGTTCCACCAAAGGAATTTGGCGGAACAGTTACAAGTTGCAGGTTTGCAGGTTACAAGTTGTAATCGTTGTGTTTTTTACACGGACCGTTTGATCTCTTCGCTCGAAAATGTTATATTTGTTCCAACAAAGATGTTGTTGAAACAGTTTCAAGTTACAGGTTCGTAGGTTACAAGTTGACTAGCTTGCTGTTCAATGATAAGATAGGTTTTCTTAACTTGTAACCTGTAAACTTGCAACTTGTAACTATGTGTGGTATGTTTATTTTATTAATTAATATATTTTCAAATAGATGGAAGAAATCAAAAAGTACGTGGAAGAGAACAAGGAACGTTTCCTGAACGAGTTATTCGAGTTGATTCGCATTCCTTCAATCTCTTCATTGTCTGAGCATAAGCCAGATATGTATCGTTGTGCCGAACAATGGACGAAAATCATGTTAGCTGCCGGAGCGGATCGGGCAGAAGTCTATGAAACAGAGGGTAATCCGGTTGCTTACGGGGAGAAGATCATTGATCCGGCTCTTCCTACGGTGTTAGTGTACGGACACATGGACGTGATGCCGGTTGACCCGATCGAGTTGTGGAACACGAAACCTTTCGAGCCGGTTATTAAAGATGGTAAAATCTGGGCTCGCGGGGCTGACGATGATAAAGGACAGGCTTTCATGCACGCGAAAGCGTTTGAATATTTAATGAAATCCGGGAAATTGAACTGTAACGTGAAGTTCATGATCGAGGGAGAAGAGGAAATCGGTTCCCCGAGTCTTCCCAAGTTCTGCCGGGATCATAAGGATATGTTGAAAGCTGATGTGATTCTGGTTTCCGATACCAGTATGATTGGCCGTGATATTCCTTCAATTACCACGGGATTGAGAGGTTTGGCTTACTGGCAGGTTGAAGTTACCGGTCCGAACGCTGATTTGCATTCCGGTATTTTCGGGGGAGCGGTGGCGAACCCGATTAACGTGTTGTGTAAGTTGATTGCCGATATGCAAGACGAAAAGGGACATATCACGATTCCCGGTTTTTATGATGACGTGTTGGAAGTAACTGCCGAGGAACGTGCGAAGATGGCCAAGGCTCCTTTCAATTTAGAAAATTACAAGAAGTCTCTAGATATTAAAGAGGTGAAAGGCGAAGAAGGGTTCACGACCAATGAACGTACGGGCATTCGTCCGACATTCGATGTTTGTGGAATCTGGGGTGGTTACACGGGAGAAGGTGCCAAGACCGTATTGCCTTCTAAAGCATATGCCAAGATTAGCTGCCGTTTGGTTCCGAACCAGAAACACGAGAAGATCGCGAAATTGTTCAAGGAATATTTCGAGTCTATCGCTCCGGATTACGTGAAGGTGAAAGTGGATTACCTGCATGGCGGACCTTCTTACGTGTGTCCGATTGATCTCCCGGCTTATAAGGCTGCCGAGAAAGCATACGAGGAAGTGTATGGAAAACAACCAGTTCCGGTTCGTTCCGGTGGTAGTATTCCAATTATTGCCACTTTCGAGGAAGTGCTGGGAATCAAGTCCGTACTGATGGGCTTTGGGTTGGGTTCCGATGCTATCCATTCTCCGAACGAGAACTATCCGTTGGAGCAATTCTTTAACGGAATCACGACAATTCCATTATTCTACAAGTATTTCGGAGAGATTATGAAGAAATAAATTTTGTAGTCCATAATTTAGACTCCCCTCATTTTACGGTCGTAAGGTGAGGGGTATTTTATTATTGTCTGGAATCCATTGTTTGGAATACGTGAAAACGGGTTTTACGTCCTCCGCTTTCGATGGAGAATTGTTCGGTGTGCAGGGAGCCGTTTCGGGCATTCAGACGTAGTGTGAGGTTATTGGTTCCGGCAGATAGGGGCAGTCGGGTGTAGGAAATCGAGTAAGGTAGTGTTTGCCAGTTGCGGGTATCGGCTTTTTCGGTGAGGCTGTTAGCGATACCGACGGCAAAGCCTAGCCATTCGTTTTGCTTACGGGCAGAGTATTCCAGTCCTTTTTTGGCGGCTACCCGAAGAAGAGAATTTGAAAATTCCCGTACCATTCGGTCCCGTAAGGTTTTGAATGCAATTTCATTGATATTTTCGGCAAGTTCCAACGGGTACGAGTGATTGTCCGTCACGAGAGTTCCCGTGGCATAAAGTGGGGGACGTTCCATGTATTTGGGGAACGCGACACGCAGGGTTTGCAGATCGGCAATGCTTTGTTTTTCATCATCACTGTATCCCGAGCCGAAGAAGAAAGGGAAGGTAAGTCCGAGGGATTCGTTGTGGAATACAATCGCTCCGTCTCCTCTTTTTTGTTTGACAAAATTTATGCTCCATTCTGCCTTTACCGGTCCCATGCCGTTTAGCCAGAAAAACACGAGTTGCCCGTCCGTGGGTGTCGGGGAATGGGTGTATGTCGTGTTGAATTCTTTCTCGTATTGTTTTAATTCAGCTGTAAAACCACAATTATAGGCGGTACGCATCAAGTCCTGTTTTAGTTGTTCCGGGGTTTTCACACCGAAGTTTTTAATATAGTCGGACTGGTAGACCTCGTAGGCATTTCGATAGGCGATAAACGCATTGTTGTAATCTCCCGTGGCATCGTAGATCAGGCCCATTAGTAGATGAGCGAAAGCATCTCGTTGATACCGGTTCTTGTTATCGGGATACTTGTCGTTTAGCTGGTTGAGTTTGATGTTGATTTTACGAACCTCGACCAAGGCGCCTTCCATGTCATTCAGATCAATGTAGTTCAAGGCCTTGTAGAAGTTAATCATGATGACCTCGAAATCTTCCGGTCGGTAGGGGCGTGCTTCCGGGTTGGTCACCAATGCCGCGGCTTCAGCCCCGACATTACTGTGATACTCGTCAATCAGGTTCTCGGCGGTCTCGAAGTATTGATTGCTGTTGGTGGGATTGCCGAGCATGAATTCCACGTATCCTTTGTTGAGATAATAGAGGATGCGGTTTTTACCCGTGGCTTGTTTTTTATCTTTATCTAGGAGTTTGTTTGCTTTCTCGAAGTTTCCCGTGTTGACGGCTGCTTGGAAATCTGCCGTTCGCTGGTACCAAGTGGCGCATCCGGAGAAAAGAAAAACGAGAAGAAGTCCTAGGAGTTTATAAGGTTTATAAAGTTTATAAGGTCCATAAGGTTTATGAATCCCGATTTTATTTCTTTTAAAGTATGGATAATGAATATTTATCATTTCTTTTTAAAATCTTAAACTTTTGGGGAAGTTACTTTATAAACCTTATAAACTTTACAAACTGATTAAAGTACCCGGTCGCTGATTTGTTTCTTGATCTTCTTGTCACCCATCCAGACAACCTCGTTGGTCTCGATGTTCGTGAGTTGAAGGTCGATCTGGTAAGTCACGACTTTTTGTTTCTTGTACGAGTCAACGATGCTGTTGATTGTCCCTTGCAAGATGAAATCGGCACCCAGTTCTTTTCCCCACTTTTTGGTGGTTTCCGGTGATGCGTAATCTTGTTGCTCGGCTCTTTCTTTTCGAAGTTCATTCCGCTTCTCTCCGGCAACAACCAAACGGATGTTACCATCTCGGATAATTGCTTTTTCCACGTCCTTAATGAAGGTTTCCGAGTTAATATGCTCGTGACTTTTGTTCTCCACGAGGCCGACTACCACCACGGGGCGTTTGTCGTTTGCTTTCAAGTATCTTGGAATCCAAGCTGAGGTAAGCAGGTCGCCGATCATTTCTTCGGAAACAAGCCGTGAGTCACTATCATTCCAACGTCCGCTAAGGTCGATGGTTTCATTCGGGTCTACCCGGGTGATTTTCCGGTTAGCACATCCGTTAATTAAAGCAATGGTCAACACAACAAGTGTTCCGATAAATATTCTTCTCATATTCCGTTGTTTTAGGTTTCTATTCAATTTCCACGATCACATTTTGTGTTCTTGTAAAAGTTTATAACAATAATTCTACCAAATATACGTATTGCGCAGTTTTATGGATGTTAATTAGATTTAAAATTGATGAGACGCCCGATCATTATGCCGGAATGTGACGTGATTCGTTGCAAATAATCGGGGAGTGTTTCTGTCGTGACGGACACTTTTTTGTCGGAAATCGAGGCGTGGAGCAGATATATTTGTCCCTCATTTTCAATGGCAATGCCCACGTGAGCCGTGTCGAGTCCTTTTTTCTTCGTGGTGATCAGTATAATATCCCCGGTTTTGATTTGTCCCGCAAAAGGGAGTACTTTTTCTTTCGGGATATAGTAATATGTCCTGCCGTTAATAGTCTTTTCAATATCAATTATTTTTGTAACGAGGGTGGAATCCTGTATTAGTGCCGGGTACTTTTTCCAGTTTTGGGAGATGAAGGATACTTTGTTGGGGAAGGGGATACCTCCTTTTTCTTTCGTGATGTCTTCCAGAAGGTTCAGGCAGGTCATCTCGTATAACCAGTCGGAAGAGTAATGCAGGCGTGACGTGTAGTCAACAATCTTCCCGTTCCGGTACCGAATCTCTTGTAAATTCTTTTGGAATTGGGGAATACTTTGTTCTTCGTATTTATCTAGGCGTGCCAAGGCAATGACATTATCGACGAAAGTCACGCAGTCAAATTCTCGCAGGTTGACAACCAGCTTCTCTTGGGGATTGATGTCCAACGTCCCTCCCACGTAAGGCGTTTCGAGAAAATAGCGTCCGATGGCGACAACTTTTTCGTTGATCGGGAGTTTAGCTATTTCCTTTTTATTGGCGTATTCAAAGAAATGTTTTAGCAAAGTTTGATCTTTCCGGTACACGGAATCGGCGGGAGAGCAAGCGAAAGCCCCGAATGAAAAGGTGATCAGGAATAGAATGACTAAATTCTTCATAGCAACCGGTGTTTGAGAATAAAAAATGAGGAGTCGTGTGACCGACATCCTCATCTCTCTTGTGTTGTGTTTATATATTATTTGCCTGCGGCCGAAAACTGTTCAAGGAAACGGATGTCGTTTTCGAAAAAGAGACGTATATCCTTGATGCCGTATTTTAGCATGGTGATACGCTCGATACCCATACCGAGTGCGAACCCGGTATATTTTTCCTTGTCTATACCATTTAATTCCAAAACATTGGGGTCAACCATTCCACACCCGAGGATTTCCAACCATCCGGTTCCTTTACAAACATTGCAACCTTTTCCGTGACATAGTGTACACGATACGTCCATTTCTGCCGATGGTTCCGTGAAGGGGAAGTATGACGGGCGAAGACGAATTTGCGTGTCCGGTCCGAATAGTTCTTTCGCGAAATAGGTCAAGGTTTGCTTTAAATCGGCGAAGGAAACGTTCTCGTCGATGTAAAGAGCTTCGATTTGGTGGAAGATGCAATGTGCCCGGGCCGAGATAGCCTCGTTACGGAACACTCTTCCGGGAGTAACTAGCCGAATCGGGGGACGATGAGCCTCCATGTCTCGCACTTGCACGGATGAGGTATGCGTGTGTAGCACGATGTCCGGGTTCTTACTGATAAAGAATGTATCCTGCATATCACGTGCCGGGTGTTCTTCCGGGAAGTTCAATGCGGAGAAGTTATGCCAGTCGTCCTCGATTTCCGGTCCCTCGGAAATGGTGAATCCAAGTTTATTGAAGATGGCCAGAATCTCGTTTTTCACGATAGCTAACGGGTGACGGGTTCCTAGTTTTAAAGGATCTCCCGGCATCGTCAAGTCAATACCGCTTAAATCTTCTTCCGCGTTAGAAAGTAACTCTTTCAACTCGTTGATTTTTGCCAGAGCCGTGTTCTTCAATTCATTTAATTCCTGTCCCATGGCTTTTTTCTGATCCGCGGGAACGGTTTTAAAATCATCAAAGAGAGCAGCGATTGTTCCTTTCTTGCTTAAATGCTTGATTCTGAACTGTTCTACTTCTTCTAGGCTCTTCGCCTGAAAACCGGCTATTTCAGCACTGAGTTGTTTAATCTTGTCTAACATCTTCTCAAAATTTGAAATCTTTGGTGGACAAAGTTAATAAAAAAGTCTCATACATTTCAATTCTTTTGAGAACTTCATTTTTCATCCCAAATATTTTTCATCGTGTACGGTCCGTCGGGGAAAATCCAAGCCGAGCCGTCGGTCATCCGGGTGTGTGAGTCGAGGGTGGCAATTTTGGTCATGTCCTCTGGCGAAATGTTGATGTCCAGTGATTTAATGTTTTCTTTGATTCGCTCCGGGTGAACTGATTTTGGGATAATCACGATCCCTCGTTGTACTCCCCAAGCAATGATAATTTGTGCCGGTGTGCAATTATATTTTTTTGCCAAATCGATAATGATCGGTTCATTGGTCAGGCCGGGTTTGTTTTTGATGGGCAAATTACGTCCGAGAGGGGAATAAGCCGTCAAGTAAATCCCTTCAGACTGACAGAATCGAAATAATTCATTTTGTTGCAAGTAAGGATGCATTTCTACTTGATTCATTTCGGGCTTGTTTTTCGCCACGGCGATCAGTTCTTTTAATTTCGGGATGCTGAAATTCGAGACCCCGATATGTCTGCACAGTCCTTTTGCCTGCATTTGTTCCATCGCTTTCCAAGTCTCCGTGAGGGGACATTCTTCGAGGGAAAGTAAATCGGATGCTTGTCGCGGGTATTCAATGTCGTGTTTCAGTGCTATCGGCCAGTGAATCAGGTACAGGTCCAAGTAGTCCAGCCGGAGATCGTGCAAAGTCTTTCGAAGAGCCTCTTCCACGTGTTCCGGGGCGTGGTTATTATTCCATAATTTGGATGTGATGAAAAGTTCTTCCCGTTTCACGAGTCCGGACGTGAATGTTTCTTGCAGGGCAGCCCCGATGATTTCTTCATTTTTATAATAGGCGGCACAGTCAATCAACCTGTACCCGTCTTTCAGCGCACTAATGATGGCGTCATGTAGTTCGTTTGCCTTGGATTGATAGGTTCCTAACCCGAAGAGGGGCATTGGGTCCCCGTTTCTAAATGTAATTGTTTTCATATTTATGAATCTTTATATTCCATTTTAGTGAACGAGATTTTCCCCGGAGTGGTTATACTTCTTTCCGGCTTTTTAGTTTCTTGTATAGATAATCAACAAGCTTGTCTTTCTGTTTTTTCGCCGTGGGGTATAGCAGGCAACCAGCCACTCCCCCGAGAACGTCGGCAAACAGATCCCACCAGTCTCCGCCCCGGTTGAAATATTTGAATTGCAGGACTTCGATAAGTCCCCCGTAGATGAAACTGAACCCGATGGCGATCAGATAGATTTTTCGTAGAGACAATCGAGTCTGATAGCGGAGTTCGCTGCACAGGAATATCGACATGATAAAGAACATTCCGAAATGTACCACCTTGTCAAGGTGGGGGATGTTTAATTTCGGATCAGGAATCGAGTCGGATGGAATAGCGCATAAGAAAAAGATTACTCCTGCCCAGATGATATTCCTCCATAATAAGGAGTATTTGCGTGGTATCATGTTATTCTATTATTTTTACACTGATTATTCTGACGTCTTTGAACGGGCGGTCTTGCCTGTCCGTGGGAAGAGCGGCAATTTTATCCAGTACATCGAAACCTTCGATCAGTTCTCCGAAAACCGTGTACTCTTTATCCAAATGGTGGACCCCGCCTATCGTGGTGTATGCCTTTCTTTTTTCATCATCCATGTAGAGCTTGTCCGTGTTGTTTTCCCATTCGAAATTGATGTCTGATTTGATCTTTTCCGCGATAGCCCGGAATTCAGGTACTTTCTTTTGAGCCCTCAAGGTGTCAAGAATGGCTTTTTTCTCCGGGGTATAATATTTTTTCTGGATGGCTCTTTTAATGGGGACGTTTATTGATTTCTCGATTTTGTCCAGTTCTTCCGGTGTGTATTTCTTACCGACCACGAAATAGAATTGGGCGATATCCGATTCTTTGAAGACATTTACCCGGTCCGGTTGGCGGGGTGCGGCTAAGGCTCCTTTTTTGTGATAATGGTGTGGTTTGATTTCCGCGTCAATCGTGACCCCTTTACCGTAGCCGATAGCTTGTCCGGCAATAGCATTTCGACTGTCGGAAGAGCCTCCCTGTACCACGAAATTTTTAACAACACGATAGAATAATGTCCCGTTATAGTGGCCGGATTTTGCCAGCCGGATAAAGTTATCCCGGTGTAAGGGGGTGTCGTTGTATAGTTTTGCTTTTAAGTTTCCCATATTTGTTTCGATTAAAACAACAGGCTCTTTCTCCTGACTTTTCGAGGTCAAGGGGAGTAGGGTGAGCGTTAGGGATAAAAGTGAGAGCGTTAAAAGTTTATACATAGCGTGATCCTTATTTATGATTTGACGATTTTGTTCACGAGGTATTTTACCGGGAAATGCGAGGCTAGGTAACCGATAGCAATCACCGTGATCATGATAATCAGAATATCCGATGCGATGACTTTCACCGGGTAAGCGCTGACGATGTAGCTCCCGTTGCCGAGAGTGATGAACCCGTAATATTCTTGTAGCAGGCATAATATGGTCCCTAATGCCAGACCGACCAATGCTCCGAATCCGGTAATCAGGTTGCCTTCCAGCTTGAAAATCGAGATTATTTTTTCTTTGGTCATCCCTAGAGCTTGATAAATCCCGATGTCTTCTTTTTTGTCAATAATTAGCATCGATACGGAACCGATGATATTGAAGGAGGCAATTAACAGGATAAATAACAAGATCAGGAAGACGGCCAGTCTTTCCGATTTCATCATGGCATAAAAGGAACGGTTCAAGTCATATTTGTTCTCGACTTTGTATGTCGGTTGTATTTGGACGGATAGTTTTTCTTTTAATGATTCTATCTGATTGGGGTCTTTTAATTTTATCTCTATTTTTGAGATTTGTCCCGGAACCCCGAACAACTCCCTTGCTGTTTCTATTCCGGTGATCACGTATTTACCGTCAATGTCTTGTTGTGCGGAGAATATCCCGAGCGGGTATATTTGCTGGCTGTTTAGTGCCGAGCTTGATGCGGAAGACGCTTTTCGATCCGGGTAGTAGAATGTAACGGGAGAAAGCGTTCCTAATCTGATTTTTAAAGCAGCCGCGATGCCATAGCCCATGACGACGGCAGGTTTACCGTCCTTTTCGAGCGAGTAGATGCCACTAACAATGGAAGGGAGTATATTCACGTGTTCGGCATAGGTCGAGTCTACCCCCTTCACGACCACCGGAACCAATTTGTCGCCGAATTTCACAAGTGAATTTTCTTCCACGATGGGGTCACAGGAGGCGACTTCCGGCATTTGGGTCAGTTGGTCGATCAAAATGGAGTCTTTCGTGATGAATTTCCCTTTTGTCGGGGAAATCGTGAGATCCGGAGTGAAACTGTCCGTTGCTTCCGTGAGGAGCGTGTCGATTCCGTTGAACACGGAGAGTACGACAATAAGAGCCGTTGTGCCAATCGCTACACCAACCATGCTGATGATGGAAATGATGTTTATGGCATTCTGTTTCTTTTTTGAAAACAGGTATCTCCGTGCAATGAATATCGACAGATTCATCGTGGATACGGGCTATTGTTTCAACAGGGAATCGATTTTGTCGATGTAATCGAGGCTGTCATCCACGAAAAATTTAAGCTCCGGAATGATTCGTGTCTGTTTGCCGATCTTTTTTCCGAGGATAAAACGGATGCTTTTGTTTTTTTCTGCCAAGCTCTCCAGTACCTTTTCCGTCAGGTTCGAAGGGAAGATACTAAGGTAAACTCTGGCGTATGACATATCCGGGCTAACTCGCACTGCTGTAACGGATAACATGGCACCTGCGGTGAATTCTTTACACTCTTTCTGAAACATTTCGCTTAGGTCTCGTTGGATTAAGCGACCAACCTTATTTTGTCTAATTGAGTCCATTCTGAAGAAAAATATTTTATGCAATAAAATTTTTTACAAATATAGTGATTATAATTGATACTTTTATTATCTTTGCCCTCGCAAAACGGAAACGAGATGTAGCGCAGTTGGTAGCGCGCCACGTTCGGGACGTGGAGGCCGCTGGTTCAAGTCCAGTCATCTCGACCAAAAATGTAGACGCTCTGATCATCAGGGCGTCTGTTTTTTTGTGAATGAATTTATATCTTCTTTGTTTACTTTTTCACTGTGAAGTGTGCCGATAGTTCGTCAGCTGAATAAAAACCCGTGTGGCGGAAGAACTCTTTCCCTTTCTTGTCAAGTAATACTTGGGTGGGAATTGTGGCGACACCGTAGTATTCAAAGAATCTTTTGCTCTCTGGTTCCATTAAGTTCATAAAAACTACATTGACTTTCCCCTTGTATTCGGCTTTTATTTTTGTCATGACTTCTTCCATTTGGCGGCAAGAGTGACAGCCCGTGGAACCAAATTCAATGAACGTGTAATCGTAACTCTTTCCGTTATGGTGATAGTTGTATTTTTGTGCAATCGTGTCGCTGATGCTTTTCTTGGAGTTGTCGGATAATTGTTCGATTTTACTTTGTGAGATGTAGGTGGCAATGTCTTTGTGAAAGATCATGAGAGAAAAGAACATCAAGATGATAAGTGCAACCGGTACGTATGTTTTGTATTCTTTCATGATTATATTTTTGAAAGGATTTTATAATGGAAACTATCTATTCGTAAAGTTACGAATAATATTCATGCGAGGCAAATGTTATTGAAATATTTTGGAATGATGGGGCGTGTGTTAACAACAAGGAACGAATAAACGCTCTTTGAGAGGGGGAAGGGTAAACACTGAATCCTTTGTTTTATAAAGAAAAAGAATTCAGTGGTCGTATATTGTCAATTATTATTTTAGCTTTTTTAAAGCTGCACGTTTGGCCAATTTAAAACGGATGGCTTTTCTTTCCGGGAGTTGAACAACTATTTTCGAAGATGGATTATAGCCTTTTCGTGGTTTGTAAGTCTTTACGGTAAGGCTACCAAAGTTCATTAACCGTACTGATTCTTCTTTTTCCAAGCATTCTAAAATAGTCTCGAAAATAGAAGAAAATACTTTTGCAATGTCTTTTCGTGGCATATCGGTTTTTTCTGCCACGGCTTTAATTATTTGTTGCTTGTTCATGCTCTTTTATTTTAAATTTATAGTATAGCAAAGTTATGTATTAAAAAAACAGGAAGCAAATAATTCAGTATGAATTATACCTAAATAGATGAATTAACGAATGATCGTGCGAAACGGTTCAAAATTATAGAATATTCTGCTGTAAGAAGGAGTTCTTTTAGCTTGAGGTACTTTGTTTTCATTATACTTTTTTTCGTATCTTGCGTTGTGATTTTATGATATGATAGATATTCAGGTTAAGTTGCATGATCGGTACTCCGTGGAATGTAAGGTTGGTTACCATGTCGATAGGGACACGGAGGAGAACGAGTTCAGGATGAACACGTGGTTTTTCGTACCTCATAGTTTGGATATTAATGCCTCGACTTATCCCAAGGAGGCTTTTTACCGGGATGTGAAGTCCAACGTGCGTTTGATCACCCCGATCTACACGTTGGAGGAGATTGCGAGTGGCGAATGGACGCCTTTCGTTTTCTTGGAGGATGCGTTCCTGCATTTGGTGGCGGATGGGACGAGGGATGCGTTAGCCTCTTACGAGTACCAGATCAAGATGTTTACATCCATTTTTAAAAGTGCCCTTCGGGGGATGGCGGGAGAGACGATTCATCATGAGGTGGAAAGTGGTGAACGGGAAGGGATGGTCAATCGGTATGTTGAATACGTGCAATTGATCGTGAAACGGTATCGGGATTTGAAGTCCATTATTAACGTGCCGGGAATTCCCCGGGAGGCGTTGAATTATTTCTCTTTCGGGGATGAGTATCTTTCCAATCTGGTGGAGTTTCATACGTTCAAGTTACTGGACGGCTTGAAGACGACGGATCCGGGATGTTATGATCGGATGGTGAAGTTATTGTTGTCTTTGGTACATTCGGAGATTGATTACAAGAAACAGAACGGTTATCTCGTGGCAGATCCGGAGAGTAAGGATCGGAATCGGACGGTGATCTATCGGCGGGGGATGCTGAAGAAATACGCGGAGAGTGATTTGTTCTTGAAGGCATCGAAGAAAAAAGATGGGGTACTGGTGGAGCAGATATATTATAGTATTGCGGCAGGACTTTCCATGATATTTGCCACGGTGGTAGCTTTTTCATTTCAGAAAAAATACGGGAATTTCACGATGCCGTTGTTCGTGGCTTTGGTGGTGAGCTATATGTTGAAGGACCGGATTAAGGAGTTGATGCGTTTTTATTTTGCCCATCGGCTGGGGAAGAATTATTTTGACCGGAAGACAACGATCAGTATGAACGAGAGAGTGGTCGGGTGGATCAAGGACGGGGTGGATTTTATCTCGGAAAGAAAAGTCCCGGAGGAGATTATCGAGCGAAGAGCCCGTCCGGATTTGTTGGAGGCGGACAATCGGAATGGCGGGGAGAAAATTATTCTTTACCGGAAATGGGTGCAGCTCGATCCGGAGGCGCTTGGCGAATATAGCCAGTACGATATTGCCGGGGTGAACGAGATATTGCGTTTTAACGTGGGGAGCTTCGTTCAGAAAATGGATGAGCGGGACTACGAGTTATACGTGCCAAGGGGAGAGGCGGATTACGGCCCGATCATGGGAGACAAGATATATTACCTTAATTTCTTGATACAATTGCTACATGGGGAGCAGGTCGAGTACAAGCGTTACCGTTTGGTGATAGATCGGGACGGTATTCAGGAGATCCAGAAAATGTGAGGTCGTTTGATGGGATTGTTGTTCTGCCTGTCATGATGCCGGGGAGCATGAAATCTAATGGCTAAAATCGTGAAATCCTAGGTGATTAAGCGTATAATATTGAAAATATATTGTAGCTTTGCGGGACAATCAATCTTAATGAGCTTATAGAATAAAAATGAGAAAATGGAGTATTGACGATTCAGCAGAACTGTACAATATTAACGGTTGGGGGCTGAACTATTTTTCGATTAACGAGAAGGGACACGTTACAGTAACGCCGAAAGTCGGAGGACCGAAAATTGACATCAAGGAATTGATGGAGGAACTTCAGGTGCGGGATGTATCGGCTCCCGTGTTGTTAAGGTTCCCGGACATCCTTGATAACCGGATCGAGAAAATCTCTAGTTGTTTTCAAGCCGCGGCAACGGAATATGGTTACACGGGGAAAAATTTTATCATTTATCCTATTAAAGTGAACCAGATGCGCCCGGTGGTGGAAGAGATTGTCAGTCACGGGACCAAGTATAACATTGGTCTTGAGGCAGGCTCGAAACCGGAATTGCACGCGGTGTTGTCGATTGATATTGACGACGATGCGATGATCATCTGTAACGGTTACAAGGACGAGAATTATATCGAGTTGGCTCTTTTGGCCCAGAAGATGGGACGAAATATATACTTGGTTGTCGAGAAACTGAACGAATTGAGAAATATCGCGACAATCTCCAAACGCTTGAAAATTCGCCCGAATATCGGGATCCGTATAAAACTGGCTAGTTCCGGGAGTGGCAAGTGGGAAGAGTCGGGAGGAGATGTCAGTAAGTTCGGGGTAAATTCGAGCGAGTTGCTGGAAGCCATGGATATTCTGGAAAAGAACAAGATGACGGATTGCTTGAAGTTAATCCATTTCCATATCGGTAGTCAGGTGACTAATATACGGCGTATCAAGACGGCGTTGAAGGAAGCCTCTCAGTTCTACGTGCAATTGAAGAATTTAGGATACAATATACATTTCGTGGATATTGGCGGGGGCTTAGGTGTAGACTACGATGGAACACGCTCGGCCACGAGCGGGAACAGTATGAACTACTCGATTCAGGAGTACGTGAATGATGCCGTGTCCGCGTTGGTAGATGCTTGCGAAAAGAATAATCTGGAGCAACCGAATATTATCACCGAGTCGGGACGTTCTCTGACGGCACATCACTCCGTGTTGATTTTCGAGGCACTTGCCAGTACAAGTTTGCCCGCTTTCGATGAAAACGAGGAAATCGACGAGAATGCTCACGAGCTGGTGAAAGAGTTGTATGATTTATGGGAGAACCTGAATCAGCCCCGGTTGATCGAGACATGGCATGATGCCATGCAGATTCGGGAGGATGCTCTCGGTTTGTTTAATCTTGGCTTGATTGATTTGTTCACCCGTGCGCAAGTGGAACGGTTGTTCTGGTCCGTGGCTAGAGACGTGTACGACATGGCAGTGGCCACGAAACATGCCCCGGACGAGTTGAAGAAAATCTCCAAGATGTTGCCGGATAAATATTTCTGTAATTTCTCGTTATTCCAGTCTTTGCCTGATTCATGGGCGATCGACCAGATATTCCCGATTATACCGATTTCTCGTTTGAACGAGCAGCCGACTAAATCGGCAACAATTCAGGATATTACCTGTGATTCTGACGGGAAGATTGATAATTTTATCTCGACGCGTAATTTCTCGTACCATCTTCCGGTACACGAGTTGAATCATAAAGAACCGTATTATTTAGGGGTATTCCTCGTGGGTGCCTACCAAGAGATTCTTGGTGACCTGCATAACCTGTTCGGGGACACGAATGCCGTCCACATCAAAGTGAAAGGTGATGATTACGTGATCGACAAGGTGATTGAAGGAGAGACGGTGGCTGACGTGTTGGAGTACGTTCAATTTATGCCGAAAAGAATGGCTCGTACGGTAGAGGTATGGGTAACTTCTTCCGTGAAAAAGGGAATTATCTCGGCAGAAGAAGGACGGGAATTCTTGTCGAATTATCGTTCCGGATTGTACGGGTATACTTATTTGGAATAATTCGATAGATAATAACAAAATAAAGAGGTCGTGCCGAATTTGTTAAAATGAATCAGGCACGATCTTTTTTTTTGTAAATTTCCTGTCGTGTAAATGTTAACGTGATTTTTACTTGGCCAGATAATCAGCGTGTTAATAAAAATCTGATTTTTAACACTATTAAATTTTACGCAAATGTTTGCGGGTAAAAAAAGATTTGCTAGTTTAGCATCGGTGAAAGAAAAAAAGCCTCGTGCTGTCACAGCAGGAGGCAACCAATAACAAATTTATGAAAAAAAATTGAAGTCTTTTCTTGAAATCCGATACAAAGGTATCGGCTTTTCTTTATATACAAAAAAATTAGTAGTTAAATTTCTGTTATATCGATTAATTTTCGATACACACTTTTATATACGAATACAGGGAGACAAAAGTTAGGATTTATGCTAAAATAAAAATGGTCCGCGCTGTCTCAGCGGGGACCCAAAATACCAATAACAAATTTATGAAAAAAAATCGAAGTCTCTTTTGAAATCCGATACAAAGGTATCGTTTTGTCATCGTAACCTTGTCACTTATGTATTAAGTTTCGGTTACACTATGATTACATTCAAAATATATGCCTATATACGGCCCATGAACGTAAAGGTTTCATAATTAATCAAAATTAATTCTTAATTGCAAAGGATCATCGGTGGTTAATTCTTCGAAAGGATTTGATACAGAGAGACCTAGAAGGCGTATTCTAAATTGCGTAAGTTCTAAATCTTTGAGTAATTTTTTGGCTAGGGGAAGAATATCCTGTTTTGTTCGTAACTCGTGTGCCATAGTGACACTACGTGTCTTTTGGGTAAAATCGTGGAATTTGATTTTCAAGGTTAGGGTATGTCCTTTGAAATCAGACTTTTCTAGTCGGAGAATTAATTCCGTTGTCACGTGGTACAGTTCTATGATGACAGCGATATAGTTCGTCAAGTCATTCTCGAAGGTACTTTCACAGCCTACGGATTTACGGATTCGTTCGGGGGTAACCATTCTGGGATCGATGCCATTGGCAAAATCGTGATACAAGGTACCGGCTTTTCCGAAATTGCGGGTAAGGAATGTCAGTGTACATTTCTTGAGGTCAGCCCCCGTGTGTATGCCTAGTGAGTGCATTTTACGAGCCGTGACTTTGCCGATACCCCAGAATGCCTCGATCGGGAGTTTGGAGATAAAAGCGGGGGCCCGGTCAGGATGTATGGTGTAAAGCCCGTCGGGTTTCTTGTAATCGGATGCGATCTTGGCGAGGAATTTATTGTAAGAGATCCCGGCGGAGGCCACGAGTCCTAGTTTTTCTTTAATCTCTTTCTTGATTTCTCTGGCGACATCGACGGCTAACGGGATGTTTTTTTTGTTCTTGGTCACGTCTAGAAATGCCTCATCGAGTGCAAGGGGTTCGATCATGTCCGTGTATTCGTGGAATATTTCGTGAATCTGCATGGATACCGATTTATAGTATTCCATGTGAGAACCGACGAAAATGAGGTCGGGACAAAGCTGTTTGGCTTTCATGGACGACATGGCAGAACGTATGCCATAACGGCGAGCCTCGTAGCTGGCGGCAGCCACGACCCCGCGTTTCTCCGGACGCCCCACGACAAGCGGTTTTCCCCTGTATTCCGGGTGATCCCGTTGTTCGATAGAGGCGTAGAACGCGTCCATGTCGATATGAATAATTTTTCTGTTTTCCATCTCCCGTTTCGATGAGTAAATATACAACTTTCTCTTGAATTTTGATGTATATTTGCGGCCCCGAATACGAGGGGAAAATTAGGGTAGATAGTTAAATAATATGGAAAGAAAGGTTGATATTCAGGAACTCTCGAATTTCTTGATGGATTACACCACGAGTATGATGGGAGTCGGGGTACACACGGCGAGGGCCGTGAGGAGTGTTTCCCGTATTGCCGAGTCGTTTGGGTATGGGATTGACGTGACGATTTTTCAGAAAAATATTACCATGACGATCAAGCACCCGGAAGATTATTCTATCCGGCGAACTTACGTGCGAAAGATTCCTGCCTTGGCGATTAACTTTCAAGTGATTTCTGAGTTAAGTGCCTTGAGCTGGGAGGCTTACGATCATCATCTGTCGTTGGGCGAGTTAACGGCTCATTACCATGAGGTGATGAACGAACCCCGCATTTCCCGTTGGGTGGTGCTGGTTTTGGTTTCCTTGGCCAACGCGGCATTCTGTCGCTTGTTCGGGGGAGACGGGATTGCCATGATGCTGGTTTGTGCCGCGACTTGCGTGGGTTTTTGGGTACGGCAGGAGATGATGAATCGCCACGTGAATCATATGGTCGTTTTCGTTGTATCGGCTTTTATTGCCTCGTTTATCGCCTCGGCCGGGACCTATTTCGGTTGGGGTAAGACCCCGGATATAGCTTTGGCTTCCAGTGTCCTTTATCTGATCCCCGGGGTACCTTTGATTAATTCGATTATTGATATTTTGGGAGGTCATGTGCTGATAGGTATGTCTCGTGCGGTGAATGCGGCGATACTTATAATTTGTATTGCATTGGGGTTGTCGGTAACATTATTAATTTTAGGATTGGATACGCTATGAACTGGGATTTAGTATTATCTGTATTGCTTGATGGAATTTTTGCGGCGATAGCGGCTATCGGTTTTGCCGTGATTTCCAATCCCCCGAGGAAAGCGATTCTTATTTCGGCTTTGTTGGCTGCCGTGGGCCACGCTCTTCGATTTTACCTGTTGAATCACACGGCCTTGGGTTTAATCCCCTCCACGTTATGTGCCTCGTTTACGATCGGTTTGTTCAGTATTTATTTTGCCCGGTTGATTCATTGCCCGGCAGAGGTTTTTTCTTTCCCTTCATTGCTACCCATGATTCCCGGAATGTATGCTTACAAGACAATCTTGGCATTGATCCGTTTCATGAGAACGGAGGATGAGGAAATTCTCCCCAACCTGATTGTAGAGATTTTCCGCAACGGATTGACAACCGCTTTTGTTTTGGCCGTGCTGGCTATCGGGGTATCATTGCCGCTATTCATTTTCCATAAGCAAGCGATTTCAATGACTCGTTTCCTGCGAAGGAGGAAAGAGTAGAAATACAGTGAGGTAATGACGGTTACTTGAATCGGGGTTTCTTGTGTGTCTCGTTAGTAAGTTAACGGGAAGTCAACGGGAACTTAACGAGAAGTCGACGGATGGGATTGGTTCATTTATGGTAGATGAATCATGAATTCACGATTCAGATATTAACGAGAGTATAGTGCATTCCCGAGGCAAGTTACTGGTGATATACCTGTTTGTCGGTAAGGAGGGGAAAAAAGAAAGAGGGAAACTTTCGTTTCCCTCGTGTCGTAATTATTTTTGGAATAATTTGTTCCAGTTTTTGTATTCTCTCTCTTTCCAAGGTCCGTTGTGGTAAACGTAGCTTGCGATAGCGGGAATAACGGTGGTTCCTTCAGCGTAAACCATTTGTTCGTAGGTAACGTCAACTTTACCCCAAGAGCAAGCCTCTTTCAAGGTAGAAGAAGAGCAAGCCCCGTCGCGAACATCGGCCACGGTGATCTGGATGGCGTATTTGTGCATCGGTACGTCGAATCCGAGGATTTCAGCACAAACAACGGTGTCTTGAGCGAAGTTCTTCGGGGTTCCACCACCTACCATGAACAAGCCGGTTGTTCCTGCCTTGATCTTGATCTGGGTCAATTCGATAAAGTCTTTTACAGAGTCGATCGACACGTGTTTGTCGGGGTGTTCCCATTGGTGTTTACCAATTCCGAATCCTGCACTACAATCAGAGAATGCGGGGCAGAAGATGGGTACTCCACATTCGTAGCAAGTCTGGATCAAGCTGTCTTTCTTCACGGCGTGTCCTTCGTGTAACCATTTACCGATTTCCCAGATAAATTCGCGTGATGAATAGGGACGCGGCTCCAAATTGTTAGCGATCTCGTAAGTTGTGTGGTCGCAAGCCTGTAATTCTTCTTCATCGATGAACGTATCGTAAATACGGTCAATGTAAAGTTCTCTTAATTGCATGTCAGGCACATCCTGATGTCCCTTGTAGTGTTTGTAACCAAGGGCCTCGAATAAGTCCATATCGATGATAGACGCACCGGTAGAAACAACCACGTCAACCATTTTGTTACGAACCATATCCACGTAAACCTGCATACATCCGGCAGCACTGGTACTTCCGGCAATGGTAAGAATATTAGTACACTCTTTCTCTCCGACCATCATCATCAGAATATCGGTTGCTCTGGCCGTATCGCGAGAGGTGAATGACATATCGCGCATCGCGTCGATCAATTGGGTTGAGTCATACGACTTGATGTCGATGTGTTTGATAGTGTCTTTTAATAAATCTTTCTTTTCCATTCTATTTATCTTAAAAATATAAGGTACAATTATGAGGACCTTATTGACTCAATTTCGTCATTTAAAATTATTTCATTGGTTTTGATATTTTATGCTCAATATCTGGTAGATCAGTTTGCTAGCCAAGAAGTCAGATGATTTGTTGACTTCGTTGGGGCAAAGTTCTACCACGTCCAAACCGACAATGTTGTGACGTTCGTTGATCAATTTCAGAAAGTTCAGCACTTCTCTGTAATAGAGTCCGTCCGGTTCCGGGGTTCCTGTAGCCGGAAGGATAGCCGGGTCGAAAACGTCAAGGTCAATCGTGATATACACGTTGTCATGTAATTTTTGGGACACCATGTACATCCAGTTGTTACCTTCTTTGGCATCATGTAAATCGTGAGCATAGAAAATACGGTCCGGCATGATATTCTCTTTTTCCTCGATAGCGGAACTTCTGATTCCTACCTGAGCCACGGTTGCCACTTCTTTGGCACGTGCCATGACACAAGCGTGGTTGTGGGTTGATCCCTCGTATTCGCTACGCATATCGGAATGTGCATCCAACTGCAGGACAGAGAACTTTTCATAGTGTTTGGCGAAAGCCCGGAATGCACCGATACTAACGGAATGCTCTCCTCCCAGAATAACCGGGAACTTTTTATCAGTCAATATTTTGTCTACCTGTTTTTCAACTTCCTGAGACATGGCTTCCGGAGATGAGGCCTCTGTCACCGGTTCCAAGGTTGCGATACCATGAGTATATACTTCGGAATCCGTTTCAATATCGTAGAGTTCCATGTTAGCCGATGCTTCAAGAATTGCATCGGGACCTTTATCTGCCCCTTTCAACCACGTGCTTGTCCCGTCATAAGGTACAGGTAATACTACAATCTCGGCAGTTTCGTATGCCGTAAACTCGCTCTCGAGTCCTCCATAATTTTTATTTTCCATATCTAATTGGGTTTATAGTATTTATAAACTCCTTTCTTTGTAAAAAGGTTTGCAAAACTAACGAATATAATTGAGAATTGAAAATGGAAATTTGAAAATGAAAAACTCATTTCCATGTTATGATTTTCGATTGTCAATCTGGCTGTTAACGATGTGTTTCATGGACTCCATGGTTCCCGTTTTGTCGATGTTCAGAAGCTCGCGGTTGCGCATAATCCATTTCCCGTTAACCATGCTGGAACGGATGTTTTTGCTGTTGGAGGCATAAACGATGGCTGAATACACGTCGTAGATCGGGAGCATATTGCTGGCATCGGCATGAATCACGATCAAGTCGGCTCGTTTTCCGATCTCAAGAGAACCCGTGAGATGATGAATACCGAGAGCCTTTGCCCCGTTGATCGTGGCCATTCGTAATGCCGTTCGGGCGTTGACGGCTTCCGGGTTGTAGAGGGAGCCTTTGGGAAGGAGGGCCGCGAAGCGCATTTCTTCCACCATGTCTAGCGTGTTGTTGCTTGCCGTGCCGTCGGTTCCGATGCTGACGTTGATTCCCGCTTTCATGTATGTATCCGTGTCGGCGATACCACTGGCCAGTTTTAGATTACTTTTCGGACAGTGGGCAACAGACGTGCGGGTCCGGGCGTATAATTCAATTTCTTTCGGGTTCAGCCAGACGGAATGGGCCGCGATCACGTTCCTGTCCAGCAACCCGATCGAGTAAAGGTATTCGGCCGGGGCCATCCCGGTTTGTGCCGTGAGGTCTTCCACTTCTTTACGGGTTTCTGCCACATGGATGTGGAGAGGAATATTGTATTTCTCGGAGAGGACTTTGGCTTTTTGTAGCGTCTCTTTTGAACAGGTATAGGGAGAATGGGCGCAAACGGTAGGATTAATCAAGCTGTCCCCGTACCATTGTTGAACGAGGGATTCACAGCGAGCTATCCCTTCGTCGACCGTGTGAAAACTCGGCGTCGGGAAGTCGATCAGGGACTCCCCCACGACGGCCCGGATACCCGCTTTTTTGGCTTCCGAGGCGATGATGTCTTCAAAGAAGTACATGTCGTTGAAACACGTGGTTCCCGACTTGATCATCTCGATAAAAGCAAAGCGGGCGGCAACTGCCACGTTTTCCGGGGTCACCATACGTGCCTCTGCCGGGAAAATATGCTCGTTCAGCCAAGTGTGGAGAGGGAGATCATCGGCATACCCACGTAACATGGTCATGGGGACGTGAGTATGTGTATTGATAAATCCGGGCATCACGATCATGCCTTCCGCATCGAAATACTCCGCGTTGGAAAATTCGATCTTTCCTTCCCTGATCTCTTTTATCTGGTTGTCTTCCACCCGGATGGAACCGTTTTTGATCACCTCCATGTCTTCATTCATGGTGATGATGCAAGCATTGAATATAATTGTAGTTGCCATAGTCTTAATTTTTATGCCAAAGTTAGTGATATTTCCGGGTAGACTTTGAAATGTAAATATGATTTTGTGTAATTGGATAATATTTATCAAGCACCCTCTTTTGTTTCGAATTTCATATTTAACATTGTTAAATGTAATTTTTTTTCATTTTCTCAGGTAAAAATGGGGAGAGAAAACTGATATATATACAAAAGCTAATAAAGTTTATTGTAGAAAATATGAGGAAACGTGAAAACGATATTGAGAAAAAGGATTTGGAGATGGCCGAAGAGGCGATAAAGCAATCCGAGAATATAAAAGAGGGGCTTGCTTTTCGGGAGGTTGGAGAGATTGGGGAAAAAATGTCTTCGGGTAAGGTTGAAGAGATGGTGGAATCTGTTCATGAAGTGTCGAAGATCGATAAGAAAGAATCGGTTAAAAGAATGTTGACCGAGATAAAGAGACGGGGGCGTAAGAAACGAATGGTGCGTGTATGGTGGTCTGCAGGAGGCTCTGTGGCTGCGGTAATACTTGTGTTCTTTACCTTGACGCAATGGTTCCCGTGGGGAGAGAAACCGGAGGAGAAGAAAATTCCTACGATTGCTTTAACCGAAATAAAAGTGCCGACTTTAATTACCATGGAGAATGATCATGATATTTTATCTTTAGAAACATTGGATTTGAAAGATGCGAAAGTGGGGTATATCGTTAAGGAATTGGGGCAATCGGAAGAAATAATTGATGCCGAGAAACCGATACGTTATAATCGGGTTGTTATTCCTGCGGGTTTCACCTATAAAGTTAAACTTGCTGACAGTTCTGTTGTGACCTTGAATGCCGGTAGTGAATTAAGATTTCCGAATGAATTTCGGGATTCTTTACGGGAAGTGGAGTTTTCCGGGGAGGCATATTTTGAGGTAAAGAAATCTGGTAAGCCCTTTGTCGTGAAAGCCGGGAATACACGAGTGAGAGTCTACGGAACGCGATTTAACCTGTTTTATTGTGAAAAGCTGGCATTATCCGAGGCGGTTTTGGTGGAAGGGAGCATTGGTATGACGGCGAATGGTAAAGAAACTAAGATTACTCCCAATCAACGGGTATTTTATTCCATGAAGGATTCAGTGGTGCGTGCAAAAAATGTGGATCCGGCGGATTACATCGGTTGGTTGGGGAATAGCTTTAAATATAACGGGGCTAGGTTAGATAAAATTGTTTTTGACATTGCCCAGTGGTACGGGGTAGAGATTCAACTTGCCCCGGGGTTAGAAAAACAAACCTTCTCGTTGGAGTTTGACAAGTCATCTACCGTCGAGTGGGTGGTGCGTGCTTTAGGACTGATTATTGACAAACCGATTAAAATAGAAGGAGGTGTATACTATATAGAGTAAATTCATATTTACCAAAAAGAGAATCTTCTCAGAGAAGATTCCCTTTTAAAACATCACTCAAAGGTTCGATTTCTCAGGTCAGAAACCTTTGGTCGTTGTTCATTCATTACGACGTAAGTAAAAACGTTACATCTGATTTCTCACAAATTTATGAAAAAGAAAGTGGAAATCATCAAAACAGGGGCAAATAAAATTGCCGTCGGTATATTTTTGTTGTTTATTTCGACGTTGTATTGCCCGAAACAGCTTTTTGCTTCTGAATTTACAGAAGTACAACAACAAGATCAAAAGAAGGTTACTTTAAACGTGAAGGACAGGACCTTGGTAAATATCCTGTCGGAAATTAAAAGACAAACGGGTTTGGCTTATGGCTTCCGAGATAATCGGGATGCCACTTCGAATGAACGTTTCTCGATTCAGGTGAAGGAAGTCAGTGTCGATTCTGCTTTGACCGTATTGTTGAAGGGATCAAAGTATTCCCACCAGATCGTGGGTGATTTAATCCTGATCAGTACAAAAAAAGATAAAACTGCCGAAGAACAGAAGGACTTGATCATGGTGAAGGGAACGGTCGTTGACGAGAATGGGAACCCGATTCCCGGGGCTACAATTCTTGTTCACGGAACATCTCGGGGTATCGCTTCGGACATGGAAGGACGGTATTCAATCGAGGCCAAACCGGATGACGTGCTGAAGATTACCTTCGTGGGGTATAAAGATGAAATAATTCCGATAAGGGGTAAAACTAAAATCGATGTTCGCTTGAACCCGAAGGCTGAAAATATCGAAGAGGTTGCTGTCGTGGCTTTCGGTACGCAGAAAAAGGAGAGCGTGGTTTCGGCTATCACGACCGTAGATGCCAGAACGTTGAAATCTTCTAACAGTGACTTAACCTCCCAGTTCGCTGGGAAAATTGCAGGGATAATTGGTTGGCAACAAGGAGGTATTCCCGGAGCTTTGACTGAGGAAGAAATGAATACCAAGTTTTACATACGAGGTATTACTTCTTTTCAAAAAGGAGCGAATCTTGATCCTTTAATTTTGTTGGATGGGGTGGAGGCTTCTAAGTTGGATTTGGCCCGTATTGATCCGGAAGATATCGAGACTTTTAGCGTAATGAAAGATGCTTCTGCCACAGCAATGTACGGGGCCCGGGGTGCAAATGGAGTAATCATCGTGACCACGAAAAAAGGTGAAGAGGGGGCTGTTTATACCTCCGTTCGTTACGAGGCGATAGCTACCATGCCAACGAGCGAGATCGATGTGGTGGACCCGATCACGTGGATGGAAATGTATAACCAAGCTCTTATCAGTCGTGATCCCACGGCGATGCCGAAATATTCGGCGGAGCGGATTGCCCGCACGGGGAGTAAAAAGTATCCCTCTTGGGTTTACCCCGCAAACGATTGGTACAAGACACTTTTTAAGAACTTTGCGGTAAATCATCACATGGGTATTAATATCCGGGGAGGTTCGAAGGTCATTCAATACTACGCTTCTATTAATCACAACCGCGATGAAGGAATGCTGAAAACGGATCGACTGAACCAGTTTGACGTGAACATCAAGAATAATAACACGACGTTTCGCGTGAACTTGAATATTGATTTGAGTAAGGGAATTAAATTAGTCGTGAACTCGTATTCTACTATAGATTCTTATCATGGTCCGTTGAAAGACGTAACAGAGGCTTATAGCTTGGCCTTTTACGCTAACCCGGTGGATTTTGCACCCACTTACCCGGCAGACGATACTTACAACTGGCCTCACCTCCGTTTTGGAAAATCTTCAAGTGGTACAAATCCTTATGCCGAGATTCAGGCCGGATACAAGGATAGGACCCGTTTTTCCACGATGAACCGCTTGGAATATATCCAAAATCTTGCCCCTCTCTTGAAAGGCTTGGAGTTTCGAGGTGATATCTCTTTTAGCCAGACAGGATATTATTCCAATCCTTACTCGACATCACCTTTTTATTATCGCTTATTAGACTATAATCATGTTACCGGGAAACATACTTTGGAGGCTTTAAATCCTTTGGAAGGAAATAGAACCCTGTCAAAGGGAAGTGGTAGCGTGTCCGGTTCAAATCAATTGTCGTATAATATTAAATTGTTACATACCGGGGCTTGGAAAGATCATACTACTTCTTACATCGCCGTGTTATCAGGCCAAGAAACGACGAAATCTTCCCCGATGAGCGTGTTGGACGGGATCCGTCAGCGTAACTTGGGTTTATCCATGCGTCTTTCTTACGGTTACAAGGAACGTTATTATATAGAGGGAAGTTTCGGTTATAACGGGTCCGAGCGTTTTGCCAAGAAGCATCGAATGGGCTTTTTCCCGTCCGTGGGTGGAGCGTGGGTGGCTTCTAAAGAACCTTTTATGATGGGGGCCGCTAACTGGTTATCGTTTTTAAAATTGAGGTTGTCTTACGGGAAAGTGGGAAATGACGGTATTATCAATGACCCGCGGTTTGTACATTTACCTTCTATTTCGCAGGGGAAGGATGTGGTTTCTTTCCGTCCGGGGGAGAACACAATTAAACCGTATGTTATTTCAGGTTACCCGAATGAAGATATCACGTGGGAGATTGCCGAGCAGGTAAATTTTGGTCTTGAGGCCACGTTCTTCAACGGCCTGTTCGAGACGACCGTGGATATCTACCAGCAGATTCGTCATAACGTGCTGGATAAACGAACGGTTGTCCCGGAGGCTATGGGCTTGGGAATACAGCCGCTCGATAATATAGGCAAGGTGAAGTCCCAGGGGCTTGATTTTTCCGGTAAAATTCAACACGCTTTCAGTCCAGATCTTTGGGTAATCCTGAATGGTACCTTGACGTATAACAAGGCCGTGTTCGAGGAAATCGAGGAGGCGGCGGACAAGCCTTATTACCAGTGGAGAAAAGGTCACGATATTTCGCAAGCGGTGGGTTATATTGCGGAAGGATTGTTCCGTGACGAACAGGAAATCGCTAATTCCCCGGTTCAAGGGGGAGACTTGATGCCCGGAGATATTCGTTATCGCGATGTTAACGATGACGGGGTGGTCGACGTGGAAGATGCCGTGCATATCGGTTTCCCGACTACTCCTCGTTTGATCTACGGGTTTAACGGTTTTGTCAATTACAAGGGTCTGGAATTCAGTTTCGCTTTTCAGGGATCCGGTCAACGAGGATTCTTTATTAACCCTGCAGCCATGTCACCCTTCGCAAACAATCATGCGTTACTTACTGCAATCTACAAGGATCACTGGTCCACGGATAATATGTCGGAGCGTCCGTTGTGGCCCCGGTTGTCAACGAAAAATATCATAGAACATAATCCCCAGGAAGATGCTTCTTCCGATAAAGAGACTCGCATGAGTACCTATTTCTTGAGAGAATGTCGTTTCTTACGTTGTACTTCCCTTGAACTGGCGTACAACTTGCCCAAGCAATGGTCACGTAAACTGGCGTTAAAAAACTTGAAAGTGTTCGTTCGGGCAAATAACCCGTTTATAATTAGCAATTTCGACCTTTGGGATGTGGAATTGGGAAATAATGGATTTAACTACCCGATACAGAAGACTTACTCGGTCGGTTTGAATGTAAACTTTTAACATGTCATGATTATGAAAAAATATGTTATATTAACGATAGCGGTCGTTGCCTCTTGTTTAACGGCTTGTAAAGATTACCTGGACCAAGTGCCGGAGAATGATATCGAAACGTTCGAGACTATTTTTGAACGTCGATCCACTGCGGATGTTTGGTTTACCCAATCCACACTGGATATGGCTAATAATTTTGTAGGATTCTTTACCCCGGGTGTAATAGGAGCGGATGAATTCGTTACCGGTGATTATGAACGGAGTTTAGGTTCAAAAATGTTGAATATTCCTGATGGCTTGCAGTTGAGTCAGAAACCGATTGGGGATGTTTGGGGGTCTACCTATTATTCTCTTCGTCTTTTGAACACGTTTATTCAACGAATTGTCGATGTTTATGACATGACGGAGGCCGAAAAGATAAATTGGAGAGCCGAAGCGATGGCCGTCAAAGCTTTTTATTATTTTGAACTCGTGAAACGTTACGGTCCGATCGTGCTGGTCCCGACCAATATCGACGTAAATGTAGATTTGCAAAAGATGCAAGTACCTCGTTCCCATGTGGATACTTGTTTTAACGAGATTGTTCGATTGCTGGATGAAGCGATTCCTGATTTATATTACAGCAAGGAAAGGGAGGCTTCACACAAGCTTTTTCCAAGCAAAGAGGGAGCGATGGCATTGAAGGCTAAAGTGCTATTATATCAAGCTTCACCTCTTTTCAACGGGAATGATTTCTACGTGAATTTTAAAGGAAAAGATGGCGAACCGTTGTTCAACACGAAGTATGATCCGGAAAAATGGAAGCGGGCTGCCGAGGCTGCGGACGAAGTCGTGGCATTATGCGAGAGTTTGGGGTATAAATTAATCACCGGAGATCAGGATAAGGCAACTAACCTGCTGAATGACATGCGGGATATAGAACTGTCGATTTGGGAACGTGAGTATGATGGAGTGGAGGCGGTTTTCATGACAGGATTTCAGGGGGCACTGATAAATAGTTTCCCGTATCTACTACCTAATTTTCCGGAAGGGTATCCGGAAAAAGAATCGAGTGCAAGGGGAACATTTGGGCCGAGCATGAAAATGGTGGAATCGTTTTACACGAAAAACGGGCTTCCGTTAAATATGGATAAAGAATGGTCCTATGCAAATCGTTATAAGATGGGACGGGAAGTGGATAACACGTATCAAGGGGTTGTTGCTCTTAACGAGGACGTGCTAAACCTTCATCTCAGACGCGAGCCTCGTTTTTATGCGAACATTGCTGCGGATAGGTGTTACTGGCAACGTGGTCCCGTTGCGAGCAAGAACTTGGAGGTGCAGGCTTACCGGGGGGAAGCTTTCGGACTCCACGAGAGTTATCTTGATGCCTCAACACCCCAGAATATTTGTGGATATTATGTTAAAAAATATACCCGTACAGAGGTTCAGACTTCCAATTATCGTAGCAATTCAGCCGTGTTAGGGGATTGCCGGTGGCCGGTAATTCGTCTGGCAGAACTTTACTTGATGCAGGCAGAGGCTTGGAATGAATATTTGAATAAACCGGATGACCGCGTGTATGAACCGTTAAATAAAGTACGTAGACGTGCGGGGATTCCGGACGTGCAGGACGCTTGGAAAAAATTCTCCACGCATCCGCAGCAGGTGGAGAATCAAGCGGGAATGCGAGAAATTATACGGCAGGAGAAAACCGTTGAATTCGCTTTTGAAGGTCACCGTTTTTGGGATTTGCGTCGTTGGAAAACGGCCCATCTGGAGTTGAATGATAAAATATTGGGATGGAATGTTTTAGGTGATAATGCAAGAACATTTTATAATAATTACGAGGGCCCCGTGGTTGTATGGAGTAAGGTGAAATTTATATCACCGAGGGATTACCTTTTCCCGATCAAGGCGGAGGAGGTTATGATTTCCGGGTATGTACAGAACCCGGGATGGTAGGAGTGTTTTAGACATGTGATTTTAGATGATAGATTTATAATTACACTAAATAAGATGAAACGATGAAGAATATATTGTTATTGCTATTGTTGACATGCGGGATGCTCGCCTGCAAGGATGATGGGGCGGTTTTCGATGCTTCTATTCCGCGGGAAAATATCAAGTTTGAATCGATACCGGGAGGGGCTATCATGCGTTACGTGTTGCCCGAGGATACGGATATTTTTGCCGTGCGGGCGGAATATAAGGATTACAAGGGTAAACAGATGGTGAAAATTGCCTCGTACACTTATGATTCTTTGGTACTTGACGGGTTTAACACGAGGCAAGAGAATGTGCCTGTGCGGGTGTCATTGCTAAACCAAGCTAACGAGGAATCGAAAGCGATGGAGTTCACCTTTAACACGGAGGATTCCGCTCCCGTGGCTTTTTTTAATAATATCGAGGTGAAACCTTACTGGAATGGTTTCCAGATTAAATATAAAGTACCTAAAGGAGCGGATCTTGGGCTTTGTGACGTGTTCTTTATGGGAACGAACCCGATGACACAAGAATTAGACACGTTGTTGTTGGAAACGTTTGCTATCGAGACGGGAGAAAATGTTAAGTATTTCTCTTTGGAACAAATTAGGGATCAGAACACGATAATTATAAAAACGGAGGATAAACGAGGAAATATTGCTATGGAAAAGACGTATCCGGATATTGCTTCTCTGAACGTGGACAAGCTTGATCCCGCTCGGTTCGAATTACTGGATCCATTCAATTTATCCAAGGAGGACGATGATCTGAAATTGGGTTGGAAATATCTTTTTGATGGCGATACGAAAGGTTCTAAGAAATGGTACGAATATGGTGATGCAGGGATGAAAATGTATTCCTTCTTGGCAGGACCTTGGGCAGTGAGTACTCCGGAAAAGCCTAAATATTTTATATTGGATATCAAGAAGGAACAACAAGTGGCGTCGTTCAAAATGTATGCGATGTTGTATCTTCGGTGGCCGACTCAACCATTGGAATATCGGTATTCTTACGGAAATAAGTTACCGAACAAAGTAACGGTTTATGCCTCTAATGACGAGGGAAACGATAAAAAGTGGATACAAGTAGGACAATTTTATCAATCTCGTACGGCTGCTGTGCCTTGGGCTCAGAGGGCTTTCGGTGTAAATTATGCGTTCCAGCTCAAATCGGATGTCACGTTCGAGGCTGCAGAACCGTGTTTCTTTACAATCTCTTTTTCAGAAGAAAATCCAGCCTATCGTTTTTTCAAAATAGAGTTTAATGAAACGTTTAACACGATCATTCCGAATTATGGAAACGAATTGGAGTATGTGACTTTGCATGAAATCGAAATTTATGGGAAATAATTAAACAGGGTGATTATGAATAAAATATATTTGTTAGTAATTGTGACGACTATCTTTGCCACTTTTTTCACGGGATGCGAGGATCAGGAAGATACGTGGGATGAATTTACCGGTGATGGGCGGATTCGCTACACGGGAGTGTGCACGGATGTCAATTTGAAATTGGGTTGGGAGGAAGTGACCCTCACGTGGAAAAATACGCTGGATCCCAACCGGGAAAACATTCTGGTGGAATGGGTTGGAGGGGATTTGACAGGTGATACCCTTTTGGGTAAGGATTCCGAGAGTTGTATCATCCGGAAGTTAGATGACGTGACCTACACGTTTCGCGTGTTTGCCGTTTCTAAAGATGGCAGGCGTTCCTTGGGTGTGGAGGCTTACGGGCGTCCCTACACGATGAAACACGAGGCCTTGAACGGTTTTACCCCGGTCGTGACCAAGTGGTTTCCCTTGGGTGATGATAAGCTGGTGCTCTTTTTTGATCGCTGGACAAACACGTTGAAAGACGCCGAGTTGAAATATTATAAAAAATCCAATGAGGAGTTGGTTTCTTTGCTGTTAACGGGAACAGATAGTATCTTGAGCCAGAAATTTTACTTGTTGGAGGATATCGATGTGAACAAGATCGTTTCTGTAGAACGTACGGGACAATTGGATGATTTACCGGGGGTTAATATTGATTTCCCTTCACTTTCGTTAAATATACATGATCGTACTTTTAATTCTGATTTTGTTCGGGAAATGCAAATACGTTATTTCGTGAAAGAATTAGATGAAGATTTTGTAAATTCAATTGAAGTGTTGGAATTAGATTATGATCTGTCCACGTTGGAAGATTTACTTTATTTCCCGAATCTGAAAAAGGTGATATTGGGGAAAAACCGTTACTTGTATCCGGCATATGCGAGCGTCGTACCCCAGAGTATCTTGACGGATACGACGAAGAGTCGATTCGCCTTGGAAGTGCTTCATGAGCAAAAGAATGTAGTGGTGGAAAGGTATAACAAGCATTATTTCCCGTACGAATTTTCAGCTCTTACGGAAAAGGGAAATCCTGAATTGGGAACATTGAATTATATTATGTCACAGGATATTTCGGTTACTCCCTACGACCCATCGGGATTTAATGCTCATCCGGAATTCTTGCTGGATGATAATCAGGCAACGGTGTGGTACCCTCAACAGTCCTCTACTCTTAGAATGCACGAGTTGGTCATAGATTTGGGAGAGGTAAAGAAAGTTGCGGGATTCAAAGTGGTACAAGATGCTACAGACCCGGTGGCAATGAAGTTCGATCTCAAACATTACTTTCGGCCAAGCGTGATGAAAGTGTTGGTTTCGACTGATCAAGCTTCGTGGGATGGAGCCATGTATGATGAAGATAACGTGATCGGGAATACAGCGGGGGAAATCACGTTACTTCGCATGAAAGAGCCTAGGGAGATACGGTATGTCAAAGTGATCGTGAGTGACCTTGTTTATTTTGCAAATTCTAGTATTATTTTGGCGGATTTCGTGGTGTTTGGGGAATAAATAATAATGTAATGATGAGAAAGATCATGTTATTCATAGCTTGCATAGCCTTCTGGGGGCTATGCAATGCTCAGGAAGGTTTCCGGATCACGGGGAACTTGGGACAATTGCAACAAGACACGTTTTATCTAGTGGCTCCTAGTTTGAATGGCACGGTAAACGTGTTGGGTGCTTCGATCTTGAAAGATGGGAATATCGAGTTTCAAGGACGTGTGCCGGAAACAATGCTGGCGACGATCATGACCTCGGATCAGCAAGGGATGATTCCCCTGATGTTGGAAAATGTAAATTACACGATTCGTATCGGGAAGGAATCGATAGAGGTGGAGGGAGGACTGGAGCAAGCCGTGCTTAATAAATTTAACGCCTTGCAGCGAGAAGCGATGAAACAACAGCAGAAATTGCAGGCGGACATGAAAATTGCCTACGAGGAGGGAAATCAAATGCGGGTGGCAGCTCTTTCAGGGCAGGGACAGAAGTTCATGCAAGGAATGCAGAAACAGATATTGGAACTCATAAAAGGAAATGCCAATTCCGTGACGGCGGCATATCTCGTGTTGACTACGGGTATGCAGGCCCCGTCGGAGCAATTGCAGGAATATTATAACCTGTTGGGAGAACGGGCGAAAGCATCTTCTTACGGGAGGATCATCGCTGCTCACTTGGCTGAACAGGGGAAGACTGCTGTTGGCGAGGTCGCCCCGGATTTCACGGTCAATACCCCGGAGGGAAAACCGATTTCCCTATACGGGATCAAGGCGAAGGTGAAGCTGGTTGATTTTTGGGCATCGTGGTGTGCCCCGTGCCGGGCCGAGAACCCGAACGTGATCCGCTTGTATAAAAAGTATCATGACAAGGGATTGGAAGTGCTAGGGGTTTCCTTGGATAATGATAAATCAAAGTGGGTGCAGGCCATCATGCAAGACGGGTTGCCTTGGTTGAACGGTTCGGACTTGAAAGCCCAGGCTTCGGAGATCGCCCGGATGTACAACGTTCGGCAAATTCCTTATACATTGCTTTTGGACGAGAACAACCGTATCGTGGCGAAGAATCTTCGCGGGAAGGAACTGGGCAAGAAGATCGAGGAATTGTTGAAATTAAAGTGATTGAAAATAAGAATTTCAAGATATGAAAAGAATGATGTTATTACTGGGGTTGTGTTTCTGTATCTCCGGTTTGTATGCCCAGAAATTCGAGACGGAAGTTTTGGATGAAGGGAATACCTACGAGGTGCGGGTTAAGCATTTTAACAAGTTGTTCGGCGAGCAATTTACCCCGGAAAAGGTTGCCTCGCTTCCACCGAATAGGGCAGTACAACGGGAAGCGTGGAGGGAGAAATGTGCTGATAAGCTGTTGACGGAAGACTTAAAAACTGCGATAAAACAAGCCCTCAAGGAGGACGTGGGCAGTTTTTGGGTTATGCTATACACGGATGAAACCGGGAAAGTGATCACTGTGAAATTCGTGATGTCGTCATCTATTTATATAAATATATCCACGAAAATGTTAAGGGAATTATACTCTCGAGCCATGAAGGAGAAACTGAATCCCGAGGATTATCTTTTTGACGGGGGACGCACTTACGTGCTGGATGGATTCGAGCTGGTGAAACGGGTTTTGCAAGGATAGTTGTGTCTATCGGGTGGAAGGATATGATCAATTAATCGAGAGTAAAAAAAATTGAATGTTATTATTAATGTTGATTTGTTATTATCGGCAGGCGTGTGGTTTGATTGGTTAAGCTGGCAGGGGCTTCTTCCAGAGCTTCGTCTAGTCATTAAGAAAGCTGAGTTCGGAATGCCGCCGATGGCTCTAGAGGGTTGGAATTTTGTTAAATGCCGTAATCGCTATCAAGGTTTGATATTCGAATTCTTGCTTGATGGTCATGGAAATGTGATCACGGTATCCTTCTATGTGGATAAAGAGGTTCGTGATAAGATAAAGGAGAAACATTTAGTGAAAGAGAAATTGAAAATGGATTTCATCAGGATTGAAAAAGGTCGAGTAGAAGTCCCTTTCATGGAGATTGTAAAAAAGAGATTAATCATTCACTAGAATAAGTTAATATGCGAGTTAAAACAAGAATGCGAAATGTATTTGCAGAAATTTCCGGTTATCTAGTTTATACTAGAAAGCCTTTACTATTATTTTTGATCACGGGTTTATGGTGGTCAACGCTTGGGGCAGTCCCGTGTACGCGAGAGAGTAGTCCGGATTCCACTATTTTGAATTACGATGATCCCCAAGGAATTCCTGTCGTCAACGTGTCTATTAACGGTAAAAGTTATCCGTTCCTGTTCGACACGGGGGCACAAATGACTTGTATATCAGATGAGGTGGTTAGCAAGGAACAACTAGAAGTTCGTTTGACGAATAATTATATTATCGGGATGAGTGGAAATATATCTTATACTTTGTTACCATCAGTTTCCTTGGGTAGTATGATAATAGACAGTCTTGAAGCGATCGTGTTGCCCGGTAATAATCCAAGTTTACGAGCGATCGGAGTGGTCGGGATTATAGGTGCGAACACGCTTTTAAATCTTGTAGTAACATTTGATGCCCAGTCGAAAGCGATCACGCTCTCGCGTTCTTCCCTTGACGAGAGGATGGATTGGATGCCGATGAAATTATGGGATGGCCTTCCCTTGCTGGCACTCAAATTGCGTGGAAAGGAAGAGTTATACGATGTTCCGGGGGTATTTGATAGTGGAAGTAGTATGGGGGCTTTTGGTTTGCCTTCGGTGAAAGGTTTCGAGGAGTGGACAGCTGCCGGGCTTATCGATAGCGTGGAAGAGGGGCAGGGAACTACCACGCTTATGCTTGGGGGACGGGTAGGTATGGATAAATTGTATCGGGGTGAATTGAAAGAATGTCATATCGGGAACGGAGTTTTTTCTGGAATTCCGGTATATACAGGTGGCATTGACTATCTGTTACTTTGTTTTAAAATCACGGATCTCGGTAAATTGACACTGGATTATCCGAACAAACGTTTCAGTTTTACAGCCTACGAGGGTGCTGCCGTTTGGGAAGGGGATCAACGTCCCGTGACCACGGCCGTGATTAACGGGGAACTCAAGATTACGGCGGTGTGGGGTAAGGAAGCCCTTGAAAAGATTGCCCCCGGCTACACGGTGACGGCTCTTGACGGTAAACCGACCAATAAAGTACCCCCCGGGATACCCAATATTGACGTGTTTATCGGGATGGTTAAGGCCAAGACGGTTACGGTTCGGGATATGGATGGGAATGAACAGACCCTGCCTGCAACCTTATTTTTGGCGGAATGAGAAAAATTTATATATGATTTTTTGAAATTGATGCGACCATTTTCCTCTAATTCCGTATTACATTTGTAGTATAAATCGGAATTAACAGGAAGATTAGATGATTTAGTGATTGATTTTTTAATGTAAATACAATGAAACGAGTAAATTTATTCATTCTTTTAGTTGCTGGAACATTATTATTCTTTGGTTGTAAGGATAAGACAAAAAACGAGGCTTCTGGGAATGCGGAAACAAAATCTACGGTCACGGTCGGGTTGAGGTCGGCTAATACCGATACGTTGAGAGCGACGAGTATAGATTCATTACGTCATCCCTGTCGGGGATGTCTGGATACGATTACTGAAATCCCGTATGATATTCCGGCACAGCGATTCGATGAAACGGCACAGGCTTTGGCTCATGCCACGGGATGTTTTATCGAGACGGATTTGGCAAAGACGGGTAGCGTGAAAGTAAATGCCGTGAAAGGTAAAATGAGTATCCGGGATGCGATTCGCGTAGCAATTAAAGGTACGAAACTGCAAATCACCGAAGAAAAACCGGATCGTCTGAAAGTAGAGATTGTTGAAGAATAGGCGTTGCAAAAATCATCAGCTCCTTGTTGGGGTTCTCCGGGGAGCTGATGAAGTCAATCAAAATTATCTTTTACCATTTGTTCTCCGAATAGCCGGACTCGTACTTCCCGGATACGGAGGTCATATTGTTCGTGGGGGAGTCCTCCTTTTATAGCCATCTGCTTCATGGCTGAGTATTGCTTTATTTCTATTTCACCTAAGCGATAATCCTGTAAGCTATATCCTTCGTTTGTAGCTCTTTGGACAAACATTTCATGGGCTCTTTCGAGACAGGCGATAGCCTCGGTACATTGTTGCTTGATGGGGAAATTATCTTTTTCCAAGGTTTCGATCTCTACCAATAGATCGTGCATCCGTTGTTTGTTTTCTTCTTCTGTCATGATTTGGTGTTTTGGACGATCTTTAATATGTCTCAGGGAACGATGTGAGGTCAAATTCTAAGTCTTGTATTTTACAAGGATTATGTATTGAATATATCAACATATTTTTTTAATATATAAATTCGTCCTCGTTTTCCTCCTGTTACTTCAGATAAAATGCCAATTTCTTCTAAACTGCGAATCAGTTTATAAGCAGATGCAATACTAATTCCCGCAATTTTTGCAATCCAATTAGCACTAGCAACGGGCCTTTTATACAATTCTGTTAATACTTTTAATGCATTTGCAGAACGACTACCTAATGATTTGATTTTTTCCTCGTTCTCTTTTTGTAAGCATAAAATGTTCTCGAAAGTCTTCACTCCATTTTCTGCAGTTTCAATAATCCCCATCAAAAAGAATCGGAACCAACCAATAATATCATTTTCTACCCTTGCTCGTGTTAAATTTGTATAGTAAGAATTTCTATGTTTTTCTAGATAATCAGATAAATACAAAATCGGACGTTTAAGAATACCTTTACTTACTAGATAAAGAGTAATCATCAATCGTCCTGTTCTCCCATTTCCATCTAAAAATGGGTGAATTGTTTCAAATTGATAATGGATCAGTGCAATTTTTAATAATTCAGGGAACAATTTGTCGCTATGTACAAACTCGTCAATATCGTTCATTAAATCGGGGATCGAGGTGTGTACGGGTGGAATAAATATGGCATCATTGATTGATGAACCTCCTATCCAGTTTTGACTTTTTCTAAATTCTCCGGGTTGTTTGTGTTCTCCACGTACTCCGGCAAGTAACACTTTGTGGACATTCCGTATGAATCGGGAAGAAAAAGGAAGTTTTTCTAACATTTTAATAGCCTCGTTCATGGCATTGATATAATTATGAACTTCCATCCAGTCATCTCTTTTATCCAAGGGGACATCTTCTTTTGCTAAAAGAGCCTCTTCTATATTTGTTTGTGTCCCTTCTATCTTAGACGATTGTGTTGCTTCTTTCATCACGTGCATGCTAATAAATAAATCAATATTAGGAACGTGTTCTGAGTACATATCTAATCGTCCAAGCATCCTATCAGCCTTACTTAAAAGGGTGATAATTTCCATGTCATCTAATATCCATACTTTATTGATAAAATTGGGTTGAAAACTTTTATAATAACCTTGATTGATATGAGTACCAGATTGAAAATTTTTCATCACATCTTTATTTTAATTTTTCATACAAATATAGAATAAAGAATCTCTTATTTTAGTTCTTAGCTAAAAAATAAAATAAGAGAATGCGTTATTTTAAAAGTTATCTCAAAACTAAATTAAGCCAATCATTAGATTATGACTATTCCTTGTTTATTACTTCACCATATGCTTCCGTAAAATAAGAATCGCCTCCCGGCGTTTGTTATAGACGGTTTGGAGGGCGAGGCCCAGTTTCGTGGCGATCTCTTCGGGTTTCCAGCCTTCGAGGTACATACGGATAACCGTGGCGTAGTCGTCGGGTAGGAATTTTAGTGATTCGTACAAGGAATGGAATAGTTCCACTTGCTCGATGTCTTCCGAAAATTCGTTTTCGACTTTACTTTCCAGTTCGAAACGTTGCTGGTATCCCAGATGCTTGATTTTATTCTTGTAGGCATTCTTCAATGCGATAAAGCAGAATGTTTTGATGTAAGGGAGTGACGGGAATTGGACGGATTCCCGGAGCCATATATCGGTGAAAATATCTTGGATAACGTCTTCTGCCGGAAGATTCAACGGGTTGAAAATGTGGGTTGCGTATAGGTATAATTCTCTATATATCATTCGATAAACGATACTAAATGCTTTCGGGTTTCGCCGATTAAAAGATTCCAAAAGGATTATATCGTTCTGTTTTGACATACATACAATATAGGTTTATTTGTGCAAATGTAAATCTTTTTTGAAAAAAAACACTTTTCTACGGTAGTTTTTCCTGTTTCAGTTTATATATGTGTAAAAAGATATAGATATGAAGACTGAAAAAGATATAGAAGAAATGCTGGATAACGTGAAAATCCCTTCGGATGAAGAGGTTGAGGCCGCGGGGGTGCGATTCGATCGGCGGCTGCGTCGTGTGAGAATGCGCCGTCGGATCATTTGGAGCGGGAGTTCCGTGGCGGCGGTGCTGTGTTGTGGGCTCGTGTTTGCCTCGTTGTGGGTACGTGAAAAGGAAGAGGTGCCTGAGGTGACAAAAGTGGTCAGCGTGATCAAGATGGATCACGATTTTGCCGTGCCGACATTGATTCTGGCGGACGGGAATAGTTTGAATCTGAAAGGGAAAAAGATGGATTCCGTTGTTCAGAAATCGAACATTCAGATTGCGAATAACCATATCATGTATGATACGGCAAGGACTGCTCGCGAAATTGCGTACAACACTCTGATCATTCCTGCCGGGTTCACGTATAACGTGACGCTTGCCGACGGGACGGAAGTAACGTTGAATGCCGGGAGTCGCTTGAAATACCCGGAAGAGTTTGTCGGGGATTCGCGGGAGGTGGAATTGTCGGGAGAGGCTTATTTTAATGTGACGAAGTCGGGGCAACCGTTCGTGGTAAATATTGACGGTTCTAAAATCCGGGTTTACGGGACCCGGTTTAACGTGAAGGGACGTTCTCAAAAGACAGTCGAGACCGTGTTGATCGAGGGGAAGATTGGTTTTAAATCTCCCGGTCGTGACGAGATTCAAGTTGTTCCCGGAGAACAGGTTGCTTATAACGTGGGGTCCGGTGATATTAAAGTGGAACGTGTGGACGTGCAATATGCCACGGCGTGGCTGAATAACGTGTTCCGCTATCGGGACAAGCCTTTGGATCTCGTGCTGGAAGATATTTCAACTTGGTACGGGGTCGAGTTTGAAGCCCGGACGGAACTGGCCCGGATTGAAATAACCATGAATTTGAGTAAAGAGACTCCGATTGACGAGGTGATTCAATTCCTTGAAGAAATGACGGATTGTAAATTTATAAAAGAAAGGGGGCATTACATCGTGAAGTAAAAAACAACAAGTAAAAAAATTATCCCGCTAGGCAGGATAATTTAGGGTAAAATCGCTATCGTATAAAATTGAGCCTTTATCCATAGCGACCATCAAACAGTAAAGCGAATTTACTATTTAATTAAATAAGTACGACAAATTTATGCAAAAAAATCACATGGGCGGTATCTCTATCGCTAAAAAAATTGTGTTGTATATATTCTTGGTATTTACAACACTAGGAGCTATACCTAGGGACACGTACGGGGCGACATCTTGTGTGTTTCAGGTCATCCAGAAGAAAGTAACCATTTCGATGAAAAATGCCACGCTGGAAACCATTCTTGCCGAAATTAATCGGCAGACGGGTATTGATTACGGTTTCCAAAGTAACGGGGCGGTAGATAAAAACCGACACTTCACGTTAGAAGTAAAAGATGTTACCGTGGACGAGGCCTTGAAGACGTTGTTGAAAGACAGTCCATACGATTATGTTCTCGAAAAGAATCGGGTCGTGATCGTGGTTAAGGAGGCAAAACCGGTACAGTTGGTAGCAGTGACCGGGCGGGTTGTGGATGAAAAAGGAAATCCTATTCCCGGGGCCACGGTACTTATCCAAGGAACGACCCAAGGGGTGGCCACGGATGCCGAGGGACGTTACACGATCAACACCCGACCGGAGGATGCCTTGCGGATTTCCTTCATTGGTTACAAGACAGAGGTAGTGCCGCTCAAAGGAAAAACGAAATTAAACGTTCGTTTGAATCCCACGGCCGAGAATATCGAGGAGGTAACCGTTGTGGCTTTCGGGGAGCAAAAGAAAGAGAGTGTGGTTTCGGCTATTACCACCGTGGATGCGAGAACCTTGAAATCTTCAAGTAGTGACTTGACTTCCCAGTTTGCCGGAAAAATTGCCGGTATCGTGGGGTGGCAGACGGGAGGTATTCCCGGTGCGTTGACGGAGGAAGAAATGAATACCAAATTCTACATTCGTGGTATTACTTCCTTTCAATCCAAAGCCAATATCGATCCCTTAATTTTGATTGATGGGGTGGAATCGTCCAAGCTGGATCTTTCCCGTATGACACCGGAAGACATCGAGACTTTCAGTGTGATGAAAGATGCATCGGCAACTGCCATGTATGGAGCCCGCGGGGCAAACGGGGTAATCTTGATTACCTCCAAGAAAGGACAGGAAGGTAGTGTTTATACCTCTGTTCGTTACGAGGCGGTATTGAGTATGCCGACAAGGGAGATCGAGGTGGTAGATCCTATCAATTACATGAAGATGTACAATCAGGCGTTGTTGGCTCGTAACCCGGATGCCACCCCGCAATATAGCGTGGAACGCATCGAACGCACGGGTTCACCGTCATATCCTTCTTGGGTGTATCCGGCGAACGACTGGTACGACATCATGTTCCACAATTACTCCATCAATCACCGTGCCGGTTTGAACATCCGGGGTGGTTCCCGTTTGGTTCAATATTACACGTCCGTGAATTACGTTCGTGACGAGGGTATGTTGAAGACCGATCGTCTGAACCAGTTCAAGTGTAATATCGAGAACAGCACGTTCTCTTTCCGTACGAATCTGAATATAGACCTGAGTGCCGGAATTCGTTTGAATATTAATACTTCAGCAAACTTGGATAAATATCGCGGTCCTTATGCCGATGTATCGGAAGCTTATTACTTGGCTTTTAATGCTTCTCCGGTGGATTTTGCCCCGATTTATCCTGCGGATGAGTCATCCAATTGGCCGCATCTTCGTTTCGGAGGAGTGGATCAAAAAACGACCAATCCTTATTTGATCTTGCATCAAGGATACAAGGATCGTCGCCGTTATTCGGCTGTAGCTCGTGCGGAGTATATACACAATCTTTCAACTCTTCTCAAAGGTTTGGAGTTACGGGCTTCGGTTTCCATGAACCAGACCGGATACTATGCGAATGCTTATAAGACAACCCCTTATATGTATGCTCTGAAAAACTATGATTTTGAAACCGGGGAACATCAGTTGAATGCTCTGAATAGTGCTGATGCATCCAGAACCTTGGCGAAAGATGATACTAAAGAGCATACCAATAGTGCCCAATCCACGCAAATGAGTTACGAAGTACGAGGGCTGCATGTGGCAGCTTGGGGAGAACACCAGACCAGTCTGACAGTTGTGTTTAATTTGCAGGAAACCACGAATTCTCAAACAGCATCCGTGCTGGATGGTATTCCGAATCGGAACATGGGCTTGTCCATGCGCGGGACTTACGGGTGGAGAGACAAGTATTTTGCAGAGGCCAGTTTCGGGTATAACGGGTCCGAACGTTTTGCCAAAGATCACCAGTTTGGTTTCTTCCCGGCGTTGGGAGCGGCTTGGATTGCATCTAAAGAGAGATTCTTAGCCGATCATACAGCTCATTGGCTTTCTTTCTTGAAATTCCGTTTCTCGTGGGGTAAGGTCGGAAATGACGGTGTTATCAAGGATCCGCGTTTCACCCATTTGCCGTTATTGAGTGCTGAAGGAGTGTTAGACCCGACTCCCAGTGGAAATTCTTTGACGAGACCTTTTGTGGCTTCTTATCCTAATGAAAAACTCACGTGGGAAATTGCCGAACAAAGTAATATCGGTATCGAAACCAAATTCTTTGGTGGAATTGTAGAGCTTAATGCCGACATCTATCAGGAGGTCCGACATAATATCTTGGACTATCGTTACACGATGCCGTCGACTACCGGTTTGGAGAAACCGCAGATTGGAAACGTGGGTAAGGCTCGTTCCCGCGGTATTGACCTTTCAGGTAAGGTGCAGCATGCCTTTACCCCGGATTTTTGGATGATTTTGAACGGTACGTTCACGTATAGCAAGGCTACTTACAGGAAGATCGAGGAAGCGACGAGTAAACCGGCATGGCAGCGGAGAGAGGGACATGAACTGTCACAACAGATTGGTTACATTGCCGAAGGTCTTTTCCGCGATCAGGCGGAGATCAATAATTCACCGACCCAAGGAGGAGACATCATGCCGGGAGACATTCGTTACCGTGATATAAACAAGGATGGCGTGATCGACGTGAATGATGCCACGTACATCGGGTTCCCGACGACACCCCGTGTGATTTACGGGTTCAGTGGGTTCTTTAACTTCAAGAATATCGAGTTTAGTTTTGCTTTCCAAGGATCCGGGAAACGGGCTTTCTTTATGAATCCTCAAAAGATTAGTCCGTTTGTGGATAACCGGGCCATGTTGAAAGCGATCTATGATGATCACTGGAGTGCCGATAACATGGAGGAACGTCCTTTCTGGCCGCGTCTTTCCACGCAATCAATTATCGTGCATAATCCTCAGGAAGCATGGGGAGGCTCTGAGCAACGGAGATCAACCTATTTTATGCGGGAGTGCAGTTTCTTGCGTTGTACCTCGATCGAATTGGCTTACAATCTTCCGCGGGAATTCCTGCAAAGGTTGAGGATGCAAACGGTGAAATTTTATGCCCGTGTCAATAATCCTTTCTTGATCACGAATTTCAAGGTATGGGACGTGGAGTTGGGGGACAATGGTTTTAATTATCCGATACAGCGTACTTGGTCGGTAGGAGTGAACCTAAGTTTCTAATTTAAACATATATGTAGCAATGAAAAAATATCTATTATCAATACTTTGTGGAATTCTTTTGCTCCCCGGGTGTAATTACCTTGATATGGTGCCGGAGAAAGACATTGAAACGATAGAATCGCTTTTTGAACAGCGCACAAAAGTTGAGCAGTGGTGGAAAGGGCTTTATTCCGAGTTGAACCGTATATTTGCCGATTTTGAGGTTAATGTGGCTTATACTGGAACGGATGAGTTTGTAACTTGTCAAGCATTGCATAATTCGACCATGCCTTCTCTCGACGGGTTGAAGGTTGCTGATGGTCTTCAGATGTCTCAGAATCCTTACGGGTCAATCTGGTACAGGATGTATGTCGTTATCCGAAATTGTAATATTTTCCTCGAAAATGTAGATCACACGTATAATATGAGCGAGGAAGATCGTAATTGGTGGAAAGCAGACGTGAAAGCGGTGAAAGCGTTTATTTATTTCGAATTAGTGCGTCGTTATGGGCCTATTTGTTTGGTTCCGCAGAATATGCCGGTAGATTTGCCGGTGAAAGATTATCAATTACCTCGTCAACATGTGGACTCTTGTTTCAAGGAAATCATTAATTTGTTGGATGCGTCCATGGAATATATGCCTAAACATAGCCAAAAAGTATCTAATTATGGGCATACATTCACTCTCGAAGCGGTGTATGCGCTGAAAGCAAAAGTGTTGCTTTATGCCGCCTCTCCTCTTTTCAATGGGAATGCGTTTTATTCCGACTTTAGGAACAAGAACGGAGAGTTACTTTTTAATTCCACTTATGATCGGAATAAGTGGTTATTAGCTGCGGAAGCCGCTGATAAGGCTGCGGAAATGTGTGAAGAGGGCGGACGAGCTTTAGTCTCTGGAGCGACCGGGAAAAAGACTGATTTATTGAATAAGATGGCTGATATAGAGAATATGTCGTTTTCTCGCTTCAATAATTCTGAATACCTTTTGGAATGGAAATATCCGTCTCAATTTTTCAAATTTTTCCTGCCGCGGTTGGTTGGCGATGATGATAATTTTGACTCTCAGACGTTAGGTTGCCTTTCTCCGTCTATGAAAATGGTAGAAATGTACTACACGGCGAACGGGTTACCTATAGATGCCGATATTACATGGAGTTACAGCAATCGCTATAAACTGGCTTCCGAAAGTAGCCCCGTGTACGAGGGGGTTATCCCAATGAATATCGACGTGGTGAACCTTCATCTTCGTCGCGAACCCCGGTTCTATGCTTGTATTGCGGGAGATAGGATGTACTGGCAGCGCGGAACAAATACAGCAGATGTAGACTATAATTTTCTCGTGAAAGCACATAAAGGGGAAGAACCGTGGGGGACGCAATATGACTTTATTGTCAGCAACTCATGGCAGAACATCAATGGTTACTGGTTAAAGAAGCATCTTTTCTCGTGGTTCCAGACAAAAGGTTATTCCAACAACCTACAAGGAAATGAAACGGCAGCCATCATCCGTTTGGCGGAAGTTTATTTGATGCAAGCGGAGGCTTGGAATGAATACTTGGATCAGCCGGATAGCCGGGTGTATGACCCGCTGGATAAAGTGCGTGAACGTGCCGGGATTCTACCTGTGCGAGAGGCTTGGGGAAGTTATTCTAACAACCCGGTAAAAGTAACCACGAAAGTCGGAATGCGGGATATTATCCATCAGGAGTATAGTATCGAGTTTGCTTTCGAGGGACATCGTTACTGGGATCTTCGCCGTTGGCTGACAGCCCATCAGACGATGAATGAAAAACAATATGGCTGGAATATTATCGGGACCACGGATCAGGCCTTCTATAACTATGAAATGGGGCCGATCGTGGTATATAGCAGTAATAAATTTATTGCCCCGCGGGATTATCTTGATCCGTTTGATGCAGAAGAGATCCTGATTTCCGGCATGGTACAGAATCCGGGATGGGGAGGTAAATAAATGATGGATTTACGATTGTAGATTGTAAATTTTAATCCTTAAAAAGATAGAATGATGAAAAATACCATTTTCTTATTATTATTTGTATTCGCTTTGTTTGCCTGCGAGGACGATGATTCGGCGTTCGATCCATCGACGGAAGGACTGGAGATTAAATTTACTCCGGTTGCGGGTGGGGCGATGATGCATTACAACCTGCCGAATAACAGCGACATCTTTGCCATGAATATCCGTTACAAAGATTGGCAGGGATTGGATGTGTTGAAAGCCTGTGGATATAGTGGTGATTCGGTTCTACTGGATGGTTTTACCAGAAGTCAGGAGGGAATAAAGGCTCAGATCTCTTTTGTTAATCAAAACAATGAAGAATCGGGAGCAATGGAGTATCAATTTTCAACATTGGACAGTGCGCCTTGGTCTTTCTTCGATGATTTGACGGTAAGATCCTCGTGGAATGGTTTTCAGGTGATCTACAAGAGCCCTTCGGTGGTTACCGGGATGGTTCATATTTTTTACTTGGGAACAAACCCGTTGACTCAGAAGGAAGACACGATTCTGATGAGTAGTTTTCCGATCACTCAACAAGGAGATACGCTTAGTTTCATTCAAAAGCAGGAAAGATCAAGCAACACGATCATTGTTCGGACGGAAGATTTTCACGGTTTCCGTGTAAGGCAGGAAATTTACCCGGACATTGATGCCTTCCGGGCGGAACAATGGAAGATGTCTGCAAGTGACTTTAATGATTTTGGTTTGTCAAAGGAGAGTGCTAAGGCCAAGACGGGAGTGGAATATCTGTTTGACGGGGAATTGAAAGGTCTGGAGCGTTTGATCGCTTCGGCTTATGAAGACAAGGATTCGCGTCAGGGAACGGAAGTTTATGGAGCGTATCTTGCCGGTCCTAATGCTTACAGAAAACCGATGATTCTCGACTTGAGAGAACAGAAGACTCCGGCATGGATTCGTATTTATTGTCTTTATCCGATACTTGCCCAGCATGCGGTTGGTCAGGCTACTTGGGGAAATGTGTGGATCGGTTCTTACGAAGACAAGGTGCCGTGCAAAATTTCGGTATATGGTAATAGTACCTCTTCGGACCCAGATGATGAGGGATGGGTTTACTTGGGACAATTGGATCAAGCTCCTGAACGCGAGGCGGTAACCAAAAGATGGTCGCGTCTTACGACAGATTTGGCGTCGGCTCCAAAGGACGTGGATGATCTGGAAACGAAAAACCCGATTTACGTGGATATTCAATTCCCTCCTGTGAATAACAAGTATCGTTACTTGAAAGTGTTGGTACTCGACACGTTTGACACGTCGAGAGAAGACGGGATAAATCGTAATCAACAAGAGTATTTTACGTTACAGGAACTGGAAGTTTATGTAAAAAAGGATTAAGTTATGAGAAAGAGAAAATACATCATAAATCTATTTGCGGCTGCCGCGTTGTTGGTGGGGTGTGGCGAGAGCTTGGAAGACACGTATAGTGATTATGCCGGAGACGGAAAGATCCGTTACGTGGCAAAATGTACAGAAGTTCATGCCACTCCGGGCTGGGAACGCTTGCTTGTGGAATGGATAAACGGAACGGATGCAACCGTTGATAAAATCAAGGTGATATGGTCATGTGAAGACTTGAAAGATTCGGTTTTACTCCCCAGTACGGCCGAGTCCTACGAGTTGACAAATCTGACTAACGGGACTTACCGTTTTGACGTGAGTGCCATAGATTTTTCGGGTAACGAGTCTTTGGTGGAAACCACCTATGGCCGTCCTTACACGAGAGAGCACGAGATCATGTTGGCCTTCACGAGAGGCGTTGTGAAACCGTACTTCCTGAAAAACAAATTGATATTCTTTTCTGACCAGTGGAATGAGAATATCGACGAGATCAAATTACAATATAAGGATACACAAGGTAAGACGCAGTATTACACGTTTGACGAATCAACTTATGACTCTTTTATCACGATTGACGATGTGAGCGTTAACCCAACGGACACGATTTATGTGCTTCGGAAAGGAAGAGTGGAAGGTTGCCCGGATTTGATTGAATTTGATCCGTTGGCATTGAGTCACACGAAGATTTTCAGTTCGGGATTTGTAAATGCCATTGAACGTCGCTATGGGTATTCTAACAAGACGAAGGAACAAGAAGTGGAATTTGAGAAATTTGTAGAAGAGGTGACCGAGTTGGAATTTGACTACGACATCGAAACTTTCGAGGACGTGTTGTATTGCCCGAATCTGAAAAAGCTGATATTTGCAAAAAACCGTTATCTGGATTCGAAATATAGTTATTCAACGGATAATGATCATCCCTTATTACGGAGTTCTATTGATCGAAGTCTTCAAGTATTAGATAAGGCCAGTGAACCGGATGTGTTGGGATTGAAAATCGAATGGTATGGTGGTTGGAATATTCCTTATTTCGAGTTTGAAGAGCCCCCGTATATGGAATACATGGGATACTCCCCGCTTCCCGAGATGGAGTTTATTGCACCGGAAGCCTTGAGAACGTATGACAACGGGAGTAAGATTAGCTGTTCGCCTTCGGATCTTTATGCCGACTTGAATGCTTTGTTGGATGACGATTATCAAACGACATGGACTACCACGTCTAATACGGTGCCTCGTAAATACGAGATGGCTATGGAATTGTTGGAGGAGACAGAGATTAGCGGAATAAAGATCGCACAACCCCTGTATCACCCGATGATGGATAGGCGGATGCAATATATCATGCCTTCTCAGATTTCCATTCAAGTGTCCACGGACGGAGGTCATTGGCAGAATGTCACTTATTTTGAGACCAATGAACTGGGACGCGGATCGGGAGAAGTTACTTTGTTGAAATTCCCGGAAGGATTCCGGCGGGTACGCTACATCAAGTTTACCTTGCAGGATGGAACGGACCCGGGTGGAAACTGTGCGATCGCTTTGGGGGATATTCTTCTCTTTAAGTTGAAGTAGAGGACGGTATCTCGATATGCTCGCTTGAGCAACTTTGATGAATCATTAAAAAGGGGGAGTCTGGAAAGTTGTTTTTTAACTCCCTCCCCCCTTCGGGGTACTCCCTCTATAAACAGAGGGAGAGCTGAGTTACTTATCGTCTTTGGTAAGAGTTACCAGCTCCTCCTCTGTTCATAGAGGAAGTGGCCGAAGGCCGGAGGAGTTTGTTTCGCGACAGATAGAACTTTTCGGATGGCCCCTACAAATAGATCGATATGCTAAAAATCAATCATTTTACCAAACTCTTTTTTAGCGGGATACTCTTGTTGTGTTTTTCCGGGGCTTTCGCTCAAGAGCAGGAGGATCGTCTCCTGCAACTGATGAAACGGGAGCTGGCGTATAGCATGGAGCAACTGAAAAAACAGGAAAGTGTCCCCTATTACATGAACTTGCGGGCGATGGACGACCGCACGATAACGGTCGTGAGTTCATTCGGGGCCGTGACTACCTCTAACGAGAATCGTATGAGGACATTGGTGCCACAAGTCCGGTTGGGCAGTCCGGATTTGGATAATTTCAAGTATAATATGCAAGGAGGAATGGCCGGACCTAACGCGCAAGGTGCGCGGGGCGTCGTTTTGCCTTTGGATGATGATGCCACGGATGCGATCCGGGAAGCGATTTGGCGGGAAACGTTGAAACGTTACGAGTTCGCCCGTAATATGTACGATCAGGCGAAAACCCGGGCCACGGTGAGCGTGGCTGATGAGGATAAAGCCCCGTGTTTTTCTGATGCTCCCATGGAACGTTATTACGAGGCTCCCTTGGCTGCCGGGAGGCAGAAAATGGATATTAAACGGGCTTGGGAACAGCGCTTGAACGAGGTTTCCGCCGTGTTCAAGACCTGCCCCGAGTTAAGCGAGGGATCAGCCAGTTTTAGTTTTCAGGTATTGCGCACCTATTTCGTGAATAGCGAGGGGAGCGTGGTGGTACAAAACCGGATTGCTACCCGGGTGATGTTGATGGCCTCCTTGAAAGCGGCTGACGGGATGGAACTGCCCTTGAACAGGGACTATTTTGCTTACACGCCCGATGACTTACCGGATAATGACCGGATGATCGCGGATGCACGGGACATGATCAAACGCTTGCTGGCGTTGCGCGATGCCCCGGTGGCCGATCCTTACACGGGGCCCGCCATCCTGTCCGGCCCTGCCAGTGGGGTGTTCTTTCACGAGATCTTTGGTCACCGTCTGGAAGGCCATCGCTTGAAATCGGGCGGTCAAACCTTCAAGAAGATGGTGGGAGAGCAAGTGCTGCCTGTTGAATTTCAAGTGTATTGCGCGCCTTTGTTGGAACGCTATGCCGATACCGATTTATACGGTCATTACGTGTATGATGACGAGGGAGTGAAAGCTCGCCGGGTGGATAACGTGGTGAATGGCGTGTTGAAAGAGTTCTTGATGAGTCGGGTGCCGCTGGATGGTTTCCCGTCAAGTAACGGCCACGGTCGTACTTCCGGAGGGGGAGACCCCGTTTCCCGGCAATCCAACCTGATCATAGAGACCACTCACCCTTACACGGAGGATGAACTTCGGGCCATGTTGGTGGCAGAGGCTCAAAAACAAGGGAAAGAGTATGGTTACTATTTCCGGACCGTGACAAGCGGTTTCACGTACACGGGAGAGGGTGGAAGTCTGAACTCCTTCAACGTGACTCCCTTGGAAGTGTACCGGGTGTTCGTGGACGGTCGCCCGGATCAGTTGGTGCGGGGGGTGGACCTGATCGGAACCCCGTTGTCCATGTTCTCCAATATCGCGGCTGCCGGAGACAAACCCAGCGTTTTCACGGGCGTTTGCGGTGCGGAGTCGGGATGGGTGCCCGTGACGGCATCCTCACCCACGATATTCGTGAGTAAGATCGAAACGCAACGTCGGGCGCAGGCTCGTGATATTGCCCCGATCCTGCCTTCCCCGAAACCGGAGGTGGTGAAAGAGAATAATCCGGATGATGTTATTTTTGCCGCGATGCGCTCCGAACAGGAACGTAACAAGGCAGCTTTAGTTCTTCCTAACGGGCCGAAACCTTATTATATTTCGTACACGATAGCCCGCTATCGTCATTTTCAAATGGCGGCCTCGTTGGGAGGATTAATGCTTTCGAACGTGTCCCCGTGGCAAATGAGTGGCGGCACGCAGGTGTTGCTTGGTGATTACCAGAGAAACAGTGACGTGCAGTATCAGGAACAGATCGCTCCCGCGCAATTACCTTCGGAGGTGGACTATGACGTGATTCGCCGCGGGTTGTGGGAATCGTCCGATATGATGTACAAGTACGCCTTGGGTATGATGGCGCAGAAAATGAATTACCTGCAACAGAACCCACTTCCCTCGGAAGAGGCGGCGCTGGCAGATATGCAACCGCTCCCGGCGGTTACCCGTGTACAAGAGCGTCCGGCGGCCTACAAGATTGATCAGGGTGTTTTGGAACGGCTTGTGACCGAGGTGTCTGCCGTGTTCAACGAGTACAAGGAGATTTATAATTCCAGCGTGGCGATCAACGGGATGGAGGTGGATATGTACCGCCTGACGACGGAAGGGGTACAACTGAAAGAGCCGGGTGGTTACGTGAGTGTCACGGTTTCAGCCGAAGTCCGCGGTGACGACGGTTCGAACTTGGGGGATTCGTTCTCTCTTTCCCTGTTGAATCCGGCAGAGATTCCTTCGGTGGAGGAGTTGAAAGAGCGGGTGAAAGCGTTTGCCGAGGGATTGATGCAGTTGAAAGCGGCTCCTCCCGTGGCGGAATATTACAATGGCCCGATCCTGTTCGAGGGTGGTGCCGTGGCAACCATCCTAGCCAATAACTTGCTTTATCGCGGCGGGTTGATCGCGGCCCGTTCTCTCATGCCTATGGGACGGGGATTGGCGGATCAGTTCGGTCAGAAGATCATGGACGAGCGCCTGACGGTGAAGAACTACACGAACAAGAAGGAATATAACGGGACCCCGCTATACGGTTATTACGAGGTGGACGGGGACGGTGTCACGCCGGAAGTGGAAATGGTGTTGGTGGAAAAGGGCGTGTTCAAGAAAATGCTGAACGGGCGGATCCCTGCGTTGAAGGCTCCGGAGACTACGGGTAGTTCCCGTTTCATCATGTCTCCGCAAAGCCCGACGTTAGTGACGGGAACGGGAACGATCCACGTGCAGGCGGAAAAGGGCGTTGCTCACGAGAAGATGAAGAAGTTATTGATCAAGGCGGCGAAAGCGGCCGGGCAATCTTGTGCTTACATCGTGAGAGGTATTTCCGGGTCGGCACTTGTCGTGTACCGGGTGGACTTGAAGGACGGGAAAGAGACCCGTGTCCGGACCACGGGTTTCCGTATGCCGGAGCTGACAAAATTGTTGAGGCTGGTTGCCATCTCCTCGAAGGAAGAGGTAATGAATTACTTGCCGAACGCTTATCCGGCCTCGATGATTTACCCCGCGGGGATGATCGTGGACGGCATGGTGATCGAGAAGGCTAACCCGAAGACGGAGAAGGAACCGGCGTTGAAACTCCCAAGACAGCGGGATTAGAACATGAATATCGGAAGTGCTGAAAGTCCCGTTCGTTACGGCGGGCGGGCTTTCAGTCACTTCTCTACAACAAAAAGCGGAAAAGATGAAAAGGATTTTATTTACAGTATGTATGTTATTAGGTTGTGTCCTGTTCACGATGGCACAAGAGGATAGCTATAAGATTGAAGGGAAATTGGCTAACACGGTCAATGGTAAATTGCTGTTGGTGGCCAACACGGATAAGGGAATGCTTGACATTGGCGAGGCCACGGTCACGAATGGCGTGTTCGAGTTCACGGGCCGGATGCCGGAAGTGACGTTGGTCTATCTGATGCCGGTGAAAAAGAATGCCGTGCTGGCAGCCTTGATGTTAGAGAATGCCCATTACACGATTACGATGGGGACGAACGAGCTGGTCGTGGAAGGTGGCGGTGAGGCCCAGAGAATATGGAGAGAATTTAATAATCTGGATAAGTCACTGGCGCAAAAACGGCAGCAAATACAGGCCCAAGTGCAAAGGAATCCCTCGCAAGAAGCGGGATTACAGAGGGAGTTTAAGAAAATCGTGGATAAAGCGGATGCGGAAGAGTTGGCCTTGCTGAAGAAGTACAACAATTCCTTCGTGGCGGCTTACGTGGTAGCCTCCAAGATGGCGCAAATCCTAGATGATGCAAAGTTGAAGGAACGCTACGAGGCGTTGGGAGAAGAGGCGAAAGCAACAATCTATGGCAAGCAGGTTGCTGACGAGCTGGTTAAGCTGGAGAAGGTGACCGTGGGGGCTGTTGCTCCCAATTTCAGTGCCCCGTTGGCTGACGGTGGGGTGTTGTCTTTACACGAGACGAAGGCCAAGGTGAAAGTAGTTGACTTCTGGGCTTCGTGGTGTTTGCCCTGTCGTCAGGAGAATGTGAACCTGATAAAAATCTACAAACGATACCGTCCCAAAGGTTTAGAAATCATCAGTGTTTCCATTGATGATAATAAACAGGCGTGGCTGTCCGCCATCGGACAAGACGGTTGTGACTGGAAAAATGTGTCGGATTTAAAAGGCGGACAATCTGAAATCGCCGCGGAGTATTGTGTGAAAGGAATTCCCTGCACTTTTATCCTCGATGGTGAAAACCGTATTGTGGCTAAAAATCTCCGGGGCAAAGACTTGGAGAAGAAGATCGACGAGATGCTGAAAAAGAAGAAATAGCAAGTGTGAGGAGTACGTTGAACCGGGACCGCCTCTAAACTCATCCAAGGGGCGGTCCTAATTTTAAAAACTAAATACATATAAGTTGATGAAATCAAAACTATTTAAAGACATCGGTTATTTGTCCTTCATCCTGTTAGCACTTAGTAGTTAAGTCAACGAGGTGGATATTAATCTCAAAAACATGGAAAGATGAAAAAAATAATTTTAACACTATACGTATGTTTATCATGTATCATGATAGCAAATGCACAATGGACACCATACGTAGTGGATACGTTGCCCCAAAGAATCATTAATGGTTTGGAAGTGATACCGATAAAAAAGACTTATGAGTCGGGAGGGGTTTATTGGAGATTGAGAACCTCTGATCTTGAAGACAATCTTCAGCGATTTGAAAGTAAATACCCGGGAGGGGTTAATTATAATCTAAATTCTGATGAAGTGAACGAGGCTATTTGTGATTGGGAGGATGAAATTTGGGAGACAATAGTTCCTGCCGAGATAAAAGCTTTAGAAGAGTTTAATATTAGGCTTCTCATTGATAAAGATGGACGAGTTTTCACGGCTGAATTTTCTATGCCGGATGAAACGTTTCAGAAATTAGAAAAACTCTCGAAAAACACACTGAAAAACCTTTACCGTAATTTGATAAAAGAAAGATGTAAAGCAATCAAGGAGGTAGATTTCCAAATTTTGAGTACAGATAGTGATATTAACAGGGGTATTATTTTCGGAGTATGTGGTTCTTTGGGAAGTGGAAATGAATATACAACATTATTTTTGAATAAGGTCGCTTATGATATGTTCGGTACATTTAGTCCATGGAGATTGCCGAAAGACGAGTTTAATAGATTACGCAAAAAGAATGAGGCAGAGATGAACAACCGGAAGCAAGACGAGTAGATAATTAAGCAAGAGAAACGTATGGAATGAGGACCGTTTTTTGGATGAGTTTAGGGGCGGTCCAATCTTTTATCTTTTAAAATTTGCGGTATGATGAAAAAATTGAAGTTTGTTCTATGGATATTTTCGGCTTGTTTTCGTGTTTTTGTCCCGATGGAAGTTTCCGGGCAGAGCATGGTTCTTATCGAGAGGGATACTTTCCGGATGTATTCGAATCCTTTAAACGCAGATTCAACATTGGCGACCAAGGTGTACGATCGGGTGTATTCTCCTCCTTATATTCGGGATGCGTCAGCGTATTATGGGTGGTGGCGTTTGCAGGAGGATTCCTTGTTTTTGGAGAAGATCGAAGATCACTATGGCACGATGCGTTCTGATGATCATGAAGTCGTGTTTATGGATTTAGGCGGTATCTTTGATGATTATGTGCAAGATGGAAAAGTTTTTGCCTCGTGGTTTAGCGGGGAGCTGGATGTGGTAGGAGGAAAATGTATTCGTCGGGGTGCTTTGGGATTTCGATCGGATTACGAGGATGAATGGATATATCGGGTAGAAAACGGGCGAATCATGTCTAAAGCGACGTATCGTAACGAGTTGAGAGAATCAACGTTCTCCTATGTGGAGGCCGGAGATTTGATTGAGACGTTATTTAACGGGGATCGTTTCCCGGAATTGGCGAATAAATATTTGCTTGCCAAAGTGCAGGTGACTCCCCGGCTTGATGGGACGATAGATAGTCTCGGCCTTGCCGTGCGAGTGGTATCGAATAAAGCCGCCATCGGACAAGTAAGAGACGATGACGAACAATGGGTAGAGAATGATTACTCCAACCCTTACATACAAGAATTGAAAGAGTGCGTGCAGCTTGTGCCTGAATGGGAGTACGTGAAGTTATGCGGTCGGGTACATGCGCCGTTGATAGAAGTGAGGGCATGGGAGGGCAAGGGATGTAAGGCTATCTGTTCGGCTACTTTTTGGGTTAACAAGGATTTCGATGAGATTACAGTGAACGGTAAAACCTACGAGCTGGAGAATTACCCTTTCCAATATGACACGAATCTTTACGCCCGGATTCGTCCCCTGTTGCGGGGTGAGTTCACGCGTTTCCGTTTGCGGGGATATATCGGGTACTGGGAAATCCGGGACGATAAACTTTATCTCCTCTCGCTCCGGCGGGCGAATTCATGGGAAATAATCCCTCTTGATGTCGTTTTTCCCGGGAATGGCGATAGTCCGGTGGAAGCAACGTGGTACACGGGTAAGTTACGTTTGTCGGATGTGCGAAGTGCTGAAAGCGACTACTGTCCCCGTCACGGTCGTGGGGAGATTTTTTACAAGGTGAAAAAGGGAAAAGTCATCAAGCGGATGAAAGTCGTTCCTGTAAAAAAGAAAAAAGGGAAGATTTCCCGTTGGGGGAACTATCATTTTGATTTGGAATAGTTTTAAGTGACACGTTGACTTAGACAATGTCTGTTTGGTCTTTTGTTTTCCGGTTTTATTCGCGAATGTCAATAATCGCTACAGCCGCCGGGGCAGATTTTACGAGGTGTAAAATCAATCATTTATGGAAAACAAAAAGACCAACACGTTAATACATTCAAGCGAACCCCGTTACGGTGAGGGACATATATTTCTTTGGTGGGAGAATTATTGCCGGCGGCTTTTGTACGCGGACATTCTTTACGTCGAGGGATCGGGCAGTTATAGCGAGTTTCACGCGATCGACGGGAGTCGGGTGACGATTTCTTATCGTTTGGGGGTGATGGAACGCTCTTTGCCGGATGACACGTTCATCCGGGTACACCAGAGTTTCATCTTGAACTGGCATTACATCGATACATTTGTGGGTAACAGCGTTAAAATCGGTGACCGATGGTTCCCGATTGGGCGGGCCTATCGTCCCCGCCTATTGCAAGTGCTGCACTTCCCGGAACTTCCCCGGCAAAACAGTAAACAGGAATTATAATTATCATCTTTAATCATCAATCGGCCTGGTGAATCGGCCATCGGCGGCTTTACTATCTCTTGAAATTTCCAGTATATCATAGTAGTGATGCCATGTATAAAGGAAGGTAAATCACCTTTCTGAGAAATTTGGCACTATAAATATACACCTTTCTAACGTATAAATGTTAATGTTTCCGATTTAAATTTAATTTTTATCGTCGATAAATCTTTTCTTTATCTTTAAAATGTCTCTTGTGAGGGTATATTGATCTGCATGAGATGTAAGTTTCTTGGTTTGTATTAACTCCCAAGTATTGTTGCTTGATATTCTATCGGGCAATATCCATTCTTCTGCCGTTGAGAATCCAATGTAGTTAGGGATTAATGACGTATCATTTTCGAATCAAAGACGAATCAAAGACGTTCAGTGGGTGTCTTTGATGCGGGAGAAAGGGGAGATTGTCTCCTCTTTACCGGGGATGTTTTTCGGTTGTTCATTACTTTGTTCTACGATCTGTTTAGGGATTCTTTTTTATCGGGAGAGTTGTGTGTTCACGAGTGAGGGATTTGGATTTATGGCGAATATGAAACGTAAAAGGTTATTTGTGAAAACATCCTGTCGCTTGTGAATTAGAGTTTTATGTCGAAGATGCAGGCTCTATCTTTGCATCAGAAAACAAAGAAAAACTTTAAAAGCGAACGAGTGATGGCAATAACAGAAGAGAATATTCGAGGAAAGATCGGGAATTCGATTTTCTACCGGGTGGGATCGGTGACACGGGTGAGGAGTGTGGCGGCACGGTATGCGGATGCGAACACGTCAAAACAGCGGGAAAGCCGTTCCCGCTTGAGGGTGGCAATACGTTTTTACCGACGTTTGGCGGAGACGGAATTACGAAAGGTGTGGTATTTGGCAACAAAGGGAACGGGGAAAAGCGGGTATAATTTATTTTTGAAGTTGAACATGATGATTTTTAAGCCTGACGGGAAGATTGGGGATTTTGCCCGGTTGCAGTTGACGGTCGGTCGGTTACAAAAAGTGAATCATCTCGTGGCGCGTGTTGATGAGGGGGATGTGGTTTCTGTGGCGTGGGAACGGGAGGAAGATCTTCCTTCCGCGGGAAAAGAGGATAAGTTCATGGTTGCCGTGCTTTATGCCGATCGTTCGTTTTCCCCGGAGTTTGTCAAGACGAGCGGGGAGACAAGGGGTGACGGGAAAGCCACTTTCCGTTTGCAGCGTAAACGGGGAACGGCAGCCCATTTGTATTGTTTCTTTCGGGAAAAGGATGGGAAGGCTTATTCGCCGAGCCAACACGTAAGAATTTAATGATTTTAGATTTTAAATTTTAGATTTAAAAATTCAGGGATTGGGTGATTTCCGGTTGAAGGATTACTTTATGAACCTTATAAACTTTCGAACTTTATAAACGAACAAAAGACGAGGCGTTTAGCTGTTCCGGGCGTGTCGTTACGAGGGAGATGCGGGCGAGGATAAAAGGGAACGGGTAACTTTAATAATAAAAACATGGCAAAAAGAGAGACAAGTAAAAGGGAAGAAACGGCGAACGTGCCCGTGCAAGTGCTTGAGGAATTAAGAAAATTGCGGGAAGAGGTTCGAC
>OJUG01000176.1_pt1 | contig 103822 bp, 91 predicted proteins | sample 1599841 | NCBI WGS metagenome assembly OJUG01 (sample SAMN04168659, study PRJEB22393) | human gut metagenome | biome: human gut microbiome; feature: stool | host: Homo sapiens | collected 2014-05-12 | reverse complement strand
TTTCTTTCTCTTGCCATAATTAAGGCCTCCTATAATAATAAATTTTATCATAGAAGGCCTATTAATTATATTTAAATATTTAATTTACAGAAAAACTTTCACACTCTCGAATTATCGCTTGAGATTTCGTCATTTGATGATACATATACATCTCCTGTATGACAAGCTTTTCCTAAATCCTGGCAAAAAACTGGTTTACCGTTTACCATTGTTTTAAGCCATGTGCCACTTTCACTTTTTTCACCAATATTAACTGTTCCAAGCCGACCTATATTTACTAAAGATGCCTTACCTGTTGCAGCCTGTACCTTTTTTGTCGATTGTGGCAACACAGTTATCGACATAACTATTGCCAGCATCATTGCCACAATTCTCTTTATTTTATTCATTAACTGAAACTCTCCTTTCAAAAAGAAAAAGACCGCCAAAACTGACGATCTTTTACCATTCATATATTTTACTATCTATCTAAAATTTGCAATGCAGACTCCAGACTTTCCATGTTATTATTCAAAACAATTTCATCTACATCTACCATACTAAAAATTGCGACCCATCTTCCCTCATAAGAAGCCATTGCTCCGTAACGATAGTCTGAATGTATCATATTATGATAATGTCCCGGACTGTTCTTCCATGAAGTCATCGCCTGTTTAGGTGAAGTACTTCCTCCAAAAATATTTTCACCACTAACAATTGTCAGTCCATATTCCTTTGTACCAACCTTACCTCGTAACATCCATTTGTCATAATTATACTTGTCTTTTAATACTTTTTGAGCAGTTGAATCCAATTTATTGTGTGAGAAATCATTCACTATTTCCTTTGCTCTTGACTTACATATTTCATACAACACTTCAGACCATTCTAATTGTTTAACACCCACTTTTTTTCTATATTCATTTTGAAGTGTAAATGCTTGTTGCTCACAATTTTTGTGGTATCCGTTCGAACCTGAAACATAACATCCCTTTTTTACTAACTTATCATTCTTAGTGTAATATAAAAGAGTGTTTTCAGTATATATTAAAGCCTTTGAAAAACGTCCATAGATTGTCTTTCCTTTTTTCTTTTTATATGCTCTGACCTTTAACTTTACTTTTTCTCCTTCACACATATCAGTTATTTTAAAATAATTATTTTTGGTGGTTAATACTCTATTCCACTTTTTTAAATAGTAATCATATCTATAAACCTGATATCCACTTACTTTCTTTATTTTTTTCCAACTAATTTTACGATAGCATCCATCATAATACTTTTTCTTTGAGTAAAAATATGAACCATCTTTTACTCTATTCTTTTTTATACTTGTAACCTTTTTAATAGTTGCAGCCTGCACTGTAAATGTATTTGCATTCATTTGTGGAATTGTCATTGACAATAATCCTACAATTATAAATAAACCTAATTTCTTCATTTGCCCACCTCTCTCTGTAAGAGTGGCAGGCTATCCGTGTTATACCCATCCGCTCCTACTGTTGCGAATTTATTCTGTTATAACTCGGGATAAGGTTTTGTTTCATCCCGTATTCTGTTCATTTTGACCTCCTTGATTATACAATAATTTACAAATCATTTCATTTACTTTCTTTTTCCAATTAATAATATAGCAAGAAATATTTTTAATACTATTCCTGTTATACTAACTGCCAAACTACTAACTTCAACTAATAACTGAATTAATGTTATAACAACTCTTGCAATTATTGTAACCACACTTATACCAAACTTTTTTATTCCATATAAAATATTTCCTGCCATATTTCTCCTATTCTCCCCACATTTCTGCAAGTCCCATTACTGTATCATCTGCATTAAATCCATCATTCTTTGATGTATCATTTATGTTTGCTCCCTTTATGAGATTACCTGTAAAAGTTCCAATTACGGACAATATCTGTTTGTTTACCTCAGTTATCATTTCCGCTCTCATACTTTCTTTTACTTCTTGTAACTCCTCTTTTGTTGCAAAACTTTCTTGTCTTTTTTGTTTTCCGCTATTTGTAATCACATCTTCTTCTAAAGCGTTAATATAGAACTCAACAGCATCCACAATAAATTGATTTTGAGATTTATATACTGACTTGTCTAAATCAACCAATATCTGATGCATTCTGATATGATTTGGGTTTCTTCTACTTAGTCTTAATGTATGGTAAAATCCATCATCATTTTTAGCCATTTAAATTCCTCCTCTCTGCCTTGATTTTGAAATCATAAATGCTTTTGCCAAATATTCAAACCCTTTTGCATTTGCTTTGATATCCTCAATATAACTAATGTTTTTACTCTCTATTTCTCCATAGTGTTTCATTACCGCTGCACCTCCACCTACAAATGTTATTGGTGTAATATTGAGACTAATGTTAAATTCTCTTAATGTATTAAATACCTTATTTGTAAATTTTCTTATTTCTTCCTCAACTACCTGTGCAAATCTCTCTTCCATATCACACATTCCTGTTTTCATAACATATTCAAGTTCTGATTCATCAATTTCACAATTAAACTTGGCTACACATTCCTTATTAATTGCATGCATACATGTAATCAACCCCATTGGTCTTGTATCACACTCAGATAACTCTGGTTTCATATTTTTTATTGTCATCAAATCCATTGTCCATGATCCTATATCCACTACAATATGTTTTCTATCATACTGTGGCATTTTATCTGCCACCGCTGCATAACACTGTGGAAATACAGACACCTTAATAATATTTACTCTATATGTTCTATTTTCAAATTTAAACTCCAACTCTCTTTTTTTAGACAGATATTTAATAAAATTATCCTTTTCTGCTCCGAATCTGGTTAACGGAAGTCCTACGGATAAAAAGACATCTGCACTATTCTTTCCTCTTATCTTCAACTCCTTCGCCATAGCTGCAAGCGTAAGAAGATAAAAACTTTCGTCAGTAACCTTGTTATCTTTTACCTCTAGTCTTTTTCCTCCGACTGAATAAAATTTTCCTTCATACTGAAGAATATTATCAAATATCCCCGGTTCATTTGCTATTTGATTAACTGCTGTAGAAAAAACTGTATTAACTGTTTTTATATTTGACCATCCATGGTCAATTGCAATTATTTCTAATCTCTTTTCCATCTGTCTGTGCCTCCTTGCCTTTTTAGTCATCTATGTATCCTTCTTTCTTACTTTCCTAATAAATCTCTCATGCACGGAAAACAATATCTGCTGTTTTTTCCATATGGACATCCTACACATTTACTCTCCTGCTGCTTTTCTGTTTTTTGCTTTCCTGCTCCACATTTTTCATTATTAATACATCTGTTATCATTTCCCCAAAAATATTTGCATTTCATACAGCTTCTTAAATCTCTTTCCAATTTTTCTTTAGCATTGTTTTCTTTGCTATTTTTTTCTGGCTTTTGTTTTTTTGCGTTAATTCCCAACTATTCTGCTCCTTTCATATTCATTCATAGTACTGTGGGTTATTAACTATGTATGTGCACTGTGCTTATCTTTAAGCCCTCATCGCCCGTACACCTGGGAATTACAAACAAGCCGCTTATGCGTTCACGACGCTTCCTTAAGAAACTATCTCCTCTGCCGCCATTTCGAGGATAAGGAGTTTCTTTCACTCCTCTGTGTTTTATTATCCTTCCGCTACATTTAATCTGTCCTGCTCGCTCTACCTTCATTTTTCAATCCTTCGGTTCTCTTCGCATTGCTATGAATGATTATCCAGACAGGTGCACCGGAATTTTACTCCTTACACTAATTATTCTGTGTAAGATATGAAATTCTTTCATAAATTTGTAATTGTTATTCAATTGTATTTTCAGGAAGCCAATTGCTTCCAGCACCATTATCATAATTCTAACTTTAATATTTAACCATTAACTGTAGTGGTGCATTTTTGTTTCGTTACACCTTTTTATGGTGTATTAATCTTTTTAGTTCCATATTTTGAACTACTATAAAATATTTTATTAATAGAACGTTGTTCTCTTATTCGCATACATTTTTCTTTCATTATTTTAATATTTAATAAATATTTCATAGCAATCCAATTTAGTTATTAACGAAGAATTAAGCAAACTCTTCTTTTAAAGTTGGTCCATTTTATCCGGACCAACTTTGGACCAAATTCGGTCCAACTTTTGTGATTAGTTATGATACTATGCGATAAGTTGTGTGTTCTCATTGGACGCAAAAAAACCCTTTAAACATAGTAACTTACCTACGCTTAAAGGGTTTTCTCTTATCTTATTATTCTACCTAGATTTATTTCATCTGTGCTGCAACTTCTTCTGCGAAGTTTTCTTCTTTCTTTTCGATACCTTCACCAGTTTCGAAACGAACGAACTTCTTAATTGCTACAGTAGCGCCAACTTCTTTTGATACTTCATCAAGATACTTAGCAACTGTCTGCTTTCCATCAGCAGCCATAACGTATGTCTGATCAAGAAGACATACTTCTTTTAACTGCTTTGATACACGACCTTCTACTAAACCGTTGAAAATCTTGTTTTCCATGATTTCAGCTTTCTTAGCCATAGCAATTGAGCTTAATGCTGCCTTTGCTTCTTTTGAAAGGAAGTTGAATAAATATTTGTCATTCTGTTTTTCTTCGTAGATAGCTTTGTCTTCATCGTTGAATACGTTCTGGCTTAAAGCTTCTGCAAAGATATCCTTCTGGATTGGCTTTGGAAGTGAATCTGGTTCATTTAAAGCACTGTCAATTGTGATTTCTCTCATCTTAGCAAGTTCATCTGCTGAGATGTCGTTTCTTGAAACATACTGTGGGCTCATAGCTGCAATCTGCATAGCAATTGTCTTAATTGCTGCTGTTACAGTGTCATTTTCTGGAGCATCAGCTTCAACTAATACACCAATCTTTCCACCTGCATGAATGTATGATGCGATAACACCGTCTGATTCGATTCTTTCAAATCTTCTGATGTTCATGTTTTCTCCGATTACTGCAATCTGTGATACTAATTCGTCTTTTACAGTCTTTGTAGTATCAAGTTCCCATGGTTCAGCCATAAATGTGTCCATATCTGTTGCTGATGAATCAACAATCTGGTTTGCAACGTTAGCAACGAATGTCTGGAACTTTTCGTTCTTAGCAACGAAGTCTGTTTCTGAGTTAACTTCAACGATTGCTGCCTTACCGTCTTTAACTGTTGTGTATACGATACCTTCAGCTGCGATTCTACCTGATTTCTTTACAGCTGTAGCTTCACCTTTTTTTCTTAAAACTTCAATAGCTGCTTCCTGATCACCATCAGTTTCAACTAAAGCTTTTTTACAAGCCATAACACCAGCGCCTGTTAATTCTCTTAATTCTTTTACCATTGCTGCTGTAATTGTCATAATTATATTCCTCCTAAAATTTTATTGTGTGGATTATTCTGCATCTTCTGCTGCAACTTCTTCAGCTTCAGGAGCTACCATTTCTTCACCCTGGTTTGCTTCGATTACAGCATCTGCCATCTTAGATACAATAAGTTTTACTGCTCTGATAGCATCATCATTTCCTGGGATAACATAATCTAATTCTTCAGGATCACAGTTTGTATCTGCAATACCGATTAATGTAATTCCAAGTGAATGAGCTTCCTGTACACAAATCTTTTCCTTCTTAGGATCTACAACGAAGATAGCATCTGGGAGCTTCTTCATGTCCTTGATACCACCAAGGTTCTTTTCAAGCTTGTCCCATTCCTTCTTAAGGTTTACAACTTCCTTCTTAGGAAGAACATCAAATGTACCATCTTCTGACATTCTTTCGATATCTTTTAATCTCTTAATTCTTGACTGGATAGTCTTAAAGTTTGTGAGCATACCACCTAACCATCTTTCGTTAACGTAGTACATTCCACATCTCTGTGCTTCTTCTTTTACAGCTTCCTGTGCCTGTTTTTTTGTTCCTACGAAAAGGATTGAACCACCATCAGCTGCAATGTCTGATACTGCTTTGTAAGCTTCATCTACTTTACCTACTGACTTCTGTAAGTCGATGATGTAGATACCATTTCTTTCTGTGTAGATGTATGGAGCCATTTTAGGGTTCCATCTTCTTGTCTGATGTCCAAAATGAACACCTGCTTCTAATAACTGTTTCATTGAAATAACGCCCATTTTAATTACCTCCTGGTTTTTTAATAATATTTTTGGTATTGTTCCGTAAACCTACGGCAAATACCATATCTTCCATCTGCTTCACCGAACCAGACAACCCCGAGCAAGGGCACCCGCCTGCTTCTCCACAGATGTGCTTAATGCAACTCAAATATCATAACATAAAAACAGGACCGGTGCAACAACTTTTTATATTGTTCCAACCAATCCTGTAACTTAAATTACTTTTCTTCGTTCTTCTTTAACTCCACATATCCACACTGGGCGTCGGTGCATGCAAGTTTGTTTCCTTTTTCTACCATGTATCCTCCACACTGCGGACATTTCTTTGTTGATGGTTTCTGCCATGACATAAAGTCACATTCAGGTCCGTCAATACATCCATAATATCTACGGCCTTTTTTAGTCATACGGTAAACCACATCCTTACCACATTTTGGACAAGGCACTCCCACCTTTTCAAGATAAGGCTTTGTATTTCTACATTCAGGGAATCCCGGACATGCTAAAAACTTTCCATGTGGTCCGTATTTGATAACCATTCTCCTGCCACATTCCTCGCAGATTTCATCTGACTCTTCATCAGCTATCTGTATTTTTTCAAGTTTCTGTTCAGCGTCTTTTACCATTTTTTCAAGGTCAGGATAGAAGTTTCTGATAATGGTCTTCCACTCAATCTGACCTTCTTCAACAGAGTCAAGAAGTGATTCCATATTAGCTGTAAATTCTGTATCAACAATAACACTAAATGCTGTTTTCATTACATTGTTTACTGCCTCACCAAGCTCTGTAACATAAAGATTTTTCTTTTCTTTTGTTACATATCTTCTGCCAACAATCGTACTGATAGTTGGTGCATAAGTACTTGGTCGTCCAATACCCTGTTCTTCCATTGCCTTTACAAGTGCTGCTTCTGTAAAGTGAGCAGGTGGCTGTGTAAAGTGCTGGTTTTCTTCAAATTTTACAAAATCAAGAACATCATCTTTTTCCAATTTTGTAATCGTGTTGTTTGTAACAACCTTTTCGTTGTCACTGTCTGTATATATTTTCATAAAGCCGTCAAAATCAAGTTTTGAAGTTGATGCGTTAAACACATATTCCTTTGCTCCGATTTTTACGTTGTATGTTTCGTATACTGCATTGCCCATACGGCTTGCCACAAATCTTTTCCAAATCAACTGGTACAGTCTAAACTGGTCTCTTGGAAGCTGTGCCTTTACCATGTCAGGTGTAAGTGTTACATCTGTAGGTCTGATTGCTTCGTGGGCATCCTGTATTTTCTTTGATGACTTCTTTGCATTTATTTCTTTTGTCATATAGCCCTGGCCATAATTTTCTTCGATAAATGCCTTTACCTGAGCCTCGGCTGTTTCTGATACTCTTGTAGAATCTGTACGCAGGTAAGTAATAAGACCAATGCTTCCACGTCCCTTAATTTCAACACCTTCGTAAAGCTGCTGTGCTATACGCATTGTTTTTTGTGTTGAAAAATTAAGAGCTTTTGAAGCTTCCTGCTGCATTGTTGATGTTGTAAATGGAACAGGTGATTTTCTTGTTCTGCTACCCTTTTTAATATCATTTACCTTAAACTCTACACCATCCAGTTGTTTTATAATGTTATCAAGTTGCTCTTTTCCGGTAATTTCAACTTTACCTTTTTTGTCACCATAAAAACTTACTGTAAATTCTTTGTTTTTATATTTTAATACTGCATCCATATCCCAGTATTCTTTTGGAATAAATGCATTTATCTCTTCTTCTCTGTCACAAAGCATGCGAAGCGCTACTGACTGAACACGGCCTGCACTAAGACCTCTTTTAATTTTCATCCATAAAAGGGGACTGATGCTGTAACCTACCATTCTGTCAATTACACGTCTTGCCTGCTGTGCATCTACCAAATCCATGTTTATTTCTCTTGGATGTTTCAAAGATTCCTTAACCGCCGGTTTTGTAATTTCATTAAATGTAATTCTGGCAGTTTTTTTATTTTCCAACTTCAAAGCCTTTGATAAGTGCCATGAAATTGCTTCTCCCTCGCGGTCCGGGTCAGTTGCAAGATATACTTTATCAGCCTTCTTTACATAGCGGCGAAGTTCTGCAAGCTTTTCCCCCTTTCCTCTGATTGTTATATATTTTGGCTCATAATCATTTTCAAAATCTATACCCATAGTGCTTTTTGGCATGTCCATAACATGTCCGTTTGAAGCTACTACTTCATAATTTGAGCCTAAGAATTTTTTAATTGTTTTAACTTTTGCCGGTGATTCCACAATCACAAGATACTTTGCCATAAATACTCCTTTTGAAAAATATCACTTCAGCCTTGAATAATAATTGTATGACGGTTGCGTTACTAGTCCTTTTAATTGCAATTGTAACAGCATATCCACAAGCTTTTCATAGGAAAGCCCCGTACTTTCTATTAATTCATATATGTTTTTCGGCTGTAAACCTAACTCACTATACAACATCAAAAATTCTTTTTCAAGTGTTTTTTCTTCAGCATTTATTTTTCTCTCTTCTTTAAATACGTAGTATTTAAGTTCCTCCAAGATATCTTTTTCACTGGTAACAATACCTGCACCTGTCTTTATTAGCCTGTTACATCCACTGCTTAATTTATCTCCTACCCTGCCTGGCACCGCCATTATATTCTTTCCCTGTTCCAACGCCCATTCCACAGTAATCAAAGACCCGCTTTTTTCTTTTGCTTCCACCACAACCACTATGTCTGATATTCCACTGATTATTCGATTTCTCTGTGGGAAATGCCATGAGTTTGGTTTTGTTCCCGGTAGATATTCTGATATTATGCCACCTTTTTTCAAAATATTCTCATACAACTCAATATTTTCTGTTGGATAACAAATATCTACTCCACATCCAAGTACCCCAAAAGTTGCACTTTCTCCATTAAGTGCTCCAAGCTGTGCAAATGTGTCAATCCCCCTTGCCATTCCGCTTACAATCTGAACACCATAATCTGATAGTTTTTCTCCTAACATTTTTGCCATGTTCCGCCCATATCCTGAACATGTCCTTGCACCTACTATTGATACAATGGGTCTGTCCATATCAGGAAGTTTTCCTCTATAATATAGAAAGAACGGCTTATGTTCATAAGGCAAAAGTCTTTTAGGATATTCCAAGTCTTCAATACAGACAAAATTGATATCATTGCTATTTAGTTTTCTGAAAAAATCTTCACTGTTAAATTTTTCTTTGCTTTCTAATATTCTGTCCACATCTTCTTTTTTCATTTTTCCTTTATTTTCTAATTTTGTGGCACTTGCCATATAAACGTTCTCAATACTTCCAAAACATTCTATTAGCCTTGATATTTTGTTGTAATACATATTTTTCACAGTGCTTATCCAGGCCCAATACTCTCTTTTTTCCATATTATCTTACCCCCTCCATTGTTTTGTAACTAACTGCCTGGGATATATCCTCTGTTGTGATTTTATCTTTTTCCTGCAAATCAGCTATGGTTCTTGACACCTTCAATATTTTTTCATAAGATCTTACGCTTAACTTCATTTTGTTATAAATATCTTCTAGAAATCTTGTTTCTTTTTTGTCAAGATGACAATACTGTTCAATATATCTGCCCTGCAACTGACCATTATAATTAAAGCTTTCAGTTTTGTACCTTTGTCTTTGTATATGCACCGCTACCTCAACTCTTTTTCTTATATCAGCTGAACATTCTTCTTTGCCATCACTTTTTATCTCACCAAAGGAAACCGGGTTCATATGTACACACAAATCTATTCTATCAAGTATTGGTCCACTGATTTTTTCCACATATTTTTTCACATCCATTTCCGTACAGTTGCATCTGTTCCTATCAGGATAATATCCACATTTGCAGGGGTTCATTGATCCAAGCAAGAGAAAATCTGCCGGAAATCTAAAAGTCCCTGATGCCCTTGAAACCACAACCTGTCCTTCTTCCATTGGTTGCCTTAAAGTCTCCATTACTTTTCTTGAAAACTCCGGAAATTCGTCCATATAAAGTACTCCGCCATGGGCCAATGTCATTTCTCCGGGTCTTGGGTTAATCCCTCCACCTGTAAATGCTGAAACCGTTGCCGTATGATGTGGATTTCTAAAAGGCCTTTCACTAACCAGATGACCGTCCAAATTTCCTGCAATGCTTTGTATTTTTGATATTTCTATTATTTCTTCTTTTGACATATCAGGTAGTATTGTAGAAAGTGTTTTTGCTATCACTGTTTTTCCTGTTCCCGGAGGTCCCACAAGTAAAAGATTGTGCATTCCTGCCGCCGCAATTTCAGCTGCCTTTCTTGCCTGAATCTGTCCTTTTATAAATTTAAAATCTCTATTGGATATTTCAATTTTTTCTTTTTTATCTTTAATGATTTTTTTCTCATATTTTCCTGTTAGTAACATCATAACAAGTTGATTAAGAGATTCTACTCCTATTACTTCAATGCCTTTTACAATACTGCATTCTCCTACATTTTCCATTGGAACAAAACACTGCTTATAACCATTTTGCAAACCGAACAACACCATTGGCAGTATTCCATTAACCGGCACTACTGTGCCATCCAGACTTAGCTCACCTACAAACAGCTTTTCTTCCAAATCTCCCTGCAAAATATCAAGGGCATTTAAAATAGACACTGCCACCGGCAGGTCAAAATAAGTTCCACACTTTCTTATGTTTCCCGGTGAAAAATTTATTGTTATTCTTTTTGGTGGGATTGTAAATCCTGAATTTTTGATAGCGGTTTTCACCCGCTCTTTAGACTCTTTTACATCAGATGATAAAAGGCCTACCATATCAAATGCCGGTAGGCCATTACTAATATCTGTTTCTACTGCAACCGGAAATATTTCAACTCCTGTTATTGCAGCACAATTTATTCTACATACCATAGTTGCCTCCATTTTATAAGAAGCAGGTTATTTATTATATATCACATAGTATTTGTGTTGTCAAAGGCTTTTTTCAATTTTTCAAGGGCCTTTTTCTCAATTCTACTTACATAGCTTCTGGATATTCCCATTTGGTTTCCAACTTTTTTCTGGGTAATGGGACTTCCATTTACCAGTCCATATCTTTTTGTAATAATTTCCTTTTCCCTTTTTGTTAAAACCCTGTCAACATACTCCCTTACCCTGACAATATCCTCGGCCTTTTCCATTCTGTCAGCCATGGCCATTTCATCTGTTTCTACCACATCTATAAGACTTATTGTATTGCCTTCTTTATCCATACCTATTGGCTCGTTTAATGATACCTCTTTGCTTTTTTTCTTTTCACTTCTAAGCATCATCAAAAGTTCATTTTCTATACATTTTGATGCATAAGTTACAAGCCGGTTTCCCTTTTGTGGGTTGTAAGTATTTACCGCCTTTATAAGTCCTATGATACCTATTGATATCAAATCTTCATTGTCTCTGTTTTCCCCATAATATTTTTTTGCTATGTGGGCAACCAGTCTTAGATTTCGTTCAATCAGTATGTCTTTAGCTTCTTTGTTTCCCTGCGTTATTTTTTCTATACATTCTTTTTCTTCATTTGGTGTTAAAGGCTCTAAAAAAGTCTTCACACTTTCCACCTCACGACATACTTAATAATATTTTATGATAGGCTACAGTTTCTCGTGCATGTCTTGAAAAGTTTATTTTTCCACTTCTGTCGGTTGACAGTTCTACTGTTCCTTAACTCTTAAAATATCTCCCTTTTCCAATTCCATTCCAAGGTTAATCTTAAGCTTCTGTTTTGGATGTGGACAACTTTCCATTTCATTGTCATCTTCATCCTTAATTGAAACAACTTCAACTTCTATATCATTTCCGTCAGCTTTCATCACTTCAATTTTCTGTCCCTGACAAAATTTATTTTTCTGCTCAAGGCTGTATTCATTTTCGCCCAATTTGTCACCTACAATGCCAAGATATACATAGTCTCTTTCATAAACATTACAATCGTAAATTTGTGTAGTTTCATCAGGCTTTCCAAAGAAAAATCCAGTTGTATACTGTCTGTAAGTACATTGTGATATAAGGGTTCTGTACTTTGGAAGATTTGCCTTATATTTTTCAGGATCTTCTAAGTAATCATCAATTGCCATTCTGTATGTTCTTGCAACTGTTGCCACATACAGAGCCGTTTTCATCCTGCCTTCTATTTTAAAACTGTCTATTCCTGCGTCAATTAACTCAGGAATATGTTCTATCATACACAAATCCTTTGAGTTAAAAATATATGTGCCTCTTTCATTTTCTTCTATTGGCATATACTGTCCCGGACGATTTTCTTCCATCACTGCATATTTCCAACGGCATGGGTGTGTGCACGCACCTTTGTTTGCATCTCTTCCTGCCATAAAACTGCTAAGAAGACATCTTCCTGAATACGAAATACACATTGCACCATGTACAAAAGTTTCTATTTCCATGTCATCAGGAATGTGTTCCCTTATTTCCTTTATTTCATTTATTGATAACTCTCTTGCGGAAACTACTCTTTTTGCTCCAAGATTCCACCAAAAATTATATGTTCCATAATTTGTATTATTTGCCTGAGTGCTAATATGAAGTTCCATATCAGGCAAAATTTCTTTTGCTATTGTAAATATTGCAGGATCAGCAATAATTAACGCATCAGGATTTACTTTCTTTAAATCCTTAAAGTATGCCTTGACAGGTTCCAAATCTGCATTATGAGCCAAAATATTTGCTGTTACATATACTCTCACACCATGTTCATGGGCAAAATTAACTCCCTCTGCCATTTCTTCTAATGTGAAGTTTTTTGCCTTCGCTCTTAATCCAAACACTTCACCACCAATGTACACTGCATCTGCACCATATCTTACCGCTGTTTTTAATACCTCCAAACTACTTGCAGGAACTAACAATTCAGGTTTTCTCATTTTATTTTACCGTGCAATTACTTTTTGATGCTTTATTTTTGCACCCAAAAGCAGTTGCTTTCCTTTCTGATTTTATTTATTTACCGGCACTGTTATTCCGTTTCCAGTTGAAACAATCAGCACTTCTTCACTATCGTGGTTACTCCACCTCCAATGGAAACAATCATTACTTCTTTACTGACATAGTTATTCCATCACCAATTGGAACTATTGATGTTTCAAGTTCCGGATGATTTTTCACCACTTCCATGTATTCTCTCATTCTTTTGTGAATGGTTCTGTCTCTTCTTCTTACCACAAATTTTGACTCTATTAAGTCGCCTTCCTGAAGCACATTATCTGTAATAAGTATGGCTCCCTTCTTCATAAGGCGAAGTACCTGTGGCAGAAAATTTATATACTGTGCCTTTGCCGCATCCATAAATACAAAATCAAACTGTTCTTCTACAAGGGTAGGCATAATTTCCATTGCATCCCCTCCAAGCAATTCAATGGTCTTTTCCCGGTCTGCTTTTTTTATGTTTTCTTTTGCTTCTTTAATGCGTCTTCCATAGTTTTCTATTGTAACTATTTTGGCATCTTTTTCTATACATTCACTCATTAAAATGGCTGAGTACCCTACTGCGGTACCCAGCTCCAATATTTTTGTCGGTTTCTTAATTAAAAGCATTACCCTTAAAAAGCTTTCCATTTCTTTTCGTATGATAGGTACGCCGTCTTTGTGTGCTTTTTGTTCTATGTCTTCCAACAACCTGCTATTTGTTTTTTCCAATGAGTTAATGTAAGTTCTGATTCTCTCATCTACTATCATAAAATCATCCTTACTTTTTCTGTGTATTTTCGGCCTTGTCTTCTTCAGGACCGTCTTTTATTACTGTAAATATTTCTTCACCTGACTGCGATGTATTAAATGTATAAGTACCAGGCTTTATACTTTTTGTATTGTACACATATGCCTGAACTCTGAAAATCAAAGTGTCATCTATTACACCATATTCTTTTAGTGTATCCGCAAGCATGCTGATAGTCGTGCCTTCTTCCACTGATACAGACATATCTGTTCCCGGCTTTTCATCAACACCTTGTGAATCAAATATATTTGTACCAAAATTGTAAGCTGCCGTTGCACAAACTATAATTATAACAACCATAATTACATACTTACATATTTTCACTGAAATATTTGCAAATCCTTTTGATGTATTGTGTCTACTCATACACACTCCTATTATTCAACTTCCATTATAATTGGTAAAATCATTGGGCTTCTTCTCATTGTTCTCCATAAGTATTCGCCAAGACTGTCTTTTACAACCATCTTGATTTTGCCCCAATCTACATTTCTACTTTCCAAACATTCTAATAATGCTTCAGTTACTACCTGCTTTGCATTTTCAATAAGATTTTCTGATTCTCTTACATATACAAATCCTCTTGTTACAATATCAGGACCTGCAAGTATCTGATTGCTGTATTTTTCCAATGTGAGTACAACAATGATAATACCGTTTTCTGCAAGATTCTGTCTGTCACGTAATACAATGTTTCCAACATCACCTACACCTAAACCATCAACTAAAACTGAGCCGGCAGGAACTTTTCCTTCTACCTTTGCAGATTCTTTTGTAATACCAAGTACATCACCTGACTCTAACAGAAATACATTTTCCTTTGGAATTCCCATTGACTGTGCAATATTTCCATGCTCTTTCAAATGTCTGTACTCTCCATGAACAGGTATTGCATATTTAGGTTTAACCAAGGCATACATCAGTTTGATTTCTTCCTGGCAGGCATGACCTGATACGTGTGTATCCTGTAACACCACCTCAGCTCCAAGCTGATAAAGTTCATTAATAACCTTTGTAACCGCCTTTTCATTGCCCGGTATCGGTGTTGAACTAAATACAACCGTATCACTTGGTTTGATGTGTACTTTTCTATGAAGTGATGCTGCCATCCTTGACAATGCTGCCATAGACTCACCCTGACTTCCTGTTGTTATAAGTACCAACTGATTATCAGTGTAATTGTCCATTTCTTCTATGCTGATTAATGTATTGTCAGGAATCTTTAAGTATTCCATTTCTCTTGCAACAGAGATAATGTTGACCATACTTCTTCCTTCTACAATTACTTTTCTATTATACTTGCAGGCAGTGTTAATAATCTGTTGAACTCTGTCTACATTAGATGCAAATGTTGCAATAATAATTCTTCCATCTGTGTGTTCTGAAAAAATATGTTCAAAAGTCTTTCCTACATTACGTTCTGATGGAGTAAATCCCGGTCTTAAGGCATTTGTACTGTCACACATAAGTGCAAGTACACCCTTCTTTCCAAGTTCACTAAATCTTGCAAGATTAATAGCGTCACCAAATACAGGTGTGTAATCAACCTTAAAGTCACCTGTGTGCACAATAATGCCTTCAGGTGTGTGTATTGCAAGTGCTGCTGCATCAGCAATACTATGATTTGTTCTTATAAATTCTATTCTAAACTCGCCTAAGCGAACACTTTGTCCAAATCTTACTACTTTTCGTTTTACCACTCCAAGCAATTCGTGTTCACTAAGTTTTCCTTCTATAATACCCATTGTAAGTTTTGTAGCATAAAGAGGTGCATTAATTTCCTTTAGCACGTATGGCAATGCACCAATATGATCCTCATGTCCATGAGTAATTACAAAACCTTTTATTTTATCTTTGTTTTCCCTTAAAAATGTTATATCAGGGATAACACAGTCAATACCTAACATATCATCACTTGGGAACGACAATCCACAGTCTACAACCACAATGCTTTCATTGTATTCAAAGGCTGTCATGTTCATTCCGATTTCCTCTAATCCGCCAAGAGGAATTACTTTTATCTTTGACTCTTCACTCATCCTTTAATCTAACCCTCCTTATATTTTCCAGTTCTATATTTTTCGTTATTCTTTTTCAATATCAATGTCTTCTAATAATTCAGAAAATATTTTTCCAATATAATCAATTTCTGATTCGTCTGATACTATTTCATAAACAGCTTCCTCGTCCTGTTCCTCTGAAACATCTTTTAAAATATATGCTTCTGCTTCTTCACTATCATCATCGTCTGTTACTAAAAGATAATTAACATTGTTAATTCTTGTTTCTTCAATAACAAACATTTCTACTTCTTTTCCTTCATCATCTATGAAAATAATTTTTTCATCCATAAATTTCAATCCTCTCTTCTAGTCTTTATGTAGGTCGCCGGAATTTTCGTTTAAATAATCCTCTAAAATCACTTTAGCAGCAATCATATCCACATAGTCGTACCTGTCTTCTTTTTTTATACCCATCAAATCCATAATTTCATAGGCTTCCACTGTAGTCAGTCTTTCATCCTGAAATAAAATCTCTTTTCCCGTTCTTCTCTTAAGCATAGTCGCAAACTCTTTGGTTTTCTCAACCCTTTCTCCTGCAGTACCATCAAGCATAACCGGATAACCTAACACAATGGTATCAATATCATATTCTTTTATTATTTCTTCAATTCTTGCAAGAGTTTTTCTTAATTTGTTTGGTGACTGTCTTCTTACTATTTCGATTGCTGTTGCTGTTAATCCTAAAGGATCAGAAACTGCCACTCCCACTGTTTTCGAACCAAAATCCAAACCAAGCAGTCTCATTTTGCTTTACCTTTCCTTAAAATAAGCACACAGAAGAAAGTATCCCTTGTGATACAACCTCTTTTTGACAAAACTGTCCGTTTGTATATTAAGCGATACTCTAAGTGTATATTTATTTTAACTTGTTGTTAATGTAATACTTTACAGCCTCTTCAATAAGTTCATCGCGTTCAACCTTCATGATAAGGCTTCGTGCATTGTTATGACTTGTAATATAGGTAGGATCTCCTGACATAATATATCCTACAATCTGATTAACCGGATTGTACCCTTTTTCGGCAAGTGCCTGATATACCTTTTCAAAAATTTCCTCTACTCCTAATTTCTGTTCCTGTCCTACATTGAAAAACTGTGTGTTTCCTAAATTGCTCATCTTATCACGTCCTTTGTTTGCCTTTTTTGGCAGTATAGTATAAGTTTAATATAAAAGTTATTCAGTGGCAAGCATTATTTCAGTATTTATAAAGTCTTTTATTGTCACATTTATGATTTCGCCAGGTTTAAAGTCTCTTTTTTCTATAACTACCGGCACATAATTTTTTGTATGACCTACTATATATTGCCTGTCTTTTATAACCTTTTCTTCTTCTAACAAAAGTTCTTCTTTTTTGCCAATAAGATTTTTTCTGTAACTTTGTGTTAAAACATTTCCTGTGGCAATTAATTCTTCACTTCTTAATGTTTTAACTTTTTCATCTATCTGATTTGGCATGTTTGCTGCAACTGTTCCACTTCTTTTTGAATATTTAAATACATGTATCTGCGAAAATCCAACATCTTTTGCAAACTGAACTGTGGTTTCAAAGTCCTCATCACTTTCTCCCGGAAATCCTACGATTATGTCTGTAGTTATTGCCGGATTTTCATATATTGATCTTATAAGATTACATTTTTCAACATATTCCTTTGTATTATAATGCCTGTTCATATTTTTTAGAACACTGTCGCATCCACTTTGCAATGACAAATGAAAATGTGGACACATTTTATCTGCATACTTTAATCTGTCTATAAACTCATGCGTTATTATTTCAGGATCAACTGAACCAAGGCGTATTCTCTCGATTCCGTCTATAGCCTGGGCCAGTTCAATTACATCAATTAACGTCTTGTCTTCATCTTTATAAAATCCAAGATTGATTCCTGTAAGCACAACTTCTTTAAATCCGTTTTGTGCAAGATTTGTCATTTCTTCTTTTATACTCTCAAGTTTTCTGCTTCTTATTCTTCCTCTGGCATATGGAATAATACAGTAAGAGCAGAAATTGTTACATCCATCCTGAATTTTAATGTGAGCCCTTGTATGCTCAGTTAATGTTGAAAGTTGGAAATCCTCGTACTCATCAGTGTTATTTATATCAATAACATGTGTTTTTTCTTTGTCTTTTATATATTCATTTAATATATTTACAATCTCTTTTTTTCTGTTATTTCCGATAATAATGTCTATTGCCAGGTCTTCCTTTATCTGTTCAGTGGCAGTTTGTACATAACATCCTGTGGCTACTACTATGGCTTCCTTATTTTTTGACTTTGCCTTGTGAAGCATCTGCCTTGATTTTCTGTCTGCCATATTTGTAACTGAACATGTATTTACAATATATACATCTGCTATGTCAGAAAAGGGAACAATCTCATATCCGTTTTTTTCTAAAATCTGAGCCATGGCCTCTGTTTCATATGCATTTACTTTACAACCTAAATTGTGCAATGCTGCTTTTAACATCAGTATTCTCCTTATAATGCATTTTTACTAAAAATTCTTTTTTAAATTATCATTTGTTCTAATTGAATAACCACACAATCAGTGGTATTATATAGTCATAACAAAGAGAGAGAGGTGTTTGAGAATTGAAAACAGTAACAATAAATCTTGGTTCTATTGACAAAGTAAAATCATTTGTAAATGATATCACTAAGTTTGACAGTGATTTTGATTTAGTTTCCGGTCGCTATGTTATTGATGCCAAATCTATTATGGGTATCTTTAGTTTAGACTTATCAAAGCCTATTGATTTAAACATACATAGCGAAAAAGATCTTGATACTATTTTAGAAGTATTAAAGAAATACGAATAACACATTTACATTTCATATAAAACCGACTTGCAATTGCAGGTCGGTTTTATATTTCATAAATCATCATTTTCAAATATCTTTTACCGACTCTTTATAATGAAAAAGTTTAAACTCTCTTCCTTTTATCAACTTTTCTTACAGTAAAATTATAAATTTACTGTATCTTTATTAATTCTGCTGTTTCAACTGCTTCTGTAAACATTCTGTCTATTTCATCTGCCAGTTTTTTCTCAGAATTTCTAATTACATTAATGTTTGGTTTTGTAACCGGATGCTTTGCAACAAATGTTGTACAACAATCTTCATATGGTAAGATTGAAGTTTCATATGTTCCGATTTTAAGGGAAATGTCAATAATCTCCTGTTTGTCAAATGCAATAACCGGTCTAAACACAGGCATTGTACATACATCATTTGTAGCTGCAAGACTTTGCATTGTCTGGCTGGCAACCTGACCTATTGATTCACCTGTTATAAGTCCCTGAGCTCCTTCTTTATTTGCAAAGTATTCTGCAATTTTCATCATGTATCTTCTCATAATAATAGTAAGTTCATCATGTGGACACTTGTCATAAATATACATCTGTATGTCCGTAAAATTAACTACATACAAATTCATTGGTCCTGAATACTTTGACACAAGTTTTGCCAAATCTACAACCTTCTGCTTTGCTCTTTCTGATGTATATGGTGGTGCATGGAAATATACGGCATCCACTACTACACCTCTTTTGGCTGTCATCCAACCTGCAACAGGACTGTCGATTCCACCTGACAGCAAAAGCATTGCCTTTCCTGCTGTACCAACAGGCATTCCTCCGGGACCCGGTAAAATTTTTGAGTATATATTAATATGATTTCGGATTTCTACATTTAATATTACATCAGGATTGTGTACATCAACTTTTAAGCCCTCAAATGCATCAAGGATTCTTCCACCAAGTTCTGCATTTATTTCCATTGAATCCATTGGATAATTTTTCCTTGCTCTTCTTGCCATAACTTTAAATGTAAAGTTTTTATCTTCATAATTTTCATCAATATATTTAATAACCTGTTTAGCAAGGTCTTCAAAACCATTGTCTTCAATCTGAACCATAGGGCAAATTCCTACAATACCAAATACATGTGAAAGTGCATTTACTGCTTCGTCGTAATCATAATCACTGTTTGCTGTAGCATAAACTCTTCCGTTTTCCTTTGTTACTGTAAAATCTCCATCGATTTTATCAAGTGCTCTTTTAGCATTATCTACCAACGCATTTTCAAACAGATATCTATTTTTTCCCTTTACACCAATTTCAGCGTACTTAATTAAAAAAGCCTTAAACATTTTCTCTCCTTTATCTTCTTACATATTTTCTTAAAATCGGTAACATTGCTTTTAACTGTTCCAATGTGTAATCTATTTCTTCCTTTGTGTTAAATCTGCTAAAGCTAAATCTAACAGTTGAACCTAACAAGTCTTTATCAATATTCATTGCCTTTAGTGTTTCACTGATGGCAGGCTTGTTTGATGAGCATGCACTTCCTGCTGAAATGTATACACCCTTATCCTCTAGGGCATGAAGTAATACTTCACTTCTTACGCCTGAAAAACTTGCACTGACAATGTGTGGTGCACCTTCATTTCCTTTTTGGCTGTTTACTGTAACCCCATTTATATTTAAAAGACCATCAATTAAATAATCTTTCAAAGCTATCATTGTACTTACATTTTCTTCCAAATGTTTGTAACAGTCGTCAGATGCCTTTGCAAGACCTGCAATCCCCGGCACATTTTCAGTACCTGAACGCATGGCATTTTGCTGTCCTCCACCTAAGATAAATGGATTTACTTTTGCATTTTTCTTTAGGTACATAAATCCTGTTCCCTTTGGTCCGTGGATTTTATGTCCACTTACTGTCAACACATCAATGTTACTTTTCTTTGGCTTAATTTCCATTTTTCCAAAGGCCTGAATTGCATCTACATGATATATTACATTTTTGTTTATTGTTTTAATGTATTTACCGATTTCTTCTATAGGCTGAATGGCACCAACTTCGTTGTTTACATACATAATGGAAACCAAAATTGTATCTTCTGTCATTGCCTCTTTTAGTGCATCCGGTTGTACAACACCGTCCTGGTCTACAGGTAAATACGTAACTTCATATCCTAGCTGTTCCAAATGTTTCATTGGACTTTTTACAGATGCATGCTCTACTTTTGTAGTGATGATTTTTTTCCCACTTCTTTTATTGGCTTCCACTGCACCCATTATTGCCCAATTATTTGACTCTGTTCCACCTGATGTAAAATAAATTTCATTTGGTTCTACTTTTAAAATTTTGCTTATTGTTTCTTTTGCTTCTTTTAAATATTTTTCAGCATTAACTCCAACCATATGCATTGAAGAAGGATTTCCATAATCCTCTGTCATTACTTTTACTACAATATCTTTTACATCTTCTGTAACTATTGTGGTTGCTGAGTTGTCAAAATATGCCTCCATTTTTATTCCTCCATTAAATACATTAGTATGGACATAACTGTCATTCCTGCTGTTTCTGTTCTAAGAATACGCTTTCCTAATGTAATCTCTTTTGCTCCAATTTCTTTTACTTTTTCTACTTCTTCTTTTGAAAATCCACCTTCTGAGCCTATAAACACACCAATATTCATGCCCTTTTGGATTTTCTCAAAAATTTTTCTGGTCTGTTCCATGTTCTCTGCTTCTTCATAGGCAATAATAACCATATCCATTTCTTTTGCCATTTCTATTGCAGTGGCAAAATTTACAGGAGTATTTACTTTTGGGATAATACCCCTTTTTGACTGCTTTGCAGCACTTTCGGCTATGGCGTTCCATCTTTTAGTTTTGTTTACAGCTTTCTTCTCATCAAGTTTTACCACACACCTTTTTGTGGACATTGGAACAAATTTATAGCCACCAAGCTCAGTAACCTTCTGAATAACAGTTTCCATTTTGTCACCCTTAGGAAGTGCCTGAAACAACGTTACCTTGATGGGAAGTTCTCTTGACTGACCATTAATATCAACTATATTAGCAACTACTCGTTCATCTTCAAGAGATGCTATTTCACAAACATACTCCCTGTTACTTCCATCACTAATTAAAATAGTTTCACCTGTTTTCATTCTAAGAACATTTTTTATATGATTAACATCTTTTCCCTGAATTAAAACAGAATCTTCTCCTATCTGTTCAGGTTCTACAAAAAATCGGTACATATTTTCTCCTAGTTATTTTTTGCCATGATGGCTCTCCAGTCACCCTGATTTACAACATCTGTAAGTGTAAGGTTTGGATTGTTATTTATGGCTTCTTTTACGTCATCTTCCTTCATATATATAATCCCTGATGAAATAAATATTCCACCCGGTTTTAAAAATCTGTCAACCATACCGGCAATAGGTATAATAACATCAGCCAGAATATTTGCTACAACTATATCGTACTTTTTATTTTCAAACTTTTTGCAAAGTTCTTCGTCTTCCAATACATTTCCGGCTATTACATTTACATCATCCATAGCCATATGATTTACTTTAAAGTTGTCACTTACAGCATCTATTGCAGCCGGATCAATGTCTGTCATATCCACATCTGCTGCTCCAAGTTTTTTTGCCACTATTGACAAAATACCGCTACCACAGCCAAGATCCAAAACTTTGTCATTTTCTTTTACATATTTTACAAGCTGCTTTATGCAAAGCTGTGTTGTGTCATGTTTTCCTGTACCAAAAGCAGTACCCGGGTCAATTTCAATCATTTCCATGTTCTTGTGTTGTTCATCAATTTCTTCCCATGTAGGTTTAATAAAGAACTTTCCAACTGTAAATGATTTAAAATATTTTTTCCAGTTATTTACCCAGTCCACATCTTCTGTCATTGACTTTTCAATGGAACCTTCTCCTACATCCATAAAAGAAGATGCCTCTTTTAACTTTTCTCTAAGGTTGTCCAGAAGTTTCTGATTATCTTTATCTTCTGTATCTTCTTCAGTATAAAAGCTAACATATGCCGTTCCGTCATCTACAGGTAAATCTGCAAGATAATCAATAAACTGTGCTTTCTTTTCTTCTTCTGTAAGTTGCACGTTATCTTCTACTTCCATTCCTAAAATGCCAAGTTCAATCAGTACGCCACATACAAAATCACTTGCCTGCGTTGTTGTTTTCAGTCTATATTTATTCCACTTCATATTTTTCTCCGTTAATATTATCTAAACGTTTTATAACTGATATATCATAGCATACATAATTTAATTACGCAAATTGCCATATTTCTAAAATTAAGAAGTTAAGAATAATAGTTGTACAACTAAAGTTTACATTTAAACTACAAAAGCTACACCGGCATCAGCCAATGTAGCTTTGTTTTCTAAAGTTTTTACACTTCTTTTATTAATTATTTTTACTTAGAAGAATTTCTTCTTCTTTTTCTTTTTATCCGTTTCAGATTTATCCTCATTAAACTCATTTAGTGTGTCACCTGAAATTTCATCTAATTTTTTAATCAATTCTTTTTGTTCATTATTAAGCTTTGTTGGAACTTTTACAACAAGTGTGGAGTACTGGTCTCCTCTTGTATTTTGATTGTGTACGTGGCAAACTCCCTTGCCTTTCAATCTGATGCGGGTACCTGTCTGAGTTCCCGGCTTAATATTAAACTTAACATCACCATCAACAGTCTTAACACGAATGTCGCCACCAAGGGCTGCCTGTGCAAATGATATAGATGTTGTAGAGAACAAATTCATACCATCACGCTCAAACTCTTTGCTTGGAATAACTCTGATATCAACTAACAAGTCGCCTCTTGGTCCACCGTTTGTACCCGGCTCACCTTCTCCCTGTTTTCTTATACGCTGCATATCATCAATTCCGGCTGGAATATCAATTGTGATTTTCTTTCTTGTGTTCTTGTATCCTGCTCCATGACAATCAGGACATTTTTCTTTAATTACTTTACCTGTTCCGTTACAGTCAGGACATACCTGTGTACTTTGCATCATACCAAACATAGTCTGCTGACGTGACACATACTGTCCTGCACCCTTACATTTTGAACATGTCTCAGGTGATGTTCCAGGCTTTGCCCCTGAACCATTACATGTAGTACAAGTTTCTTTGTAAGGAATTGTAACTTCTTTCTGGCAACCAAATATTGCTTCTTCAAAAGTAATCGTAAGATTTGTTCTTCTGTCCTGTCCACGTCTTGGTCCATTACTTGGTCCTCTGCGGCTACCGCCACCACCAAATAAATCTCCGAAAATATCTCCAAATCCACTTCCACCGAAAATATCACCAAAGTCAAAATTGTTGAAATCAAATCCGCCTGCTCCGCCGGCACCACCATCAAAGGCAGCATGACCAAACTGGTCATACTGTCTTCTCTTTTCATCATCGCTTAATACTGCGTATGCTTCTGATGCCTCTTTGAACTTTGCAGCTGCTTCTTCGTCTCCCGGATTTGCATCGGGATGATATTTCTTTGCTAACTGTCTATATGCTTTTTTTATTGTTGCAGCGTCTGCACCTTTGTCGACACCCAACACTTCATAATAATCTCTCTTATCTGCCATGATTTATTTTAAACCTCTGTAAAGTCTCCATCTACAACATCATCTTCAGGAGCTGATCCCTGATTCATGTCAGGACCTGCACCCTGTGCACCTGCTGCCTGTGCCTGCTCATACATCTTTTGGAATAACTGCTGTGCAGAATTCATTAATTTTTCTTTTCCAGCCTTTAATTCTTCAACCTGAGCTTCTGTTGGTTCATTTTCACCAATTGCTGCAACAGTTGCCTTTAATGCATCAATGTCAGCCTGAACTGCCTGTTTATCAGCTTCTGCTAACTTGTCGCCGGCTTCACTCATTGCTGTTTCTGTCTGTGTGATGATTGATTCAGCTTCATTCTTAGCATCAATTGCTTCTTTACGTTTCTTATCTGCTGCTTCAAATTCTGCTGCTTCTTTTACAGCCTTATCAATGTCTTCATCTGACATGTTTGAACCTGCTGTAATTGTAATGTGCTGTTCTTTACCTGTTCCAAGGTCTTTAGCTGATACATTTACAATACCGTTTGCATCAATATCGAATGTAACTTCAATCTGTGGAACACCTCTTCTTGCTGGTGGAATTCCATCAAGTCTGAACTGTCCAAGTGATTTGTTATCTCTTGCGAACTGTCTTTCACCCTGAACAACGTTGATATCAACTGCTGTCTGATTATCTGCTGCTGTTGAGAAAATCTGACTCTTCTTTGTAGGAATTGTTGTATTTCTCTCAATAAGTCTTGTAGCTACACCACCCATTGTTTCAATTGATAATGAAAGTGGAGTTACATCAAGAAGAAGAATATCGCCGGCACCTGCGTCACCTGCTAATTTACCACCCTGAATTGAAGCACCAAGTGCAACACATTCATCAGGATTCATCTTCTTTGATGGTTCATGACCTGTTAACTGTTTTACTTTATCCTGTACAGCTGGGATTCTTGTAGAACCACCGACTAATAATACCTTGCTAAGTTCTGATGCTGAAATTCCTGCATCCTTTAATGCGTTCTGTACAGGGATTGCTGTTCTTTCAACTAAGTCTCTTGTTAATTCGTCGAATTTAGCCTTTGTAAGTGTCATGTTCAAATGCTGTGGTCCCTGTTCATTTGCAGTGATGAATGGAATGTTGATTTCAACCTGAGTAGCTGATGAAAGTTTCTTCTTTGCATCTTCTGCTTCGGCTTTGATTCTTTCCATAGCCATCTTATCATTTGAAAGGTCGATTCCTGTCTTTGTCTTAAAGTCTGCTACCATGTAGTCCATAACTTTCTTATCAAAGTCATCACCACCAAGTCTGTTATCACCGTTTGTTGCTAAAACTTCAATAACGCCATCACCGATTTCGATTACAGATACATCAAATGTACCACCACCTAAATCGTATACCATAATCTTCTGTTCGCCTTCATTATCAAGACCATAAGCTAATGCTGCAGCTGTAGGCTCATTGATAATTCTCTTAACATCAAGACCTGCAATCTTACCTGCATCCTTTGTTGCCTGTCTTTGTGCATCGTTAAAGTAAGCTGGTACTGTAATAACTGCTTCTGTAACTTTTTCACCAAGGTAAGCTTCTGCATCAGCTTTTAACTTCTGAAGAATCATTGCTGAAATTGCCTGTGGTGTGTATTCTTTTCCTGCTACATTTGCTTTGTAATCAGTTCCCATATGTCTTTTAATTGATGAAATTGTTCCTTCTGCATTTGTAACAGCCTGACGTTTTGCCTGTTCACCAACTAATCTTTCTCCGTCTTTCTTAAATGCTACTACTGATGGAGTTGTTCTTGCTCCGTCTGCGTTTGTGATAACTGTAGGTTCTCCACCTTCCATAACAGCTACACATGAGTTTGTTGTTCCTAAATCAATACCAATAATCTTTCCCATTTTATTTTCCTCCTAAATATATGATTATTTCAAATTAAACTAATTAGCTACTTTTACCATACTGTGTCTTACCACTGTATCTCTGTATTTATACCCTTTCTGTAATTCTTCTGACACAACGTTTTCACCAAGTTCGTCATTGTCTTCATGCATTACAGCGTTGTGAAGTTCAGGATCAAATTCCTTTCCCTTTGCATCAATCGCTTCAACTCCAATATCTTCAAGAGTTTGAAGTAACTGTTTATATATAAGATTCATTCCCTGTCCAACAGGTGATTCTAAATCTTCTTCACTAAGTGTTGCAACTCCTCTTTCAAAGTTGTCAACCACAGGCAAAATCTTTTCTATAATTGATTTTGCTCCTGTTTCAAACATTGCTGTTTTTTCTTTGTCGCTTCTGTTTCTGAAATTTTGAAATTCTGCAAATAATCTTTGGTACTTATCATTAAGTTCCTCTATCTGCTCGTCTTTCTTATCCTTTTTCTTAAAGCCTTTCTTCTTTTTCTTTTCAGGCTTTTCTTCAGTTTCAGAAGTTTCTTCCTTTTTTGATGCTTCTGTTTCAGGCTGTTCTTCTTTTGTTTCAGCCCTTACTTCTTCATCTGATGTTTCTTTTACATTTTCTGTATCTTTAACATCTTCAGTTTCGTTAATGTCTTTGTTTTCTTTTTCCACTATATCTATTTCCTTTCTATGCTACTTGTCATCTAAAGTCTGCCCCAGCTGTTCTTTTACAACTCTTAATGTTTCTACAACCTTTTCATAATCCATTCTCTTTGGACCAATGATACCAATAGTTCCTTTGAAACCATCCTGTAGTTCGTAAGTTGCTGTAACTACACTGCAATCCTTCATGGACTGTACAGGGCTTTCGCTTCCGATATACACCTGAATACCTGTTTCCTCATCGCTTTCATTAATCAACTCGGTAAGCTGTGACTTTTCTTCCAATGTAGTAAGAAGTCTGCTTGCTCTTTCCTTGTCGCTTAACTCAGGATACTTGAAAATGTTTGTAGCACCTGATGTATATATCTTCATCTGCTCTTCAGTCGAAATAGCCTCTGTTATAGCCTTTAGTACTTCGTTTACCAAATCCTCGTACTCTCCGGCCTGAGATGTTAATGAAGTAATAACAGCTAAGTTTATTTCTTCTATTGCAAGACCTGCAAGGGCTGTGTTAAGTGCCACATTTAATCTTACAACCATCTCCTGATTAACTTCTTTATCAAGTTTGACTATTTTGTTTACTACGTGGTTCTTATCAGATACCACTGTACACAACAATTGTCTTTCTTCTAATATAGATAACTGTATGAATTTAATTTTGTTACCTTTTGACTTTGGTGATGAAACCATCGTTGTGTAATTGGTGTTGTTTGCCAACACATTTGCCATATTTTGAAGAAGTGTCTCAACCTTATCTACTTTTTCAATAAGTAAATCTTCTTTTTCATTGACTTTCTGTTCTCTTTCATCCAGCTCTGACATCTTATCCTTCAACATATGGTCCACATAAAATCTGTAACCTTTGTCTGTTGGAATACGTCCTGCTGAAGTATGTGGCTGAACAATGTAGCCCATCTCTTCTAAGTCCGACATTTCATTTCTGATTGTGGCTGAACTAAGATTTAAGTCAGTGTACTTTGAAATCGTTCTTGATCCAACCGGTTCACCGGTTTCTAAATAGTTTCTAATGATAGCATCAAGAATCTTTTCTTTTCTTTCACTTAGCTCCATAGACAACTCCTTTCTATGGTTTTTATTTTGTTAGCACTCGTCATTTTTGAGTGCTAACATCTTTTCTATGGTCTAATCTATCACTATCAATATTCTTTGTCAACACTTTATTTTAAAAACAATTGTAAAGAATTTATGAATTATTTTTTTCATAGTTTTGAATCACACCACGATAATATTATGATTGTCGAAAGGACGCTTTTGCTGCCAAACGCTGGCAGGCTCACACACCACGATAATATTAAGTTTGCCGAAAGCACGCTCCCGCTGCCAAACGCTGGTAGCGGTTCTATCAAGCTGGCTACGCCACCTTAATGAACCGACCGCGTTAGAAGCGCTTTCTTACAATCTTAATATTATCGTGGTGTATTGAATGGTTGGGGTACAAATATCATAGGGACGGAAAATATGCAAGTTCCATTGATTTTCTTCTTTTTTATTATTCTGCTTGTAATAAAAAATCCATTGGGGCGACAATCTGGAATTTTTGAAAGTGTCACCTTGCTATCTATTATTATTTATTTTCAGTCTTTTACAGACTCTTAGATTATTTACTTGAGTTTGTACATAAATAAAAAACTGTAATCAACATGATTTTGTATGATTACAGTTGTTTGTTCTTGATATTATTTTTTTAAAATAGGAAGAGTTTTTGCTATGCCACTATTAGTTTTAATTTCTAAAGTGTTTTTTCTATTTTACCACTAGTTTTTAACCCTGAAAGAGTTTTTTGCCCATGCTACTATTATTTTTAATGTAAGAAGAGTTTTACTAATTTGTCTTTTGCTTTGGAATATTTTTGGTAACGTACAGGCATATCTATCCAGTTATATTTTTTTAATATGCTTTTTTCGTGAGTAAATGTTTCAAAGCTTTTCTTTCCGTGATATGAACCCATACCACTGTTTCCTACACCACCAAATCCCATATGTGATGTTGCAAGATGCATTATTGTATCATTTATACATCCGCCACCAAATGGTATTTTTTCCGTAAAGTATTTTTGTGTGTTTTTATTATTTGAAAAAATGTACAAAGCCAACGGGTGTGGTCTTTTTTCAATAAATTGTGCTGCTTCTTCTATATTATCATATGAAATAACAGGTAACACAGGTCCAAAGATTTCTTCCTGCATCACTGCATCCTTTTCTGTTACATTATCCATAACTGTTGGTTCTATCTGTAATGTCTGGTCATTTCCTTTTCCACCTAAAATCACTTTGTTATTTTCTATTAATCCCATTACACGATTGTAATGTTTTTCATTTATCATCTTTCCATAATCATTATTTTCAAAAGCATTATCTCCATACATTCTTTTAACTGTCTCTTTAAATATTGTAAGAAATTCTTCTTTTACCTTTTTATCTATTAGCAAATAATCAGGTGCAACACAAGTCTGTCCCAGATTTAAGTATTTTCCAAAGGCAATTCTTTTTGCTGCCAGTTTTAAATTTGTAGTTTCATCTACAATACATGGACTTTTGCCGCCAAGTTCCAATGTAACAGGTGTTAAGGTCTTTGCTGCTTTTTCCATTACAAGGGTTCCAACAGTGACTCCTCCTGTAAAGAAAATGTAGTCAAACTTTTGTTCCAACAATTCGGTATTTTCTGCTCTTCCACCTTCAATAACGGCAACATAATTTTCGTCAAAGACTTCTTCTATAATTGTTTTCATTATAACAGATGTGCTTTTTGAATATGCGGAAGGCTTCGCCACCACGCAATTTCCTGCAGCAATTGCTCCAATAAGTGGTTCCATTGTAAGAAGAAAAGGATAGTTCCATGGAGCCATAACCAACACAACCCCATAAGGGCAATGAATGGAATAACTCTTTCCATGAAAATTTGCAAGGTCCGTCATATGTCTCTTATTTTTGCTCCACTTTTTAATATGCTTTATTTGAAAACTAAGTTCAGACAAAGTAAGTCCTACTTCACACATGTAAGACTCGCTGGCTGATTTTCCAAGGTCATTCTTTAATGCCTTGTAAATTTCATCTTCATGGTTAAGAATTGCACTTTTTAATTTTTTAAGATATACAATTCTTGTGTTTACATCAAAAGTTTTCTTCTTATTAAAATATTCTCTTTGATTTTTTACAATATTTTCTATATTACTCATACTACCTTTTGTTCAAACAGAACATCCTTTCCAATATATTAAATCTTTATCAATTTTTTAATAATATTTCAACTATATAAATATCTGCACCGTCCCAAACACTTTATTTCATTATAATTCTATAAATTTTCTCAAGTTCTTTGGCATTCATAAGTTTTGGAACCGGATAAAGTGGATTACTTTCTTTATCAGCATACTTTGCCATCTGCTTAATGTCCTCTTCTTTTATGCAGTCAATCTTTTCAGGAATATTCATAGATTTATTCATCTCTTTTATCCATTTAATAAATTCCTTTGCTGTTGTTTCGTTGTCCAGACTATTATCAACAATTCCACTTTTTCTTCCAAGCTTTGCCAGCTTTTTGTAACAGCTTTCCCCATACATTTCAAGTACATAAGGAAGTATTACGGCATTGGCAAGTCCGTGAGGTACGCCATACATTCCGCCTAATGAATGTGCCACTCCATGAACATATCCAACATAAGATCTTGTAAATGCAGCCCCTGCACAATACGAAGCCTTTAACATATTCTGCCTTGCTGTTTTGTTCTGACCCTCATCATAGGCTTTCTTTAAATTTTCTCCAATTAATTTAACTGCAGTTACAGCTCTTTTTCTAGTGTATTTGTTTGTACTTCTTCCTATGTAAGCCTCCACAGCATGAGTTAATGCATCCATCCCTGTAGTGGCTGTAAGGCTTTGTGGAAGACTTGTAGTAACTTTGTAATCCAAAATTGCATATCTTGGAATCAGCACAAAATCATTAATTGGATATTTGTGATGAGTCTTATCATCTGTAATAACAGCAGCCAATGTAGTTTCACTACCAGTACCTGCTGTGGTAGGAATTGCAAGAAGAAGTGGTATTTTCTTTCTTACTTTTAAAATACCTTTCATTTTACTAATACTTTGTTTTGGCTTTGCGATTCTTGCCCCTGCTGCTTTTGCACAGTCCATTGAAGAGCCTCCGCCAATGGCAATAATGGAATCACACCCATTTTCCAAATACAAATCTTTTGCCTGTTCCACATTTGTAATTGTTGGATTTGCCACTGTGTCATCATAATATTCAAAGGGAATATTATTTTCTTCTAAAACATCAGTCAGCTTTTTGCCAAGACCTACCTGAGTAATACCTTTGTCCGTCACAACCAAAACCTTTTTACATCCATACTTATTTAAAGCCTTTGGAATTGTTTCCATTCCTTCAAGCATTTTGGGTTCCCTGTACGGCAAAACCGGAAGAGCTATTCTAAAACAAATCTGAAACGCCCTGCAATATATCTTCTTAATAATGTTCATTTTCTAGTCCTCTCAATCTCCTCCACGCTCCCCACATACAAATTAACGAAAGCACGCTCCCGCTGCCAAACGCTGGTAGCGGTTCTATCAAGCTGGCTTCGCCACCTTAATGAACCGACCGCGTTAGAAGCACTTTCGTTAAACGTTGTCAGTTGGTACAAATGATAAAAATAGTAATTAAAATACTGCAACTACCATGATAAAAGGAGTTGGAATGAAGAAAAATATTATTGGATTTATATTAATTATAAGTCTGTGTATACTTTCGGTATACAAATATATTAATATTCAACAATATAGTTCTGTTTTTAATGAAATCAATGAACTTTCAAAAATAGAAAGTGGAACAGTTGTAAGTGATTTGAAAGTTAAGGTGCAGATGAATGGCTCTGATAATCTTTTTGCCAATATACTTAATCATGCTTTGGAAAGCAGAAGTTATAAGGTAAGATTGGAGTCGGAGTTTGAATCAGATAGGAAAAGTAACACAAATATATTTATCAGTAGCAAAAATGGTAGTAGTTATAGTAAGTTAACATCAGTGTTAATAAATGATAAAAAAATATATATTGATGTTAAACAGTTGCTTGCATGGGCAAAGGGTGACAATATTGTTGATTATGATTTGTTAGAAAAATATGTTAAGCAATATGGACTAGGAAAGTATGCATTAATTAATTTAAACAGTTTAAACAATAAAAAAGAAGAAAAATCAGATGACCTTCTTACACTTGTATTTAAAAATCTGGATATATCTTTTGTTTTGGACAAATACAAAAAAGATGACAAGTATGGAATAAAAATAAATGAAAAGAATACCGAAAAAATAATTGATTCTTTAAGTGAAAGCAGTGAAGGGTTTAAAAAGGTAAAGGATATTATATTAAAAGTTAATCCAACAATTGATGGTGAAATTAAAACTGTGAAAAACAATGGAATGTATAACAGTGGCTTTGATATTAATATAAATGGAAAGACTGATTGCATGAAACTTGCTGTTGAAACAAATACAAAGGTGATTGAAAAGAATATAAAAATAAGTAATAGCATAAATGAAAGTGATGTAACAGACGTGACAGTGCTTTTAAATATGCTTATAAATAATCTCAATAAATAAACAGGTACATATCAGTTGACAGGTACCTGTTTTATATTGTAATTATTTATTTTTTAAAGCTGCTTCAACAAATCCTAAGAATAATGGATGTGGTCTGTTAGGACGACTCTTTAATTCAGGATGTGCCTGTGTGGCAATGAAGAATGGATGAGAAGGAATCTCTACCATTTCTACAATACGGCCGTCAGGTGAAATACCTGAAAGCTTCATGCCATTCTTTGTCAAATCAGTTCTAAAGTCATTGTTTACTTCATATCTGTGACGATGACGTTCGTGAATAAGTTCCTGATTGTAAAGTCTGTATGCAAGACTGTCTTTTGCAAGAACACAAGGATATGAACCAAGTCTTAATGTACCACCAATGTCTGTAATACCTTCCTGATCAGGCATAAGGCTGATAACAGGATGTGTAGTTGATGGGTCAAGTTCCATACTGTGAGCATCTCTGTGGCCAACAACATCTCTTACAAATTCAACAATTGACAACTGCATACCAAGACACAAACCAAGGAATGGAACATTATTTTCTCTTGCGTATTTAATTGCTGCAATTTTTCCATCAATACCACGGTTTCCAAAACCACCGGGAACCAGAATACCTGAAACATCTGAGAAAATCTCAGCTGCATTTTCATTTGTAACAGTTTCAGAATCAACCCATTTGATATTGACTGTTGTTCTGCTAGGATAACCGGCATGCTTTAATGATTCTACAACGCTGATATAAGCATCATGTAATGCAATGTATTTTCCAACTAATGCAACTGTAACTTCCTGAACAGGATTCTTAGCAGAATCAACCATTTCTTTCCAATCATCCAAATCAGGTTCAGGACAATCTAGGTTAAGACTCTGGCATGCAATCTCAGCAAGATGTTCTTTTTCCATTGCAAGAGGAGCTTCGTAAAGCATATCCACTGTAAGGTTCTGAACAACGTGACTTGCAGGAACATTACAGAATAAACTGATTTTGTCTTTAAGATTGTCACCAATTTCATGTTCTGTACGACATACTACAACGTCAGGCTGAATACCAAGTCTTTGAAGTTCCTTAACACTCATCTGAATTGGTTTTGTTTTCATTTCTTCAGAAGCAGGTAAGTAAACCATAAGAGCTACATGAATAAGAATACAGTTTTCATGACCTACATCATGCTGGAACTGTCTGATTGCTTCAATATATGGCTGAGATTCAATATCTCCAACTGTACCGCCAACCTCAATAATTGCAATTTCAGTTTCTTCACTTAAACTTCTGTAGAATCGACTTTTAATTTCATTTGTAATATGAGGAATAACCTGAACAGTTCCACCGCCAAAGTCACCACGTCTTTCTTTTTCAAGTACTGACCAGTAAACTTTACCTGTAGTAACGTTTGAATTTTTTGTAAGACTTTCGTCGATAAATCTTTCATAATGTCCAAGGTCAAGGTCTGTTTCAGCACCATCATCTGTTACGAAAACTTCACCGTGCTGTACAGGGTTCATTGTACCAGGGTCAATATTGATATAAGGATCAAACTTCTGCATAGTGACTTTGTAGCCACGGGCTTTAAGAAGTCGTCCAAGGGAAGCAGCAGTAATTCCTTTTCCAAGACCGGAAACCACGCCACCCGTTACAAAAACGTATTTCACTGCCATGTGATTTTTCCTCCAATGTATTATATAGTTATTAAAAATTAATTTGAAAATATACAGTACTTTTGTAAAAAAGTACCTTGAAAATATAATCATTTAACATAGTAAAATGGTTATAATAAACACCATAATAGTGTACTACAATAATGTTATCATTTCTAGAAAAAAATATATTTTGTTAATTTTTAATGAAATATTCAATAAAAATTAACATTATTTTATCTGTGTATGGTATATTGTAATGGTATGATTAAAATAATTAAGAAAAAAGTCTTCTTTTTTCTAAGGACAGAAAGGATGTTACATGGACAACAATAGAAATAGAGAACCACAAAACAATGGTGATCAGAACAATCAAAAGAAAAACAGAATAATAACAGTGTTGTTGGCATTAGTTGCGGCATTGATATTCACATCAGTGAGCACATACTTATTTGATTCAGCAACAAAAGAAGAAGTAACGTACAGTTATTTTATGAAGATGTTGGAAGATGGTCAGGTAGAAAGCGTAGTATTTGATTCAAATAAGATTTTAATAGAACCAAAGGTTAATGGAACAGTTTTAATTAAGAAAACATACTGGACAACAAAAGTGGATGACCCTGATTTGATTTCAGAGTTAAAGAACGATTATCCAAATGTGGAATTTAAGGCCGAGCAGGAAAGTACTACAAACAGTATATTATATATATTCATTCAGTTTGTACTTCCATTACTGTTCTTCTGGTTTATAGTTTCATATTTTATGAGAAAAACCACCGGTGGAAAAGGTGGTGGAATGTTTGGCGTTGGAAAGTCAAATGCAAAAGTATATATTCAAAAGGAAACAGGAGTTACATTTAAGGATGTAGCAGGTCAGGAAGAAGCAAAAGAGTCAGTTGTTGAAATGGTTGACTTTTTGCATAATCCGGGCAAATATACAGCAATTGGTGCGAAACTTCCAAAGGGAGCATTGCTTGTAGGACCTCCGGGAACAGGTAAAACACTTCTTGCAAAGGCAGTGGCAGGAGAAGCAAAAGTTCCATTCTTTTCACTTTCAGGATCAGACTTTGTGGAAATGTTTGTAGGAGTAGGTGCTTCGCGAGTTAGAGATTTGTTTAAGCAGGCAGAAGAAAATGCACCATGTATTATTTTTATTGACGAAATAGATTCTATAGGTAAGAGCCGTGATTCAAGATACGGCGGTGGCAATGATGAAAGAGAGCAGACACTTAACGCATTGTTAGCTGAAATGGATGGATTTGATTCATCAAAAGGTATTTTGATTTTAGCAGCAACAAACAGACCGGATGTGCTTGATCCGGCACTTTTAAGACCGGGACGTTTTGACAGACGTGTTATTGTAGATACTCCTGATTTTAAAGGAAGACTTGATACATTAAAAGTTCATTCAAAAGATGTAAAGATGGACGAAACAGTAGATTTGGATGCAATTGCAAATATTACCAGTGGCGCTGTAGGCTCAGACCTTGCAAATATGGTAAACGAAGCAGCAATTAACGCCGTAAAATGTGGAAGAAATGCAATTTCACAGGAAGATTTAATGGAAGCTGTAGAAGTAGTTATTGCAGGTAAGGAAAAGAAAGACAGAATCTTAAGCAAAGAAGAAAAGAAGATTGTTGCATACCATGAAGTGGGTCACGCACTTGTAGCAGCAATTCAAAAAGATGCTGAACCGGTGCAGAAGATTACAATTGTACCAAGAACAATGGGTTCTTTAGGTTATGTAATTCAGGCACCTGAAAAAGAAAAATATCTTATGTCAAAAGATGAACTAAACGTAGAACTTGTAACATTACTTGCAGGTAGAGCATCAGAAGAAATCGTATTTGATTCAGTAACAACAGGTGCGTCAAACGATATGGAAAAAGCGACAAAGATTGCCAGATCCATGATTGCACAGTATGGTATGTCAGACAAATTCGGACTTATGAGTCTTGAAAAAATAAATGACCCATATCTTGGTGGACATTCACAGCTTAACTGTAGCGATAAGACAGCAACAGAAATAGAAGAAGAAGTGAAGATTCTTCTAAAAGATAAATATCAGGAAGCAAAGAAACTTCTTGGAGAAAACAGAGACAAACTTGACAAGATAGCCAGGTTCCTCTACGAAAAAGAAACAATAACAGGAAAACAGTTTATGGAAATATACCATAAATGCGATGAACCTGAAGAAATAGAAACAGAAGACACAAAGCAGCAGGAAAATACTGAAATATCAGATGAATCAAACGAAAACACAGAGGTATAAATTAACAAATTTTTATATATGAACTGGGCTGGTGTCAAACATAAATAGGTCCCAAATATAATTGAAAAGTTATATAGTTATGAAGGAGACGACGAACAAAGTAGTGAATACGATTTCCTTTTATACACTATTTCTATTTGGGGCTGGAGCGAACAGGGTGGTCATAAAACATAGGAGTATTTCGTATATCGGAGCGAGCATAGTTACAATCGCGAAGCGATTGAGTTATCGATAGCGATTGTAAATAGACGGCGCAGCGAAGATAGAAATACGACAGGTTTTATGACCACCCTGTTTGCCCAGCCCCCAGAGAAAATACGACAGGTTTTATGACCACCTTGTTTGCCAGCCCCAGGGAAAAAATTTGCAGAAAGGATAGAGATGAGTGGCTTTAACATACAGGAAGAATTAAAGAAAATGCCAACAACACCGGGAGTGTACCTAATGCACGACATACACGATGATGTAATATATGTTGGAAAAGCAATAAATCTAAAAAGAAGAGTAAGTTCATATTTTAGACAAAGCACAAAGAAAAGTCTGAAAATCCAGTCAATGGTTTCCAACATAGTAAGATTTGAATACATTCTTACAGACTCGGAGTTAGAAGCACTTATTCTTGAATGCAATCTGATAAAAGAATACCGTCCAAAATATAATACAATGTTAATGGACGATAAAACATATCCTTATGTCATGGTTACTACAACAGAGAGCTATCCTAGAATTGTTATGGCAAGAAGGATGAAAAAAGACGGAAACAAATATTTTGGACCATTTACCAGCGCAGGAGCTGTAAAAGATACAATAGAGCTTTTGCAGAAAATGTACCACATTAGAAACTGCAGAAAAAGCATAGTGGCACACCACGGTTTTTCAGTAAATGAAGACAAAACAGAAGTACCTGTTGTAAATGGTAGACCTTGCCTTTATTATCATATGGGACAGTGTGGTGGAGCATGTCAGGGATATATTTCCGTTGAAGAATATAGAAAAAATGTGGATAAAGCAATAAAATTTCTTGAGGGAAATTATAGAGATACAATCAAAGAACTTGAAGAAAAAATGCAGAAAGCATCAGCAGAACTTGACTTTGAAAAAGCCATGGAATGTCGCGATTTAATAAATAGCATAAATCATGTGGCAGGCAATCAGAAGATTACTACACACAAGTTTGAAAATAGGGATATTATTGCTTATGCCGAAGAAGGAAATGATGCTGTAGTGCAGGTATTTTTCGTGAGAAATGGAAAGTTGATTGGTCGTGAGCATTTTTATCTGACCACTGTGCCGGGAGATACAGGAAAAGACATTATTACAAGTTTTATAAAACAATATTATATAGGAACACCTTTTGTACCACATCAGTTGTTGGTTCAGGAAGAAGTGGACGAGCCGGAACTTTTGTCCGAGATGCTTAGCCGTAATCAGAATTATACTGTAAAAATTGTCAATCCTAAAAAAGGAAATAATGAAAAACTAGTAGAACTGGCAGCAAAAAATGCAAGAAATCTGCTGGAGCAAAACAAGGAAAAATACCGTCGCCAGCAGAAGAAAACAGTTGGTGCCGTAAAAGAAATAGAACAACTCATTGATATAACAGGTATTCACAGAATGGAATCTTATGATATTTCAAATACCAACGGATATGAGTCTGTTGCATCTATGATTGTGTATGAAGATGGCAAGCCAAAGAGAAACAATTATCGAAAGTTTAAAATTAAAACAGTTCAGGGACCTGATGATTATGCCAGTATGGAGGAAGTTCTTACAAGACGATTTCAGCATGGATTAGAGGAACGTCACAAACTTGATATGGAAGATGGAGATTATAATCTGGGTAGTTTTAGTAAGTTTCCTGACATTTTGTTAATGGATGGTGGAAAAGGTCAGGTAAATGTAGCACTTAGGGTTCTTGATCAGTTAAAAATAAATATACCTGTATGTGGTATGGTAAAAGATGATAATCATAGAACAAGAGGACTTTATTTTAACAATGTGGAAATACCAATAGACACACATTCGGAAGCTTTTAAATTAATTACCAGAATACAGGATGAAACCCATAGATTTGCAATAGAATATCATAGAAGTCTTAGAAATAAAAAAGAAGTAAAATCTATCTTAGACGATATACCGGGAGTGGGACCATCAAGAAGAAAGGCATTGATGCTTTATTTTAAATCAATAGAGGCTATACGCGAGGCAGATGTGGAAGAACTTCTTGAAGTTCAATCCATAAATGAAAAAGTAGCTAAGGATATATACAAATTTTTTCACAAATGATAAAATGAATGGATGAGAAAAGGAAGTTTGAAATATAGGAGGAATTTATGGCAAAAGATACAGATATTTTTATTTCACTAACTAAGGTTGTGGAAAATTATGGATTGATTAATCACACACCTGAGATTAATACAGATGATATTAGAATAACAATACCTGAAGTGAACAGACCGGCACTTCAGTTGGCAGGTTTTTTTGAACATTTTGACAAGGAAAGAGTTCAGATTATAGGAAATGTTGAATACGCATTTCTTGACAATATGCAAAGAAAAAACAGACAGTGGGTTTACGAAAAATTAATGAGTAGTGGAATACCATGTTTGATTTTATGTAGAGGAAACAAACCTGATGAGGATATGGTTGCAGCAGGTTCAAAACATGGAGTACCTATTATGTCAACTAAATTCGAAACATCAAGGTTTAATGCAGAACTTTCAAGATGGCTTAATGTAGAACTTGCACCATGTATTACAAGACACGGAGTATTAGTTGATGTATATGGTGAAGGAGTTCTTATTATCGGTGAAAGCGGAATTGGAAAAAGTGAGGCTGCCCTTGAACTTATTAAAAGAGGACATCGTCTTGTAACTGATGATGTTGTAGAAATCAGAAGAGTAAGTGCGGAAACACTGATTGGCACATCACCTGCTATTACAAAGCATTTTATTGAGTTAAGAGGTATTGGAATAATTGACGTAAAGGCATTGTTTGGTGTTGAAAGTATTTTAGATTCTGCTAGTATAGATATGGTTATTCAGTTAGAGGAATGGAGACGTGATAAAGATTATGACCGTATGGGGTTAGAAGACCAGTACATTGAATTTTTAGGAAATAAAGTTATCTGCCACAAGATACCTATAAGACCTGGTAGAAACCTTGCTGTTATAGTTGAAGCGGCAGCTGTAAACCACAGACAGAAACGTATGGGATACAATGCAGCTCAGGAACTTTACAACAGAGTTCAGGAAAACATGATGAAACATGAAGATTAATTTTTAGGAGGAAGATATTGTGAAAAAATATTGTTTTGGAGTAGATGTAGGTGGAACTACTATAAAAATCGGCTTTTTAGACACTGATGGAACTATGCTTGACAAATGGGAGATTAAAACAAATACAGAGAATTTTGGTGAAACCATTTTGTCCGATATTTGTGAAAGTCTGGAAAACAAAATAATAAAAGAAAAAATCAGTCTTGATGATATACAGGGTATTGGAATTGGACTTCCAGGTCCTGTACTTGCTGATGGCACAGTACTTCAGTGTGTCAACTTAGGTTGGGGTACTTTTAATGTAGAAAAGAAATTATCAGAAATGTTTCATGATATAAAAGTAAAGGCAGGAAATGATGCCAATGTAGCCGCTTTAGGAGAAGCATGGAAAGGCGGCGGAAAAGATTACAAAGATATAGTTATGATTACTTTAGGAACCGGTGTAGGCGGTGGTGTTGTTATAAACAACAACATTTTGACAGGATATAACGGGGGAGCCGGAGAAATCGGTCATATGCACATGAATGATACAGAAACAGATATTTGTGGTTGTGGAAGAAAAGGATGTCTTGAACAGTATGCGTCAGCTACAGGTGTGGTACGTCTTGCAAGAAGATATATGGCACACAATCAGGATACAAAGATGACTGAATTTGGCGATAACATTACAGCTAAAGATGTTTTTGACCTTGCAAAGGAAGGAGACAAAGGCGCAAATGTTGTTGTAAGTCAGATGGGAGATTATTTAGGAAAAGCAATGTCAGCCGTAGCAGTTACAACCAATCCACAGGCATTTATTATTGGTGGAGGAGTAAGCAAGGCAGGACAGTTTTTAATTGATGCAATAAAAGATACATACAGAGAAACATGCTTTGCGGCATGTGGTGATGCAGCATTGCATTTGGCACAGTTAGGAAATGATGCGGGAATGTACGGTGCAGCAGCACTTGTAGTCAATGAATAAGAAGAAAGTGAGTGTGTAGATTTGTTTGATATTTTAAAATCAATAGTTGGAGAACAGTATGTTTGTGAAAATGAACCAATGGGAAAACATTGTACATTCAGATGTGGAGGCAATGCAAAGTATTATGTAAAGCCCGGTTCTATTAATGAATTAACGGATGTTATAAAAGCCTGTAAAAAACAGGAATATCCATATATGGTTATTGGAAATGGAAGCAATATCTTAATAAAAGATGAAGGTTATGATGGTGTTATCATTGAGGTAAACAATCGAATAAGTTCTATTGATATAATTGGTGATGAGATTGTGGCAGACGCAGGAGCCAAATTATCATCAGTAGCCATGGCAGCTTATGAAAGCGACCTTGGTGGGTTTGAGTTTGCCCATGGAATTCCCGGCAATGTAGGTGGAGCAATTGTTATGAATGCAGGTGCCTACGGCGGTGAAATGAAAGATGTTGTAAAATGGGTCAAAGTTTTAAATGAATCCGGAGAGATAGAAACTATCAATGCCGGGGATTTAGAATTTGGTTACAGAACAAGTGCCATAATGAAAAGAAATCTGGTAGTTTTACAGATGTGCATAAAGTTATTCTTAAGTAGTGGTGAAGAAATTTCTACAATTATGCAGATGTTTATGCAGAAAAGAAAAGCAAAACAGCCATTGGAATATCCAAGTGCCGGTAGTACATTTAAAAGACCGGAAGGATATTTTGCAGGAAAACTGATTGAAGACGCAGGTCTTAGAGGATATAGAGTGGGTGGAGCAATGGTTTCAGAAAAGCATTGCGGATTTGTAATTAACTATGACAACGCTACAGCCACAGACATAATCAACCTTATGGAAGATGTTAAAAACAAAGTTAAGGAACAGTTTGGCGTTGAATTGGAACCGGAAGTAAAGATTATATAAATTTAGGAGAGCATATGCGTTTTGTTATTGTAACAGGAATGTCAGGAGCAGGAAAAATAACAGCTTTAAAAATATTTGAGGACAATGGTTATTATTGTGTAGACAATCTTCCAATTGATCTTATTGAAAATTTTGCTGATCTGCTTTTTACACAGACCAGTGAAAAAAATAAAGTTGCCATAGGTGTGGACATTCGAAGTGGAGAAAATTTAGAAAAAATAAATAATGTTCTGGAAAATATGAGAAAAAAAGACCGGAACTATGAAATTCTATTTTTGGATTGCAATAATACTACATTAATAAAGCGTTTTAAGGAAACAAGACGTAGCCATCCTATGGGTGATGCCGATAGTGTAGAAAATGAGATAGAAGCAGAAAGAAAAAAACTTCAGTATCTTAGAACAGAGGCAGATTATATTATTGATACAAGCAATCTTTTAGTGAGAGATTTAAGGGCAGAAATAGAAAAGATTTTTGTTATGAATCAGGATTACAGAAATTTGTTCGTAACCATTATGTCTTTTGGATTTAAATATGGTGTGCCGGCAGACTGTGATTTGGTATTTGATGTGAGATTTTTGCCAAATCCGTATTATGTACCGGAACTTAAACATAAAACAGGTGAAGATAAGGATGTAAGGGATTATGTTCTAAAGTCACCGGTGTCAACAGAATTTCTGGAAAAATTGACAGATATGATAAAATTCCTTATTCCAAATTACATAAATGAAGGAAAGAATCAGTTAGTTATAGGAATAGGATGTACAGGTGGCCATCACAGGTCGGTAACAGTTGCAAATACACTATATGAATATTTAAATAATACAGATGCTAATTACGGCATAAGAATTACCCATAGAGATATATTAAGATAGAAAGAAATATTATGAGTTTTTCAATGAAAGTAAAAAAAGAGCTGGCAAAACATGTAAGCAATGCAATGCATTGCAGAATTGCCGAGCTTTCAGCACTTATATCCATGTGTGGAAGTGTTTTAATTGATGAGAACAGCCATTACAAAATAAGAATAAAAACTGAGACAGAACCAACAGCAGAAAAGGTAAAGGTATTGTTGTGGAAGACATTTCATTTTGATGCAGAAATAAAAACCAGAGACAATGCATATTCTAAAGTTGGAAAAACATATACTTTAACAGTTGATGACAATCTTTTAGCCTTGAAGATATTACAGGCAACAAAGTTAATCAATGGAAATGGAGAAATTGAAGAAAATTTTTCCATTACCAACAATGTGGTAATTAAAAAGGACTGTTGCAAAAGAGCTTTCATAAGAGGTGCTTTTATGGCAGCAGGTTCCATTAGTGATCCAAACAAATCCTACCATTTAGAAATAAAATGCAACAGTAATAAAAAGTCGGAACAACTAGTAAATTTGTTGGAAAATTACGATATTGAGGGAAAAATGGTTGCAAGGAAAGGTCATTATGTGGTATATATCAAGGAAGGCGAAGGAATAGTTGACCTTTTAAATGTAATGGAGGCGCATGTTTCTTTAATGGAGATGGAAAATATCCGTATTTTAAAAGGAATGAGCAACTACTATAACAGACAGGTTAACTGTGAAACAGCCAATATTAAAAAGACTGTAACAACATCAGTAAGACAGATAGATGATATTGATTTTATTATAGAAGAAAAAGGATTGAATTATCTGCCTGTAAAGTTGCAGGATATAGCCATAGTGAGAAAGGAACATCCGGATGCTTCTTTGCAGGAGTTAGGGGAGATGCTTGATCCACCCCTTGGAAAATCAGGTGTAAATCACAGGCTTAGAAAGATTTGTCAGATGGCAGAAGAAATAAGGGGATGACCCTAAGGAGGAGAATTAAATAATGACAACAAGAGATGTTACAATTGAGATTAAACAGGGAATAGATGCCAGTCCGGTAGCAAAATGCGTTCAGGTGGCAAGCCAATTTGAAAGTAAAATCTATGTTGAATATGAAACAAAAAGAGTAAATGCAAAGAGTATTATGGGAATGATGGCATTGGGAATTGTTCCCGGACAGACAGTAAAGGTTTCAGCTGAGGGAGAAGATGAAACTCAGGCAATTGATAGCATTGAAAAATATTTAGGAAATAAATAGTAAAAAGTACATTGCAGGCCAATGGTTATGCAATGTATTTTTTTGCAAAAAAAATAAAATTATAGTACAATAATTTTATTATTTAAAGAAGGGCGGATTAAAAAATGAGAAAGGGCAGAGAATTATTTGTACTGTTTTTTTGTATACTGGCAGAATTGGGACTATTTTTTCAGGTATACAGACCGATACATTTTGTCGAAACATTTATTATTGAAAAAGGTATGGTTTCATGGACCATCCCACGAATTATATGTATGATACCAATGATTGCCATAGGAATATTTGCTATGGCTGTTATAAAAGGAAATGCAAATGGTATGTTACATATATCATATGCAGTGATGACACTGTATCTGGTGATTATGCTGGGCATGATGTTTGCTCAACGCGGAGTATTTATCGAAACATTTGAAATAGTTGAGATGAACATTATAGTATATATAGTAGGAGCAGTACTTGGTATTTTGACTTTACTGTTATTTATATTTAGAGAAAAAGGGGCTATACGATTTATTCCCAATATGTCATCATTATTGCTTCTTGTAATCCTGGCACAGTTTATATCCCATTTTTTTGCATTGGCAGATGGAAAGGCATATATGTCAAGATTATCGTTTGTATGCAGTGTATGTGCGACAATGCCATATGTAGCCATATATCTTTTTGAAAAAAGGGTGGTAGAACCTACAATCAGACAATATAGATAAGATTAGTAAAACTTACAATTAAATAATACAAATAAGATTAGTAAAACTTACAATTAAATAATATAAATAAGATGATAAAAACTTTCCTAATAGGTGAAACTATAGGAAAGTTTTTTGTATAACAGGGAATTAATACGTATTATCGAATGCACAAAAATGTACTACTATTTTATCTTTAGTTCTAAAAAATATGTACCACTCTAAAAAAATAACGAAAAATAGTTTTATTAAAATATGTACCAAATATAAAAAAATTACCCTTTTTGAAAATATTTTCATAGTGTAAAACTGTAGTTGCAGATGAGAAAATCATCAGTGAACGGAAAAATAATAGGAGGTATTTATGAAAGGGAAATTAAGAAAAGTTTTTGCTGCAGTTTTGGCAATGGCACTTCTTGTTACAGGATTGTCAGTGGGAAACGTAGAGCAGACAAAAGCATCAACTATTGGAAGTTCAGGAGATTACACAGTTACAGGGGAAGATGTTTCTTCCAGCGTTAGCAAAATTACATTTAACGCATCAAATTATGCAAAATATGCAATTATTCATTACAAGGTTAATGAGGGAGCACAGCAGAACGTACAAATGAGTGGAAGTAATACAAAGTTTGAACAGAGTATTACAGGATTAAAAAAAGGTGACAAAATCACTTGCTCATTTACATATAACAAAGGTGGTTTACAGTACGATTCAAGCCAGATGACATATATTGCAGGAAGTGCATCAGGTTCTAATACTGATTCAAATATTCAGGCACCATTTGGTCTTGTAGTAAACAGTCCAAGAAATAATGCTATCAGCGTTGTATGGGGACGTGGAAATATTGATTCATACAATATTTATGTAGACAACAATAGAATTGCAAGCTCAGTTCATTGTGGATATTATGAATTTGACAATATTGCAGCAGGTACTCATACAGTATCAGTTACAACAGTTTCAGGTTCAAGGGAATCAGTAAAGACTTCATTACCAGTAACTGTTGGTGGACAGTCACAAGTTACAACAAAGCCAACAACAACAACAGTGGCACCAACAACAACTGCTGAAAAAGGTGTTGTATATATTTACCAAGATATTAACTATGGTGGAAGAGTTACTGCATTAAACGAAGGCAGATATAATCTTGCAGCATTACAGGCAAAAGGATTTAAGAATGATGACTTGTCATCACTTAAAGTACAAAATGGATATGAAGCTATCCTTTATGATGATGACAATTTCCAGGGTGAATCAAGAAGAATCACAGCTGATACAGCATGGATTGGTTCAGACTTTAACGACAGAACATCATCAATTATAGTACAGAAAAAAGCAGTTGAAACACCGGCACCAACTACAACAGTAGCACCAGCAACAACGAAAGCACCTGCAACAACAAAGCCAGCAACTACAACACCAAGTACTGGCATAGGTACAGATGTACCACAGCTTGATTCAAGTATTCCTGTAAGAAGTGATAAGATGTTCTTACAGCTTAACAACAAAACAAATGGAAAGTACAAAGATAGTGAAATTTATTGGATTGTACTTGGAAGAAATAAAAATCATGAAATTTGTTATTTAGACGCACAGGGAAACCTTGTTAAAGCAAGCGAATCACTTAATACAGTTACAAAGAATGGTAGAAAATGTGCAAATATTGCCCATTCTATGGCAGAAGCAAAATATGTATATTTGCCGGATATTGAATCAGGAAGAATGTATTTAAGTTACGGTGAACCTGTTTACGTAACATTCATTAATGGTGCTGATGGAAAAGTAGGTTATGCAGGACCTGACTTAAACAATGCATCAGATCCTAATAGTGATGTGTTATTCGAGTTTGCAGAATTTACAGTAACAAATAAAGAATATTGGGGCAATACAACAAGAGTTGACTTCTTTAGTTTTCCAGTTGTAACAAGATTAGTAGGACAGGGTGGATTTGATAACCGTCCGGGAGATTACCCAACATATGATAAGACAGTTGGTGATATAGGAACAAGAGATCAGATTTTCAACGCATGGAAGAACAGTGCACCTGCAGCATGGAAGAGTCTTTACGACGGAAAGAGAATTATGGCTCCATGTAAGACAACTTTCAATGAAGGAAGAGAAAACGGACATTACTTTGACAACTATATTAATGAATTTTGGAATAAATACTCAAATGAAACATTAGTATTCAGGTGTGACGCAGGAACATTCAGAGGTAGAGTAAATGGTGACCATATGACATTTACAAAAGATGGAGTTGGTGGAACATACACAATTTACAAACCAACAACTCAGGATGTATTGGAAGGAAAGGGCAACTTTAACAGAGGTAACTCAACAGAGTTGGTAATTGAAGCACAGCTTTGTGCAGCATTCAACAGAGGTGTTGCAACAGACCCTGCAAATTACCAGAATCCAAGTGCATACTACAAGAATGGAACATACAATTATTACAGCAGGTTCTTACATGAACATTCTGTAAATAATTTCTCATATGGTTTCTGTTATGATGATGTAAACGATCAGAGTACACTTCTTCATTACACAAACCCAACAGCGTTGATACTTGACCTGAAATGGTAATTAAATAGAGAGTTTCAACCTTTCGAAGTTTTTCTCATATATTTAAAAGGGCACCAACTTAATGGCCGTTCATTAAGGTGGTGCTTTCTTTTTTTGTTCTTGTAAAGCTTGATTAGAAATTAATGATGCAGCAGTTTAGGAGAAAATTTTAAACTGCTGCATTTTATATGATTAATTATAGATTGAAATGGACTATAATTTTTACAAAGTTGTCTATTTGGAAACAATGTTAAATTGATTATAAATTTGTACTATGATAAAATATATTATTGCAGAAAAACAGGTCGATTAATATAGATAGTAAGGAAGATAAAATGGCATTTACACATTTACATGTCCATACAGAATATAGTCTGTTGGACGGTTCGAGTAAAATTAAAGAAATAACTAAAAGAGCTAAAGAACTTGGTATGGATAGCCTGGCCATTACTGACCATGGAGTTATGTACGGGGTTATTGACTTTTACAGGGCAGCTTTAGCAAATGGTATAAAACCGATTATTGGATGTGAGGTGTATGTGGCACCACATTCAAGATTTGATAAAGAAAACAATCCGGGTGATGACAGATATTATCACCTTATTTTGCTGGCAGAAAATAACACAGGATACCAGAATTTGTGCCGTATAGTATCAAAAGGGTTTGTGGAGGGATTTTATTACAAGCCAAGAGTGGATTATGAAGTTCTTGAAAAGTTTTCGGAAGGTATTATATGTCTTAGTGCATGTCTTGCAGGAGAGGTGCAGAGGTATTTGACAAAAGGCGAATACGAAAAGGCAAAAGAGGCAGCACTACGTCATGTAAATATTTTTGGAAAAAACAATTACTTTTTGGAGTTGCAAGATCATGGCATTCCTGAACAAAAAACAGTCAATCAGTCTTTGCTTAGATTAAGCAAAGAACTTGGAATTGAACTTGTATGTACAAATGATGTCCATTACACATATGCAGATGATGTGGAAGCTCACGATATTTTGCTGTGTATACAGACAGGCAAGAAAAAATCTGATGAAGACAGAATGCGTTACGAAGGTGGACAGTTTTATTTAAAATCAGAAGAAGAGATGGCATCTCTTTTTAAATACGCATCACAGGCTTTGGAAAATACCCACAAGATTGCAGAAAGATGTAATGTTACATTTGAATTTGGAGTAACAAAACTTCCAAATTATGAAGTTCCTGAAGGCTATACTGCTTGGACCTATTTAAAAGAGTTATGTGAAGATGGTTTACATAAAAGATATCCTGCTTTTAGTGGACAGGTTGATGAACACTGCAAGTTGTCAAAGGAGCAGTTGCAGGAACGTTTGGATTATGAATTAAATACAATAAAAAGTATGGGGTATGTAGAATACTTTTTAATTGTATGGGATTTTATACATTATGCAAAGTCTAATGGCATAGCAGTAGGCCCGGGACGTGGTTCGGCGGCAGGTAGTATTGTTTCTTATTGTTTGGAAATTACAGATATTGAACCAATGAGATATAATTTGCTCTTTGAACGATTCCTTAATCCTGAGCGTGTATCCATGCCCGATATTGACGTAGATTTTTGTATCGAAAGACGACAGGAAGTTATAGACTATGTTGGAAGAAAATATGGAAAAGATCATGTGGCACAGATTGTTACTTTTGGTACTTTAAAGGCAAAAGGTGTTATCAGGGATGTGGCAAGAGTTCTTGATATGCCATATGCTCAGGCAGACACAATTGCAAAAATGATTCCAAATGATTTGCACATGACTTTAGAACTTGCTTTAAAGCAAAATAAAGAGTTAAAGAATCTTTATGACACTGACCCTGAAGTTAAGTATTTAATAGATATGTCAATGAGACTGGAAGGACTTCCAAGACATGCATCAATGCATGCGGCAGGTGTTGTTATTTGTGGAAAGCCAGTTGATGAGTATGTGCCATTGTCAAGAGCAGCTGACGGTTCCATTACCACCCAGTATATTATGACTACCCTTGAGGAATTGGGACTTTTGAAAATGGACTTTTTAGGTCTTAGAAACCTGACAGTTATTCAGAATACCCAGAGAAATATTAAGAAAAACAGAGGCATTGATTTAGACCTTAACAAAATAGATTATGCTGACAAAAAAGTGTTGGACTACATTGGAACAGGAAATACAGAAGGTATATTCCAGCTGGAAAGTGGTGGAATGAAAAACTTCATGAAAGAACTGAAACCACAAAGTCTTGAAGACATTATTGCCGGTATTTCTCTCTATCGTCCGGGTCCAATGGATTTTATACCAAAGTACATTGAAGGAAAAAACAACCGTGATGCTGTAACATACGACTGCCCACAGCTTGAGCCTATACTTGAGCCTACATATGGCTGTATTGTATATCAGGAACAGGTAATGCAGATTGTAAGGGATTTGGCAGGCTACACTCTTGGACGAAGTGACTTGCTAAGACGTGCCATGTCAAAGAAAAAAGCTGACGTTATGGCAAAAGAACGTAAGAAGTTTGTATATGGTGATGAAAGCGAAGGTGTAAAAGGTTGTATCAACAATGGCATCAGTGAAGAAATCGCCAACAAAATATATGATGAAATGACTGATTTTGCAAAGTACGCATTTAACAAGTCTCACGCAGCAGCTTATGCGGTAGTTGCCTATCAGACAGCATACTTAAAATATTATTATGCACCTGAGTTTATGGCGGCCATGCTTACATCTGTTATGGACAGTTCGGCAAAAATTGCAGAGTATGTTTATTCATGCCGCTCAATGGGAATAGAAATATTGCCACCTGACATTAATCAGGGAGAAAGTGGATTTTCAGCAGGAGACAATTCCATTAGATATGGTCTGACTGCAATAAAAAATGTTGGAAAAAACATTATAGATGAAATTGTAAATGAAAGAAACAAACACGGTCTTTACAAAGACTTGGAAGATTTTATTACAAGAACTTCCGGACTTGGGGTAAACAAGCGTGCCATAGAAAACTTTATAAAGGCAGGAGCCTTTGATTCTCTTGGTGCCACAAGAAAGCAGATGATGATGGTTTATATTCAGATAATGGATGGAGTAAATCAGGAGAAAAAAGACACAATGGCAGGACAGACTTCATTTTTTGATTTGTTGGATGAACAGGACAAGGAAACATACAAAGTCCAGATGCCAAATGTAGGTGAGTATGACATTGATCAGAAGCTTGAATTTGAAAAAGAAGTGATCGGTATTTATGCCAGTGGTCATCCACTGCAGGATCAGGAAGAAAAGTGGAAACGTGTTATTACAAATATGACCCTTGATTTTTCAGCACCGGAAGAAGGAGAAGAATCAAAGGTTCAGGATAAAAGCCGTGTAACTGTAGGTGGTATTATCAGCACAGTTACAAAGAAGTTTACAAAAACAGGTGCACAGATGGCATTTATCACACTGGAAGATTTGGTTGGAACTGTAGAGATTATAGTGTTCCCAAGGCAGTTTGAAAGTAACAGACAGTTTTTAGTTGAAGGTAAAAAAATATTTGTTGACGGAGAGGCAAATATTGAAGAAAATGCTGCCGGAAAAGTTATTGCAAACAAAATCCGTGAATTTAGTGACGTACCATCAGAGCTTTGGATTGCATTTAAGGATAAAGAAGATTATGTAAATCATGCTCAGGAACTTACAGAAATCATTCTTGCAAACAGAGGAAATGACAAAGTTTTAATTGCCCTTGCAAAAGAGCGTCAGAGAAAGATGATGCCGGCACAGTATTCCGTTAATATTACAAACGGGCTGGTTGATTTATTAAAAGAAAAATACGGTGATGATTTTGTAAAGATAAGACAGTAATTAACAAATTTTAATAATTAAAAGGTGTTTTGTTAATAAAAATATAGGATGGAGATGATTATGATTATTACATCAGCATCAAATGAACAGATTAAACAGATAATCCAGTTAAAAGAAAAAGCTAAGGTAAGAAGGCAAAAAAATCAGTTTGTTGTGGAAGGCATAAAGATGTTTTTGGAAGTGCCTAAGGACAAAATGGTTAGCGCTTATGTATCTGAAAGTTTTCTTGAAACAAACAAAGAAAAATTGCAGGGTTACAAATACAATGTAGTAAAAGACAGCGTGTTTAAGAAGATTTCTGACACAGTTACACCTCAGGGAGTGCTGGCAGTAGTTGAAAAGAACATATACACTTTGGAATGGATTATTGAAAACAGAAATAAAGAAAAAAGTTGCATTGTAGTGTTGGACAGATTGCAGGATCCCGGAAACCTTGGAACTATTGTAAGAACCGGTGAAGGAGCAGGAATTTCAGGTGTTATTATGAGTAGCGACTGTGCAGATATTTACAATCCAAAAGTCATCCGCTCAACTATGGGGTCCATTTTCAGAGTGCCCTTTGCCATTGTAGATGATTTGCCACAGGCTGTTGAAAAATTGAAAAACAGTGGAATTACAACATATGCAGCCCATCTAAAGGGAGAAATATACAGTAAAAATGCGTTTGAAAAAGATGTGGCATTCCTTATAGGAAATGAAGCAAGAGGACTTAGTGATGAAGTATCAAAGAAAGCAGACAAACTTATAAAAATTCCTATGGCAGGAAAAGTAGAATCCCTAAACGCAGCAATCGCAACATCCATTTTGATGTACACTCACTTTACTAATTAAGCATATTGTAAGATAGCATATTTAGGTAAATACCAAAAATGATTGACAGATTATTGTACCAAATTGAATAAACATAATATAAACGCCAATTATGCACAACTATACTTTTGTATAAAATTTGTGGCAATATACAACATTGAACGAAAGTGCTTCTAACGCGGTCGGTTCATTAAGGCGGCAAAGCCGGCTTGATAGAACCGCTACCAGCGTTTGGCAGCGGGAGCGTGTTTTCGTTCATTTGTATATTGCCACAAATGAATACAATCTGTAAAAGTGCATAATTGGCGTTTATATTTGTCCTAAGTTTTGGATAGCATTGGATGGAACTATTTTCTGGAAATGTTCCATGTAGAAAAGTTCCTTTGCATAGGTTGGTGTTTCTCGAACACCATTTTCTGTAAGAATGCTACAGATTTTTGCCAAAGTCTTTTCTTCTGAAGCTTCCACACAAAGTGATAAATAGTATCTGTTGTCAAAAGGTGACTTGTATACAGAACTGTCTCCTTTATAAACAGATGCAAACATATTTGCTACAGAAATAATATCCTTTAAACTGTCAAATGAATATATGCTGTATAAAAGTGAATCATCATCGCTTTTACTATTTGTGTCGGACTCATTATTTTCTGAGTTGTTCTCAGAATTAAGAGTGTCACCTAACTGTTCAATTTCATCAAAATCTATTTCCAAATCATCTAAATGAGAAAGAAAACTATCTTTAAATTTATCTTTAATATCCTTTGAGAAAAATTTAGATAAATGAGCTTCTGTCTCTTCAGGGTCATCTACTTTTGTAATAACAAGAATGATACTTTCAGGAGAAACAGGGATGGCCTCAACCATCAATGGAATATCATTGACCTCAAATCCAAAATCATCGTTTGCCTGTCTCATCATATCCTGAAAAAGTTCTCGCGTTTTACCGGAACCATAAGCCAGTTCACTGATTTTGATGTTACGGTCGGCAAGATCCTCCTTGGTTAGTGTACAGCGAATCTGATTTTCATTTATTTTTTCAATTTTCATAAAAATCACCTCACATTAATTTACTTCTATTAGTATATCCAATAAAACCAGAAGTGTAAAGAAAATCAACTAGTAATATATTACAATATATTATATACAACAAAAAAGTGTACAAAATATGACAAAAAATTAAAAAATGTTATTTCATATTAAAACCATACAAAAAATAAGTTGCAATATAAAAACAATATGTTATAATCAAAACAGACTACATACATACAGGGGATATATATCACGAGGATGTTTGATTATAGCATAATTTGACTTCCTAAATAAAAAAAGTTTCCCTATGAGCGTTACTGTTAAAAAGTAATGTGTGCCGGAGTTCATATACGGACTCCGGCTTTTTGTGTAAGAAAACCATATGAAGAAAAAGTCAGATTTTCAAAGAAACTTAGATTTAAATAGAATATGAATTTTTTGTAAAAGTTAGCATAGTTTAAAAAACATGGTCCAATTAATAAATACTTTGTGGTATTATAAATTATAGTGTTGACACAAGGAGGATTTATCAGTGAAAAAAAGCACAAAAGCAGTTATCATGTTACTTACTGTTGTCACAATGGTTACAGTATTAAGTGGATGTGATATGTTTAAAAAGACAAATGACGGACAGGTGGACCTTAAATGGTACATGGGATTAACATATGAAGATAGCAATCAAAATGATATAGAATATAAGACAAAAGTTGGAAGTCAGGTTATGGCTGTTGCACTGGAAAATGATTATGCAAAAGAATATGCCATTTTAAAAGATGTAGATGCTTATATCAATTTGGATGTAGTGAAGGAAAATATAGATAAAAGATTTTATTGGGATAAGAAAGATAAGAGAATTTTGTTTACCAATGCCACAACAAACTATTATATAGACAAAAAAGATACAGTACTTCATGGTGGTGACGCAGATGAAGATTTGGGTTATGTGGCATTTATTACTGAAAATAAAAAGTGCTATGTTAATACAAAGTTTGTTCAGAAGTTTGCAGACTGCAAAATAAATATTACAAAGAAATCAGGCAAGGCACCTGGAATTGTTAGCCTTGATTATACATCAACAACTAAAAAAACATTTACAATAGATAGTGATACACAGATGCGTACAAAAGGTGATTATCAGAATCTGATTGTAACAGACATAAAAGAAGGAACAAAAGTTACAGCTATTGAACAGGGCAAAAATTGGAGTAAAGTTAAAACAGAATCAGGTTATATCGGATATGTTCCAACAAAAGAACTGACCAATGAAGAAAACAAAAAAATAACTTACAAAAATGACGATGATGAATATACACATATTACAATGGACAAGTTGGTAAGTCTGGCATGGACTCCTGTATATAATCAGACGGCAAATAACAATTTAGAAGGACTTATTGCAAATACAAAAGGTGTCAATGTGGTATCACCTACATGGTTTAGTATTGCAGACCGAAATGGAAATTTATCAACTTTGGCAGATTTGTCATATGTAGAAAAAGCACACAAAGCAGGAATGCAGGTGTGGGCACTTTACAATGATTTTTCAAGTGCAAAGATAACAAAAAAAGTTTTGGCAAATACAGAATTGAGAACAAAATTGGTAAACAACATTATTTATTATGCAAAAAGTTATGAACTTGATGGAATAAATATCGATTTTGAGCATATTAATACAAAGATGATAGACAGTTATTTACAGTTTTTAAGAGAGTTGTCGGTACAGTGTAGAAAAGAACGGTTGGTTTTGTCAATTGATAATTATTCCCCATCACAGTGGAGTGGTTACTATGATAGAGAACAGCAGTTAAAACTTGCAGATTATCTTATTATTATGAATTATGATGAACATACATCAGCAAGCACTGAGGCAGGTTCTGTATCTTCATTGTCGTATGCTGAAAAGTCCATACAGGATACAATTAAACAGGCAAAAGATGCATCAAGAATTATAAATGGTGTTCCTTTCTACACAAGAATATGGAAAGAAACACCTCAGGCTGCTGGTGATGGAACAGGTACATTAATAGAGGATTCAGCAAATGGAAATTATTATTTATCATGTGAATCAGCAGGAATGAGTACCGCTGAAAAAACTTACAAAGATGCCGGAGTCAAACCAACATATGACAAGACCACAGGTCAGAATTTTGTCACATACAGTAAGGGCAAATCAACGTATTCAATATGGCTTGAGGATGCAACATCCATGAAGGCAAGAATGGAATTGATGAAAAAATACAAACTGGCAGGTTCAGCATACTGGGCTTTAGGTCAGGAAAATGACAGCATTTGGGATACAATTGGATCATATTTTGAATAGGAACAAGGCAATATGAGAGAAAAAGAAAAATATATGAAAATGGCAATTGTGCAGGCAAAAAAAGCAGAACGGCTTGATGAAGTTCCTATTGGATGTGTTATTGTGCATGACGGAATGGTTGTGGGAAGGGGATACAACAGAAGAAACATTGACCGAAACACTTTAAGTCACGCAGAATTAAATGCTATAAAAAAAGCAAGCAGAAAACTTGGTGATTGGCGTTTGGATGACTGTGAAATGTATGTAACCACAGAACCATGTCAAATGTGTGCAGGAGCCATAGTTCAGGCGAGAATTAAAAAGGTATATATTGGCTGCATGAATCCAAAGGCAGGGTGTGCCGGTTCTATTTTAAATCTTTTACAGGTTGACAAATTTAACCATCAGGTTGAAATAGAAAGTGGTATTTTAAAAGATGAGTGTAGCAGTTTGCTAACAAGTTTTTTTAGAAAATTAAGAAATCATAGTTGACAAAGAAAAAACAGTAAGGTATGCTAAAACTCGTTGGTTAAAACTAAATATGATATAACACTTCCGCGCAGCCGGGGAGATAGCGGCGTCCTGTACCTGCAATCCGCTATAGCAGGGGTGATGATTTGCCTCGGGTATATTTTGTAGGGCTGCCCTTTATAAGTGGTGTTGACGTTTGGGTCTTATGCAACAGAATCCTGTGAACCGTGTCAGGTCAGGAATGAAGCAGCACTAAGCAGATCATTTTGTGTGACATAAGGAAGCCTAAGCCGAGCTAACTGTAAAGGTAACGCTTATGGAGTATTCACAAAGCAAATCGCGCGGATTAAAAATAAAAGAAGCTGAAACTTTTGATTTAGAAGTTTCAGCTTCTTTATTTTAAAAAAAATACATTTTCATAAAATAGTTTAAAAATATTACAGAATAATATATAGTATAAATAGTATACAAAAGAAAAAATATGGAGGATAAAAATGAAGAAAAAAGTTTTAAGTGTGGTAATAGCATTGACCATGGTTATGTCAATGTTTTCAGGCGTTAATTTATGGAATTTTTCCGTAAAGGCAGCATCAGGATATGATGTGGGAACATCTGTATATTTTGGTGCCTATTACCAAAATTTTATTACAGATGAAGATATTATTTACACATTAGATGATACCGATTTTGAAAAAGACGGTACTGTTGTGTATAAAGGAGTGAAATATGCCAGAGCAAAAGCTTATGGTAGATTTCATTATGCCAAGGCAAATGATTCAATAGAATGGCTTGTTTTAGGTGAAAGTGGTGGATATTACACACTTCTTTCAAAGAAAGTGCTCTTTATGAGTGATTATCAGGGATTTTGGTCAGAATCACCATTAAGAGACAAGCTAAACGGTGATTTTTACAATACAGCATTTACAAAGAATGAACAAAAAGATATGAAAACAATTGTAAATGTTACAAAATACCATCCATACAATGATGCTTATATAGACAAAAAACCAGCACAGTATATTGAAACTCATGACAAAGTATCTTTGCTTGACAGTGAGGAAGTTCAAAGTTTGGATTATGGTTTCGACAATACTGACGGCGAAACAAATACAAGAATAGCCTATACAACAAAATATGCAGGATATGATGAACCGGCAGTAAAATGGTGGCTTAGAGGTCCTGGTGGCTGGAATCATGGAAACATGGTTCAAAGTTATGTTTCATATACAGGAGCAATATATTCTAAATATTTCACTTATTCATATGGTGTAAGACCGGTTATTAAAGTAAAAGCAAATTCCTCACTTTTGTCCAAACAGCCATTTGATAGAGATAAGGTAAAGGATTCCACAAATAAAAGTAACAGTATTTCTTTAAATGTAACCGGAACATATAAAGATGGTCAGACAAAGAAAGTATTAAAAGATACAGAAAAGTATTCTGATGGATATTTTACAAAATCAAGTTCAAAAATTCAGGGAGGTCTTGCAAAATTATCAATGCTTGCAGCATCTTCTGTGTATGACAAAAATTATTCAACAAAGCTTATAAAAGCATGTAAGTTTAACAAATACAAATATGTAAAAAAGACTCCAAAGAAAAACAATAATGACACCATCTCATATGAAGTTGGTATTAGGAATGTAGATGGCACAAATATTGTGGCTGTCTGGGTAAAAGGTACCGGCGGTGACTATGAGTGGGTCAGCAACTGGAATCTTGGCAAAGGAAACACACATACAGGATTTTCTATTGCAGAAGAAAAAATGTATAAAGAAATAAAAAGTTACCTGTCCAAAAATAAAGTAAGCCTGAGTAAAAATTCTAAAACAAAAGTTTGGATTACAGGTCACAGCAGAGGCGCAGCAGTAGCCAATTTATTTGCAAAACATATGAATAGCGTAGTTGGAAAAAATAACGTGTATGCATATACATTTGCAACGCCAAGAGTATCCATTTCTGCAAAGAAAAAAGGATATGAAAATATTTTTAATTACTTAAATCCTGGAGATTTTGTAACAGAAGTTGCACCAAAGAAATGGGGATACAAAAGATATGGTGTAGATATAACTTTGACAGCATCAAAAAAGAAGGCAATGGAAAGTAAGTTTAAGAAACTGAGCAAAGTAAAATATAATGGTTTTGGAGTAAAGGGTAAAAACTCATTAGTAAAAGCTTTTCTGAAATATGCAGGCAACAAAAAATCCGGCTACTACAAGAAAAAGCCAAATAAAACACCGGAGTTTTTCTGCAAGTATGGTTTAGGTTATGTTTTAGGAGGACAGTTGAAAGCAGGACTTAAAAACTGTATTTCTGCATGTAAGTCAAACAATGATGCCAAAACAGTTATGCTTAAAATGGTAGTAGACGGCAAGGTAAATAACAAATTTGGATTTGCCCATACCCAGCTGGGATATATTGCATGGCTTAATGTAATGTACTAATTAAAAAATATATATAGTTTATAATAAAGAAAAGTTTTCCAACATCTTGTATGGAAAACTTTTTTGGTTTATAATGTTATCCAAAGGTGTAAATGGGTGTACTATGCCCAAAAATAATACAGTAAAGGAGAAATCATGTCTTACACAGCATTGTACAGAAAGTTCAGACCAAGTACTTTTGATGAAGTAAAAGGTCAGGACCATATTGTACAGACATTAACAAATCAGATTAACGCAAACAGAATAGGACATGCATATCTTTTCTGTGGCACCAGAGGTACCGGAAAGACAAGTGTGGCAAAAATATTTGCAAAGGCTGTCAACTGTGAACATCCTGTAAATGGAAGTCCATGCAACCAATGTGACGTGTGCCGTGCCATCAATCAGGGCAGTTCAATGAACGTTATAGAAATTGATGCGGCTTCAAACAACGGTGTTGACAATATCCGACAGATTAGAGATGAAATACAGTATACACCATCAAGTGGAAAGTACACTGTGTACATTATCGATGAAGTTCATATGCTTTCAATAGGGGCTTTCAATGCATTATTAAAAACATTGGAAGAACCACCATCATATGTACTTTTTATCCTGGCAACAACAGAGCCTCACAAAATTCCGATTACTATTTTATCAAGATGTCAGAGATATGATTTTAAGAGAATATCCATAGATACTATTGTGGCAAGACTGATGGAACTGATGGAAAAGGAAAATATTGAGGTTGAAGAAAAAGCCATCAGATATGTGGCAAAGGCTGCAGATGGTTCAATGCGTGATGCTTTAAGTCTTCTGGACCAGTGTATAGCTTTTTATCTGGGACAAAAGCTTACTTATGAAAATGTTTTGGAAGTATTAGGTGCTGTTGACAATGAAATTTTTAGTGACCTTACAAGACATATTATTGAAGGTGATGTGATTTCCTGCATTCACGTATTGGATGAAATTGTTATGCAGGGTAGAGAACTAGGTCAGTTTGTAAATGATTTCATCTGGTATTTACGAAATCTTATGCTTATAAAAACATCAGATCAGGCTGCGGAAATTATCGATGCATCAGCTGAGAGAATACAGGCATTAAAAGAAGAGGCACAGATGGTAGATACCGATGTGATAATGCGATATATAAGGATATTCTCAGAGTTATCCAACCAGATAAAATACTCATCACAAAAAAGAGTGTTGATTGAGATTGCATTAATAAAACTTACAAAGCCTGCCATGGAGCAGGATATCGGTTCGCTGAATAATCGTATTTCCATTATGGAAAAAAAGATTGAAAGTGGAGATATTGCAACAACAGCAAAAACTGTTGTAGTAGAAAAGTCGGAAGAACCAAGGCCTAAAAAAGTATTTGCAAAACCGGTTCCTGCTGATATACAGGAAGTTGTAAACAACTGGGGAAAAATTAGGAGACATATTTCAAACCCTTACAAAATATATCTACAGGATGCAAGATTTAGTGTAAAGGGTGATGATACACTTTTGATAGTATTCAACGCAGGTTCTGTTGGATATGAAGGCTGCAACAAGCCGGAAGTTATTGAAATGCTTACCAACATTATCAGTGAAGAAATACAAAAACAGGTAAAAATTGAAATGACCATACTGGACAATAACCAAAAATTTGGTGATTATTTTATGGAAGTGGTTTCAAAAATAAATATGGAAGTTGAAGAGGAGGATTTTTAAATGGCAAGAAGAGGAGGATTTCCAGGAGGCATGCCGGGAGGAATGCCTGGAAATATGAACAATATAATGAAGCAGGCTCAGAAAATGCAAAAACAGATGGAAGAGGCACAGACTGAGTTAGAAGAATCAACATATACAGCAACTGCAGGAGGTGGCGCTGTTGAGGTTACAATTTCAGGAAAAAAAGAAATTACAGCAATTAAGTTTGATCCGGAAGTAGTAGACCCTGATGATATTGAAATGCTTGAAGATTTAACAATGGCAGCAGTCAATGAAGCAATCAGAAAGATGGAAGATTTACAGTCAGAAAAGATGTCTAAAATTACCGGTGGATTAGGTGGTTTATTTTAATGGATTACTATAGTGGTTATATAACAAAACTAATAGAAGAGTTGTCAGGGCTTCCGGGCATCGGCGCAAAGACGGCAGGAAGATTGGCTTTTCATATATTAGACATGCCTGAAGAACAGGTGGAAGATTTGGCAAATGCAATGGTAAATGCAAAACGCAACGTAAAGTACTGCAAAGTTTGTTGTACATTGACAGATCAGGAAGTATGTCCTATTTGCAGTAGCAAAGAAAGAGATCATAAAACCATTATGGTTGTTGAAAGCACAAAGGATATGGCAGCTTATGAAAAAGTAGGTGAGTACAAAGGAGTGTATCACGTATTGCATGGTGCCATCAATCCAATGGCAGGCATAGGTCAAAATGATATCAAGTTAAAAGAACTTTTCAGTAGACTTAAAGATGATGTGGATGAAGTTATTATTGCAACCAATTCCAGTGTGGAAGGCGAAGCTACGGCAATGTACATTAGTAAGGTGGTAAAGCCTTTAGGAATAAAAGTTACGCGAATAGCCAGTGGAGTGCCTGTAGGTGGTGATTTGGAATGTATTGACAATGTCACTTTGTTAAGAGCACTTCAGGGAAGGGTAACTGTATAATAACTTCAATAAAAAAAGAGGTATATAAATGGATAAAAATGAACAGATGTTAAAAATGGATGAGTTAAGAGACGCAATGCGTAACAGAGAATTTGACAAGGCTGTAGACATTGCAGACTCACTTGATTTAAAGAAAATAAAAGATAACAACTTTTTAAGTATTGTTGCAGATGCATATGAAGTTACTCACAATTATGAGGATGCAAAAGATGTGTTGATGACAGCTTATGAAAACACAAATGCCGGCAGACTTATTGCATACAAGTTATGCCTTGTGTCAATTAAAACAAAGGATTTTGGTGACGCCAGAAAGTATTATGATGATTTTGTTGAAATGGCTCCAAGAGACACAGCAAGATATGTGCTTAAATATAGAATGGCAAAAGCACAGCATAAGCCTATTGAAGAGTTGATTGACATATTGGAAGAATATATCAATATTGACATGGAAGAAAAATGGGCATATGAACTTGCAAAACTGTATAGTAAGGCAGGAGAAAAAGAAAAGTGCATCGATATATGTGACGAAATTTCTTTATGGTTTGCTGAAGGCAAGTATGTAAACAAAGCTATTGCCTTAAAGAAAAAATATAGCAAATTAACAGATGTTCAACAGGAAAAATACGAAGAGAACAAAAAAGAAGAAGAAACAAAAAAACAGGTTGAAGAAGCAGAGGCTAAAAATGCTGAGGAAGTAATTGAGATTACAGATGCAGAACATTTGAAGAATATAAACAAGGAAAAACCTGTTAATAATAATGATTCAGAAGATGAAATTCAGCAAAAGTCATTTAAAAGAAAAAAGAAAAGACCATTTTCAATTAATCCTGAAATGATTGAAAAGGCAAATGAAGATATTGGACAGTTAAGAAAGCCTGAAATGGAAATCATAGAAATAAAAGATGATGAAGAAGTAATTAATGATTTGTCTAAAAACAATACATTTGCAGGATATGAACAAACAGAAGACGCTGACATGGAAGAAATATTGTTGAATGATGATATTTTAGAAAACAAAGAAGCAGATACAAAAGAAGATGATAAAACACCAGCTAAAGAACAGTTGGACTTAGAAAAAGGCACAGATTCAGAAAAAGAAGATAACGGTCAGGCTCATGACGACAAACTTCAGGATGTTTCAGGTGAATTCTTCAACGATTCAGAAGATGAAAACAAAGACGAATACAAGACAGAGAAATTAACAAATATAAAGGATGTTGGTGATATTTTAAGACAGCTTCAGGAAAGAGGTATATTAAAGGCTGAAACAGTACAGCAGGCTGTTGATATTATCGGTGATGCTGAAGAAACAGGTAAAACATCAAAAAGTAGTGATAAAGATTCTGATATGTCTGAAAATGTGACATCTGAAGAAGTTAAGATAAATGAAGAAGATGAAGCAAAGACAACTAAGAAAAATGAAACAACTTTAGATGAGAATATAGTAGATGAAGTGATTTTGGAAAAAGATGCAGATAACGCGGCTGACTTAGAATCAGACAATTTAGAGGGGGTTGATTCACAGATAGCTGAGTTTGATGACAGTGATATTATATTAGAAGAAGATTTGGAAAAAGAAAAAACTGATGCACAGTCAGTACAAACGGAGGGAACATCACAGAATCTGGAAAATACACGTATTTTTAATACAAATGCGGATGATATTGGAAATACACGAATTTTCAATAAACAGGATGTTTTAAATGCAGATGTTCCAAAGGTATCAAAGGCAGTAAGACCTGACACAGTTGTGCCATCTGAAGAAGTTAATACTATAGAGGATGAACATGTTCCGGCATTGGACTTGGAATTTGAAAAACCAAAGAGAGATGTAAGCAATGATATTGGACAGAATAATATTTATAAAAATATTGCAGAAAATTCTGATTTGGGATATAAAACAGACAAACTTCCAACAAGAGATGAGTTGCAGGCAGCAATCAAAAAAGCAGAGAAAGTTGTGGCAAACAATGAAAATCAGGAACAGCCTGAAGTTCATATAAAGGTTGAACCTACATCAAAGGTTGAAGTTTTATCAGGTGCAGGAATAGTTGAAGAAGGCGAAATTGCACTTGCAAAAGAAGAAAAAACAAAAACTTCTCAGATAAAACAGGAATCTCCAAAGGTAGACATAGTAGAGAATAATGAATCAAAACCGGAGGCATCTGTAGAAGAAACAGTTGCTGATGTTCCTGCAGAGAGTGTAACAGAAGAAAAGAAAGAAACAGAAACAAATAATGAAGTTTTAGAAGAAAACAAAGAAGACAAGCAACAAAAGGATGAATCAGGTAAGACAGAGAATAAAGAAGTCTTAAACAAAACTAATGAAGTGACAAGTGAAGATATTTTGTCAGAAGCAGAACTTACAGAGTTTAAGAATTATTTAAATGTTGAAGGCTTAGAGACAAACATAAGAGAAGTGTTGCAGAATCTTATAGTAAACTACACACCAAATGGCAAGTCTGATGAAGGAAATGTTATTATCATGGGTAACGAAAAGACGGGAAAGACAACTCTTGCCGTTGAAATGATAAAATTGGTAAACAGAAAACGAGGACGTAGAAACAGAAAACTTGCAAAAGTTGATGCCAATGTTCTTAACAAAAAAGGATTCAGATATGCACTTACAAAACTTGTAGGATGTGATTTGATTGTGGAAAATGCAGAACAGTTAGGAAAGATGACAGTAAGTGATCTTATTGATGGTTGTGGAATGTTTACAGATGACATGCTTATTGTTTTAGAAGGTAATATGGATGGAATGGAAGAGCTTGTAAAAACATCACCACGACTTGAAAGTGTATTCAACCATGTTATTAAGATAAAAGAATACGATATTAAAGAATGGGTAGAATACGGAAAACAGTATGCATTGGAAAAAGGTTATGCATTGGATGAGTTGGCAAACCTGGCATTTTATAAGGCAATTGACGATTTCTTTGGAGCAAACAAGGGAATAAGTCAAAATGATGTAGAAGGTATCGTTGACAATGCCATAAATAAATCAGGTAGATTAGGTAGAAAATTCAAGGGAATTTTCAGCTCAAAGTCAGATCAGGATGGGCTTCATACATTAGAGGAGTCAGATTTTGAAATTTAATCTAAAATTTAGCTAAACAATAGATATATAAAGTAATTGTAGGAAAGGATTAAAAAATGGAAAATTTACAGCTTTCAAAAATTGCAAATGAAGTTAGAAAAAACATTGTAACATCATTGCACAGTGCAAAATCAGGTCATCCCGGAGGATCATTATCAGCAGCAGATATGGTTACATTTCTATATTATGAAGAAATGAGAAATATTGATGCAAATGATCCAAAAAATCCTGATAGAGACAGATTTGTATTATCAAAAGGACATGCAGCACCTGTTTTATATGGAGTTTTGGCAGAGAAAGGATTTATTCCAAAAGAAGATTTGGTCACATTAAGACATATAGACTCATATCTTCAGGGACATCCTGACATGAAACATACACCTGGCGTTGAAATGTCAGCCGGTTCACTTGGACAGGGTGTTTCTACAGCAGTGGGAATGGCTTTAGCAGGCAAGATGGACAATAAAGATTACAGAGTGTATACAATGCTTGGTGACGGCGAAATCGAGGAAGGTCAGGTATGGGAGGCAGCAATGTTTGCAGGTCATAGAAAATTGGACAATCTTGTAGTCATTGTTGACAACAATAACCTGCAGATTGACGGAACAATTGAAGAAGTGTGTTCACCATATCCAATTGATGAAAAGTTTAAGGCATTTAATTTTAATGTTGTAACAATCAACGGACATGATTTTGATCAGATTAGAGAAGCTTTAAATAATGCTAAAAACACAAAGGGTATGCCTACTGCCATTGTTATGAATACTGTAAAAGGTAAAGGCGTATCATTTATGGAAAATCAGGTTGGCTGGCATGGTGCCGCTCCAAATGATGAACAGTACAAAGTTGCAATGGAAGATTTAGAGAAAGTAGGTGAAGCATTATGTCAGAAGTAAAGAAGATAGCAACAAGAGAAAGTTATGGCAATGCATTACTTGAAATAGCAAAAGAACATGATGATTTGGTCGTACTTGATGCAGATCTTGCGGCAGCTACAAAGACAGGTATTTTCAAAAAAGGATATCCTGAAAGATTTATTGACTGTGGTATTGCAGAAGCAAACATGATGGGTATAGCAGCAGGACTTTCAACATGTGGAAAAGTTCCTTTTGCAAGTACATTTGCAATGTTTGCAGCAGGACGTGCATTTGAACAGGTAAGAAATACTATTGGTTATCCACATCTTAATGTAAAAATCGGTGCAACACATGCAGGTATTTCTGTAGGTGAAGATGGAGCAACTCATCAGTGTAACGAAGATATTGCATTAATGAGAACAATTCCGGGTATGACTATTATTAATCCTTGCGATGATGTTGAAGCAAGAGCAGCTGTAAAGGCAGCATATGAGTTTGATGGTCCTGTATATCTTAGATTTGGAAGACTTGCAGCACCTGTTATAAATAAAGATGACTACAAGTTTGAAATCGGAAAAGGTGTAATGATGAAAGAAGGCAGTGACGTTACAATTGTAGCAACAGGTCTTATGGTAAGTTCAGCACTTGAAGCAGCGAACAAGTTAGCTGCAGACGGAATTGATGCTGAGGTTATCAATATTCATACAATTAAGCCTATAGATGAAGATATTATTATCAATTCAGCAAAGAAAACAAAGAATGTTGTTACAGTAGAAGAACATTCTGTAATTGGTGGGCTTGGTAGCGCAGTTTGTGATGTTTTAAGTGAAAAATGCCCTACTAAGGTAACAAAACTTGGAGTACAGGATGTATTTGGACATTCAGGTCCGGCTGTAGAGTTATTGAAAGAATTTAAGTTAGACGGTGAAGGTGTATATAGTCAGATAAAGGATATCTTAAAATAATAAAGGCAAAACTTAACAAAATAAAAAGACATTTTTACAATATTAAGAAAGGTATTAATTTATTTAGTTACAACCAAAAAGTGGTTGCAATTAAATAAATGGATGATATAATACCTATTGTTGAACGAAATGCAAGGGAGCAGACGTAACAGTCTAGCTCCCTTTTTCTTTTGATTTAATAAAAAAATAGGAGTTTTTATAAGAAAAAGAAAAAGCATAATCGTTTAGGAAAACATTCCCCTTTAATATGTTTTCCGGTAAAAAATATGACTGAAAGAATGGAGGAATAATTATGGATGCAGCAAAAATTATTCAGGAAGCTACAAACAGTAGTTTCGCAATTTGGTTCTTAATCGGTGCAAGTTTGGTATTCTTTATGCAGGCCGGTTTCGCAATGGTTGAAACAGGATTTACAAGAGCAAAGAATGCAGGCAACATCATTATGAAGAACCTGATGGACTTTTGTATCGGTACTATAATGTACGTATTTTTAGGATTTGGACTTATGATGTCTGAGGATTATGTAATGGGTATCATTGGTGTACCAAACCTTGATATCTTTACAAATTACAACAACTTCAATTGGTCACAGTTTGTATTCCAGTTAGTGTTCTGTGCAACAGCAGCAACAATTGTTTCAGGAGCTATGGCTGAAAGAACAAAGTTTAGTGCTTACTGTATTTACTCAGCAGCAATCAGCTTGATAGTATATCCTATTGAAGCAGGCTGGGTTTGGAACCTTGGAGGACATGGTTGGTTACAGCAGTTACACTTCGTTGATTTCGCCGGTTCAGCAGTAATCCACTCAGTTGGTGGTATGGCAGCATTAGTTGGTGCAATAATCGTTGGTCCACGTATTGGTAAGTATACAAAGAGATCTAATGGAAAAATCAGATCAAACGCAATTGCAGGTCACTCAATTACACTTGGTGCTTTAGGTTGTTTCATCCTTTGGTTTGGATGGTACGGATTTAACGGTGCAGCAGCAACAAATACATCAAGTTTGGCTTCAATCTTTATGAACACAACAATTGCTCCTGCAACAGCAACAGTAGTTTGTATGATATTTACATGGATAAAAGACGGAAAGCCTGATGTAGGTATGTGCTTAAATGCATCACTTGCAGGCTTGGTAGCAATTACAGCAGGTTGTGCTTCAGTTGATACGTTTGGTGCATTGGTAATCGGTGCAGTTGCAGGTATTTTAGTAGATGTAGTAGTAGAAGTGTTAGATAAGAAATTACACATTGATGATCCTGTTGGTGCCGTTGGTGTTCATTTCGCAAACGGTGTTTGGGGAACAATTGCAGTTGGTTTATTTGCAACAGGCAGAGGTGCTGATGTAGCAGCATTTGCAGATGGTTCTACATATGCAGGTTTATTCTACGGTGGTGGACTTAAATTATTAGGAATCCAGGTATTAGGTATTGTTGCAATTGATATTTATGCAGCAATTATGATGACAATAGTATTCCAGTTAATTAAACATACAATTGGACTTAGAACAACAGCAGAAGAAGAAATCATTGGTATGGATTATTCAGAACATGGTCTTGCATCAGCATATGCAGACTTCCTTCCAGCAGCACCATCATATGCAGGTGAAAGCGAAGGAGCAGTTGATTTATCAGATGTTAAACCTACACCACTTACACTTGGCTCAAAAGCAGAAGGCAAGTATACAAAGATTTCGATTATATGTCCGGAAGAACGATTTGGTGTACTTCGTGACACAATGAACGCAATCGGTGTTATGGGCATGACAGTATCTCAGGTAATGGGATGTGGAGCTGAAAAAGGTAAGACTGGTAGATACAGAGGTGTATCAACTACAATGAACCTTTATAAGAAAGTACAGGTTGATATCGTAGTATCAACAGTTGATCCGGGACTTGTTGTGGCGGCAGCAAGAAAGGCTCTTAATACAGAACATTATGGAGATGGTAAAATCTTTATTACAGATGTTGAAGATGTAATGAGAGTTCGTACAGGTGATACAGGTTATGATGCTTTGAAATATGAAGAAAAATAATCTAAAAACAGTTTAGATATTCTCATATAGAAAATATTTCTTATAGAGAAATAGAAAATTAGATATTTTAGAACTCTGTTCTTAAAATATATTTTACTTAATCTCATTAAAGGGCTGGCACATAAGTGCCGGCTCTTTTCAATGTGTGAAAAATTATCTGCTATGGTTTCTCCAGGTAAGTGGGTCACTGCCACCGGATGGTCTGGTCAAATCAAATGAGTTGTCATTAGAAATGTCTGCCTGTCCAAAAGGTGAATTGGCAGGGGCTGAATTTTCCTGAAGCATTTCTTCAGCAGTTTTTGCATCGGTAATCTGAGAATCTTCATTTACCGATAAAGTGTCAAGTGATGTTTTCAAAAGTATTGAAACCTCGTCTTCTTCGATTCCCATATACTTAGCCAGCTCTGAAATTTCAGGAACACGTCCCAATTTTTTGCTTAATTCTTTGGTTGCGTTGTCAAGTTGATTCAACTTGTCAGCCAAATGTTTTCCAACACGTTCTGAATTTGTTTCATCATTGATTGTGCGTAATACAGCTTTTTCAACACGCCCATCAATATAGTTGTTGAAATCTCCATCTTTTGCCTGATATTCAGAAATGGCAATCATAAGCTCCAAGTTTGCTTCCTGAATTAAATCACCAAAAGGAATACCTTTGTTGCTATATTTTTTTGCAATGTTAAATGTATTCATTAATTTTGAATCAACAATTTTTGAAGTAACTGATGTATCTCCACCTAAAAGTTTGTCGACCAATTCGCACTGTTTTTGCAAGGAAACTACAGCAATATCTTCAATATCTTTAAGATACATGTCAATAAGAGCCATTTCGTCAGCAGAAATTTCCGGCAAATCAGAGGATTCGTCTATGTCAGAAGAAGCTGTCTGTGTGTCCATGTTGTTGGAAACTGTGGCATAAGATGTAACATCCTTTTCAGGTTGGTAATCACTGAAAATGTTGGTCAAACTTGGGACAAAGCCTTCCACGGTAATTTTGTTTATGGAAAGATACTCACAAATAAATGAGTATTGGCTGTCATCTTCAATAAGACCTTCAAAATATGTTTTAACCTGGTCCATAGTAACAGAATTGTGGTTTTTAATTGCAAAAGAAACCAAATCTGCCAAAGCTTTATTAAATAATGTTTTTTTATCCATAATATTTCCTTTCTACAATAAATAAATGATACATAAAAGCCTTGCAAAAATCAAGGATAATAGGTAACATTTAGATATGCCGGTTTTAGAAAAAGGAGCAGAAATGAAAGATAAAATAAAAAAGATATATAAAAGCAAAATATTCTCATTAGTATTTGTAATATTATTTGTCGCTGTATGTTTTGGAATAGGAGCATCCATTGCATATATACAGCATGAATCAGATCCCACAGAGATAGTGGTTTCTTATTTTAGAGCCTTTGTTCAGGGCGATTATGAAAAAATGTACCAATGTCTTTATAAGGAAGACAATGACTATATAGACAAAAAATTGTATATGGAAAAAATGGAAAAATTAAGAAGCGGATATATCATTGATTCCTATGACATAGGAAAAGTTCAAGAAAAAGATGGAAGAGACTGTATTGTTGTAAAATGTAAGGATGCCGCGTCAGAAAAAACAAAAGAGTTTGTAGTATATGTTGAATCAAAACATGACAATTCAATATTTATACCTACATATTATGTAGATATTTCAGATATGTTAGTAACAGCTTTAAAAGTGACTATCCCGGATGGAGATACATTGCAATTAAATGAAACAAATGCTGAAAAATATGCAGATATTGAAACTAAGGATAGTAGCAAAATTATTTCATTTAACAGGATACTGGTTGGAAGTTATAAGATAAGTGCAACTAACAATACATATGCATTAAACAAAAGCATAAGTATAAAAAAAGACAACATTTCTGTTGATATGCAAAAGATGACACCAACTGCTAATAGTAAATACGAAAAATTAATAAATAGCACAAATGATAAAATTGTCAGTCAGTTTTACAAGGCAGTGCGAAACAGAAATCCAAAGAAAAAGGAACTTTTAAATATTTTTTCGAAAAAGAATACAAAAAAGCAGATACAGAAAATGGTAAAAGAGTCCCAGGATATAGTTTATCCACCGGATGACAAATATTCTTCTTCTTACAAAGTAAGAAGTATGAAAATCTATGATGAAAAAAATACCATTTCTTATGATAAGAATAAGAAACAGTATAAGTCAGTGTTAAAATATAGTTATGATTACACTTCATCAAATGATACATCATTGGCAAGCAGTTATATTTATAGTGTATCAGGAACATGCAACAGTACAATGACTATAGTTTATACAGCCAATAAAGACAAGATGACCATAGTAGATATTAAAATAAAGAACAAAGATAAAAAGTAAAATTATCGGGAGGTAAAAATGGCAAAGGAAGTTTGGAAACCGGGCAACATGCTTTATCCAATACCGGCAGTATTGGTAACAGTAGCAGACAATAAAGGAAATGACAATGTATTTACAGTAGCTTGGACAGGGACTGTATGTTCTGATCCTGCAATGGTCTATATTTCAGTAAGACCATCAAGACATTCATATGACATGATACAGGAAACAGGACAGTTTGTTATTAATCTTACAACTGAGAAACTGGCAAAAGCCACTGATTATTGTGGAGTAAAGTCAGGCAGAGATGAAAACAAGTTTGAAAAAATGAAACTGATTACAGAAAAAGCAAAATATGTAAAGGCACCACTTTTAAAAGATAGTCCTGTTAACATAGAATGTGAAGTGGTTAGTGTAACACATCTTGGAACACATGATATGTTTTTGGCAAAGGTGTTGTGTGTACATGCAGACAAGCAGTATATGGATGAAAAAGGCAAATTTGACTTGGCAAAAGCAAAGCCTATTGTTTATTCACACGGGCAATATTATGTTACAGGAAAGAAAATAGGAAAGTTTGGTTATTCTGTTAAAAGAGGAAAAAGAAGATAAAATGCCTGCCACATTGCTTAAAATATAAGCAACAATGTCAGAAAAATATTAACCTAAAGAAACAATAAAAAAGAAAGAGTAAAAACTTTGGAAAATGACAAAATTATTTTTCATATAGATGTAAATTCAGCATTTTTAAGTTGGAGCGCAGTAAGACTTCTTAGGAATGGACATACAAAGGATATAAGAACAATTCCCTGTATAATAGGTGGTGACAAAGAAAAAAGACATGGAATAGTTCTTGCTAAGTCTATTCCTGCAAAAAAGTATGGCATTGTAACAGGAGAGCCTGTAGTTAATGCTTTGAAAAAATGTCCTGACTTAGAAATGATACCACCTGATCATAATTATTATGAGAAAAGAAGTAGGGAACTGATGAATTTTCTTAGAACTTTTACGCCGGACATTGAACAGGTCAGTGTTGATGAATGCTATATGGATTTTACAGGTATAAAAAATAAATATGATTCACCAATTGAAGCAGCTTATACTATAAAGGATGCAGTGCGAAACAAATTTGGTTACACAGTGAACATTGGCATATCAGATGTAAAAGTATTGGCTAAGATGGCATCAGATTTTGAAAAGCCTGACAAGGTTCATACATTATACAAAAATGAAATAAAAGAGAAAATGTGGCATCTTAATATAGAAGATTTGTTTATGGCAGGGAAATCCAGCGTGGAAACTTTGCACAAGTTGGGAATTTTCACAATCGGTCAACTTGCAAATAGTCCTGAAAATATAATGGAGTCTCACCTAAAAAGTCATGGAAGAATTTTGTGGCAATATGCCAACGGCATAGACAATAGCGTTGTAAAAACTGAAAAGGAAGAATTAAAAGGAGTTGGAAATTCAACAACTCTTCCAAAAGACTTAGACAACATAGATGAAATAAACAATGTACTGTTACGTTTATCTGAAAAAGTAGGTGGAAGATTAAGAAATAAAAAACAAAAAGCAAAAACAATTGCAGTTGAAGTAAAGTATAACGATTTCACAAAATCTTCAAGACAAACTACAATAGATACAGCAACAGATTCAGGTACTGAAATATACAACATGGTGAAGGTGTTGTTTGAACAACTTTGGAATACTACACCGGTCAGATTGCTGGGGATTAGAACCACCAATCTTTTGGAAGAAAAAGAACCGGAGCAGTTGTCTATTTTAGATATTATAAACAATCAGCAAAGGGATGCTGTAGCAAAGCCATCCAGAGAAAAAATGGAAAAATTGGACAAGGCACTTGATGCCATCAAAAACAAATACGGAGATGATGCCGTAAAAAGGGCAAGTTTGATGAAAAAAGAGAATTAAACTGAAAAATATTTATACGTAGGAGAGAATTTATGAAGGGAAACAAAAACAACATTATATTAATTGGAATGCCGGGAGTAGGAAAGAGCACAATAGGAGTAGTACTTGCAAAAATATTAGGCTACAAATTTGTGGATTCTGATCTTGTTATTCAGGAAAAAACAGGAAGGTTGTTAAAGGACATTATCGCTCAGGATGGAATAGATGAATTTGTAAAAATTGAAAATGAAATTAATGCAGGTCTAGATGTGGAAAAGTCCATTATTGCAACAGGTGGAAGCGTGGTTTATGGAGAAGAAGCCATGGAGCATCTGAGAGAAATTGGTACAGTAGTATACTTGAAACTTGATTTGTATTCTTTATCAAGAAGACTTGGAAGTCTTGAAAAGCGTGGAGTGGTTTTGAAAAAAAATCAGACTTTAAAAGATTTATTTTATGAAAGAACACCGTTATATAAAAAATATGCGGATATAATAGTAAATGAACATGGTTGTTCAATTACTGATACAGTAAACAAAATCGTAAAAAAGTTGGAGGAATAAATTATTTTTAAACTTAGTCATTTAATAGAGCGGGGCAAATGGCTTCCTGTTCTTTTGGTATGTATTGTACTAATGATGACAAATTATATTTTTAAAGAACAAATAATACAAATATATGCACAGGAATTTATTAACGAACATAATTATATAGTTAATAAAAAAAGTAATGCACATATTAAGAAAAACAACAACGTACAAAACTACAGTAGAACTACAGGTAACTTACAAGATTCAGTTGAAGATAAAGAAACTAAGTTTAGAAATACACATGAAAAAACTACAGATATAAAAACAAAAAATGTAAAAACTATGGACATAAAATCAACAGATGAAAAAATAATTAATAAAAAACGGTTGGATAATAAAGATTTAAGTATAAGAAACCAGGGAGAAAACAAGGCAGCAAACAAAGGCAAGTCTCCCTGGTTTTTTATTATGCCGGTAAAAGGTGGGTGGACAAGTTCAGGATTTAATGATGGGGAAAACAGACAGACTCCCCATAAAGGACAGGATATTGCCGTCCTCGTTGGTACCGATGTGTACGCAGTAAAAAGTGGCATAGTAGAACTTTCTTATTACAGCCAAAGTTATGGATATAATGTACTTATTAATCATGGAAATAACATAAAAACAAGGTATGCCCATATGTCTCAGTTAAATGTAAAAGTGGGCGAAAAGGTAGAGCAGGGACAGATTATAGGTCTTAGTGGAAATACAGGAGACAGCACAGGTCCCCATTTGCATTTTGAACTTATAAAAAACGATGTAAAAATAAATCCAATGGTTGCGTATTAAGATAAAAAATAGAGTAGGTGGATGCATATTAACATAAAAGTGAATCAAGCGTTTGCATATTAACAGAAAAAGTAACACAATTTATAATAAAACATAAAATAAAATTATAAATTGTGTTCTTTATGTGGTTTACAAAGAAAGATATTATGCTATAATGTTTAAAAGTGCGTAAAAATATATGTACGTTATTTTTGCGTGCAATTTACAAGACGATAATTGACGAAATATAGATATAAATTTACATATAACCCGAGGTGGATAAATGGAGAAGTATGTTATAAAGGGTGGAGTTTCACTCAATGGCGAGGTTGAGATAAGTGGTGCAAAGAATGCTGCTTTGGCGCTTATAGCAGCGGCAATTATGGCCGATGAAGACGTTACGATAGAAAACTTACCTGATGTAAGTGATATAAATCAGTTGATAGATGCAATAGAAACTATTGGAGCTACTATAAAAAGAGTAGATAGACACACAGTTATTATAAATGGAAAAACAATAACATCACATGTTGTTGAAGAAGAACAGATGAGAAAAATCAGAGCTTCCTATTATTTGTTGGGAGCATTGCTTGGCAAGTTCCACAAAGCAGAAGTGGCACTTCCGGGAGGATGTGTTATTGGCGCGCGTCCTATTGACCAGCATTTAAAGGGATTTAGAGCTTTAGGTGCAGAGGTTATTCAGGACCATGGCATGCTTAATGCATTCTCAGAACAGTTGGTTGGAAACCATATTTTCTTTGATGTATCTTCAGTAGGAGCTACCATCAATGTTATGTTGGCAGCAGTTCGTGCAGAAGGCAGAACAGTTATTGAAAATGCAGCAAAAGAGCCACACGTAGTAGATGTTGCCAACATGTTAAACAGTATGGGCGCAGATATTAGAGGTGCCGGTACAGACAAAATAAGAATTACAGGTGTACCAAGATTACATGGTACAGTTTATTCGACTATCCCTGATCAGATTGAGGCAGGTACATTTATGTGTGCAGCAGCAGCTACAGGTGGAGAAGTTTTAGTAAAAAATGTTATTCCAAGACATTTGGAGTGCATTACTTCAAAGCTTATTGAAATGGGATGTACAGTTGAGGAATTGGATGATGCAGTAAAGGTTAAGGCAGGAGATTTTATTAGAAATGCCAATATCAAAACATTGCCATATCCGGGATTCCCTACTGATATGCAACCACAGATGGCTACAGTATTGTCTATGGCAAATGGTGTCAGCACAGTTACAGAAAGTATTTTTGAAAACAGATTCAAATACATGGCTGAATTGACTAGAATGGGTGCCATCAACAAGGTAGAAGGAAATACAGCAATTATTACAGGAGTAGGAAGTCTTGAGGGAGCGAATGTTTCTGCTCCGGATTTAAGAGCAGGGGCAGCATTGGTTATTGCAGGTCTTGCAGCAGAAGGCTTTACTACTGTTAGCGACATTGTATACATCAAAAGAGGCTATGAGAAGTTTGAAGAAAAACTTGCTGGGCTGGGAGCTATTATTACAAAGGTTGATACTGAACAGGAAGAACAGAAATTTAAATTGAAAGTTGGATGATAGTATAACAGCTGGGATTATATGCCCGGCTGTTGTTTTTGATATACAGATACAATGAAGAAAAAGATAAATAAAAAGAAAGTTATTAAGGAATGGTATGGTCAGTACTTTAATTTATTGGCAAAAACAGCTTATGACGTGATAAAGGATTATGATCTGGCTGCCGATATAGTACAGGAGACATTTATTAGTGTTATAGAGTATTTTGATACAATTTACAGCTTAACAGAGACAAAAAGACGTGGATATATGCTATGTATTGCCAAAAATAAGGCAATATACTGGCTTAAAAAAGAGCAAAGGCACAATGATACAAAAGAAAAAATAGAAAAGGAATTTTTTGACATCAGTCTCTTTTATACAGACGACACGTTAAAGGATATTATGCAAAAAGAATATCTCCGTGTATATGAACAGGCTATGTATAAAATCAGTGAGTTGGACAGAAACCTTATCAAATACAAATATGAGCTGGAGTTTTCCAATAAGGAAATTGCAGATGTATGTGATTTGAAAGTTTCACATGTTTCTACTTACATAAATAGAGCAATGGATAAGCTAAGAAGGGCAATGAAAGAGGTGGAGAATGAATAAAGATATTAAAGAGATAGCAAAAGAGATAGCAGAGATTAGGCAAAATCAGGCAGATTGTGATATGAAGGAACTGGAGAACAAAAAGATACCTGACAGGGAGTTGGAAAGATTTGACAGGTTATATGACAGAGTGGAATATAACTTGAAAAAAAGAAAAATGCCTACATGGTCAAAGGTGGCAGTTGCTATGCTTGCTATAATTATGGCAACCAATGTTTGTATTATATCCGTTCCGGCAGTAAGAAAGCAGACATTAAACTTTTGGGTTATGCAAAATGATGATAACACTGTTTTAGAGATTAGCGACAGTGAGCGTGCAGGAAGAAGGGATGAAACAAGAGCAAGCAATCTGGAAATCGGACCTACGGTGGAATATTATCCTACATATATGCCAAAAGACTATCGTGCTGTGGAAGAAAATAAAACTGAAGATTATTTGTATGTGGAGTATCAGGGAAAAGAAACAGATGATATTATTTTGTACAAACAAATCAGAGATGATGCCATTGTGTCCATAGATTCAGAAAAATCAAATGTACGTGAAGTGAGCATAAATGGAACTATTGGTTTGTTATCTACCAAAGAAAATAACAAAATATTGGCATGGAGAAATAATCATTATTTTTACACCATAATAGTAAATAGTTTATCAGAAGATGAGCTGATAAAAATCGCAAAAAGTGTGATGGAAGAAAAATAAAAGAAGAAACAGAAATTAAATAAACCATCATAATGTCATGGAAAATATCTGGCATTATGGTGGTTTTGGCTTTTATATAATAGAAAAATTCTATTACATAAAACATTTTGCTACAGATGAAGTTTGATATGAGAAGAAGACGGTAAATTATCATACAGCCAAATTAATATATAATTAATAATATGTTAACAAAATATTTACAAAAAATATTGTTGTTTTTTTATGTTCAAATACTCTTTATTTATAGAGATACTTAGGAGAGGAGGCAACAATAATGTACATTCAAAATTTAGTAAGTAGTGATAGCTATAGTAAGAACAACTAGGCTGAGCATGAATAATTTAAAACTATGGTAAAGATTTAAAATAAACTATGTTAATTTATGTAAAAGTTAAAATGGAGGTACAATATGAAGTGGATAAAAAAGTTAATATTGTTAGCCTGTATTACAATTGGAATTTTAAGTTCTTTTGTACTAGTAAGTGCCAAAGAGAGTCAGGTTGCATTTAAAGATGTACATTTAAAATTCGACACATGGAAGGGAACAGGTAATGCATCAATTTCTTTAGGAGATGATTTCCTTACAAAAGATTTAAATGTAGTAGAAGCAGATCAATTTATACAACTAAAGTTAGGTGAAAATACTGTACAAGGTTCAGAGTATACAATTACAGGTGAAGGTAAAACAGTGTTATTGTCATTAAAAGAAAGTTATCTTAAAAAACTACAGGATGGGTATTATGATTACAACGTAGAATTCAAAAAGGTAATCATACCGGTAAGATTATATGTAGTTACCAGTAAGACTGAAACAAAAGATTTGTACTATTCATTTAACAAATTGAAAGGAACCGGTGAAGCAAAACTAATATTAACAGGTAAGAAGTATCAGGTAGATTTATTCGAAAATTTAATTTATAAAGGTGATATCGTTAATAAAAATAACTATACAATCTTAAATAATGGCAATCAGTTTATAATTAAATTAAAAGAAAAATTTGTGAAAAAACTACAGTTGGGAACAAATTACTTTACATTAGATTTTTCAAATATAAGAGTTGGAGCAAAAATAAATATTGCTCCGGGGAAGGTAAAAAATCTAAAATTTAAGATTAAAAATAAAAAGTTAAAAGTAACCTGGTCAAAGCAGAAAAATGTAAGAGGTTATATAATTAAACTTTCAAAAAACAAAAAGTTTAATAAAAAAGTTAAAACATATAAGGTAGTTGGAAATCACAATTACAAAGTGCTTAAGACTAAATATAAAAATTATTATTTTAAAATAAGAGCTTATACAAAAGAAAATGGAAAAATGATTTATGGAGAATGGTCAAATCGCGCAAGAAATAAATAGTATTATGGAGGAACAATATGAAGAAATTAATAGCATGTGTTATGATAATAACAATGATGTGTACTACTGCAGTACTGGGAGATGAAATGACAGGAGTGGAAAATAAAGCTAACGTAGAAAACGAAACTACAGTTACACCTGATGATGGATTAGGATTAGGCAGTGGTATTGATTTGTGCTATGACAATTTTTCAACTTTTGATATATATATGAATGTGAAAAATGGTGAGGCTACATGTTTAGGCATGGTAACAATGAAAGAAAATAAAAAATCTGAAATAGAGTTAACACTTCAAAGAAAAGGTAACAACAGTGGATATTCTAAATATGCACAGTGGAGCAAGACTTTTTCAGGAACAGGCACAAAAAGCCTCAGAAAAACAAAGGCAGTGACAAAGGGATATACATATAGACTACGAGCAGTAGTAAAAGTATATTCAGGAACTAAGGTTATAGAAGCCAATGCTTATTATTCAAAAGAACACAAATATTAAAAAAAATCAATAAAATTGATTAAATTTGTCCATATACAACAAGAAGTGCATGTGTTAATATATGGTCATCCTAAAAAGTAAAGGCTTTGAAAAGGAGTAGTAATCGGTGTGCTGACTAAAGAGAGATGCTGTTTGGTGCAAGGCATTGGATGTAGCTGATGAACTCGCCTTGGAGCTTCCTGCTGAAGCTGTTATGCAGTGAGTAGGCAAGGACGGATATCCCCGTTACAGGATTAGATATATTAGTATCGTAGAGAGCATGTATTACATGAAACAGAGTGGTACCGCGTATGTAAAGCTTACGTCTCTGTGCTTTTAGTTAAGCACGGAGACGTTTTTCGTGTTTATACTTGAAAAATCTTCCTATAAAGTATAGGATAGAGAGTGGTTATAATGGAAAGAAGAGGTTTTATTATGAATAGTAAGAAGTATACAAGACAGTATTTTATGCCACCTGAAGTCACATATGACTGGGTAAAAAAAGAGTACATTGACAAGGCTCCTATTTGGTGTAGCGTAGATTTACGTGATGGGAATCAGGCTTTAATTGAACCAATGAGTTTGGATGAAAAGTTAGAGTTTTTCCAGATGCTTGTAGACATCGGATTTAAGGAAATCGAAGTTGGTTTTCCAGCAGCATCAGAGACAGAATACAATTTCATGCGTGCTCTTATTGAAAGAGACATGATTCCTGATGATGTAACAGTACAGGTATTAACACAGGCAAGAGAACATATTATCAAAAAAACTTTTGAAGCTGTAAAGGGAGCAAGACATGCAGTTATTCATCTTTACAATTCAACATCACTTGCACAAAGAGAACAGGTATTTAAAAAGAGCAAAGAAGAGATTAAAAAAATTGCAGTAGATGGAGCAAAACTTCTTGATGAATTAGCATCAGAAGTAGACGGAAATTTCTCATTTGAATACAGTCCTGAAAGTTTTTCAGGTACAGAAATGGACTATGCATTGGAAGTATGTAATGCAGTGCTTGATGTTTGGCAGCCAAAGCCGGACAACAAGGTTATTATCAATCTTCCTGCAACAGTTGAAAATGCAATGCCGCATGTATTTGCTACACAGATTGAATACATGCATAAGCATTTGAAATACAGAGATGCGGTAACAATTTCGGTTCATCCACACAATGACAGAGGCTGTGGTGTGGCTACAGCAGAACTTTCAGTACTTGCCGGAGCAGATCGTATTGAAGGTACATTGTTTGGCAATGGGGAAAGAACAGGAAATGTTGACATTATTACATTGGCAATGAATATGTTATCTCATGGTGTAGATCCACAGCTTGAGCTTAGAAATATGCCTGAGATTGTAAAGCTTTATGAAAGAGTTACAAGAATGAAGGTAGGTCCACGTCAGCCATATGCAGGTGATTTGGTATTTACAGCGTTCTCAGGTTCACATCAGGATGCAATTTCAAAAGGTATGGCATGTAAGGCAAAAGATCCAAATGGTATGTGGAATGTTCCATATCTTCCAATTGACCCTGTTGATGTGGGAAGAACTTATGATTCAGATGTTATTAGAATCAACAGTCAGTCAGGAAAAGGTGGCGTAAGCTACATCTTAAAGCAGAACTTTGGACTTTCAATTCCTGAAAAGATGCGTGAAGAAATCGGATATAGTGTAAAACATGTATCTGATGAAGAACATAAGGAATTATCACCTGAATGGGTATATGAGATATTTGAAGATAAATATATTAATGAAAATAGTGTATTTACAGTACCGGAATCACACTTTAAACAGACAAATGGTATTATTGCAGAAGTTACAATTGCCCAAAATGATACAGTACGTATTGTAAAATCTACAGGTAATGGACGTTTAGATGCAGTCAGCAATGCATTTAAGCAGTATTTCAATATAAGTTATGAACTTGCAGTTTATGAGGAACATTCATTGTCGCGTGGTTCTTCATCAAAGGCTGTTTCATATGTTGGAATTAATTTCCACGGTACAATGTACTGGGGTGTTGGCATTGATGAGGATATTATCAAATCATCTATTCACGCTCTTACTGTTGCCGTAAATCATCTTGTAAAGGCGTCAGGAGACAGTGGTGTTCAGGATGAAAGATTAACAGAAATCATAAACTACATTAATACAAATTATCTTACTGTAACATTAGATGAATTGGCAGACCAGTTCCATTTGTCAAAACCTTATTTATCAAAATATATTAAAGACAAATCAGGCAAGACATTTGGCGAGTTGGTAAAGGCAGTCAGAATGAAAAAGGCCAGGACTTTGTTAAAAGGTGGTGACATGACAGTAGAAAGCATAGCCGAAAAAGTAGGTTATCAGAATGTGGAACACTTTAACAGATTGTTTAAAAAGAAATATGGAATGACACCGGTTCAATTTAGAAATAGCAAAAACTAATATTATATGGTATAATATCCCAAAATGAAGGTGGAACCTTTGTGGTTCCACTTTTTTTAAAACAGATTAAGGAGGTTGAAATGAAAAGTTTTAAAGTAAAGGTAATGGCTTTATTGGTGGTAGTGGTAATGGCACTGACAGGCTGTGGAATGATGGACAACAATGTGACTATAAATAAGGATGGCTCAGGAAAAATTACATCTCAGGTTATAGTGGAAAAAGATTATGTAGAAGGTGTTCTTGAGTCGCAGGGAATAAAAGGGCAGACAGATCAATTTTGGGCTCAGTATAAAAAGGAGGTAGAATCTAGCGGTATTAAAGCCTATGAAAAGGAAATTGATGGTAAAGACTGTTATGTAATGGAAAGCATGCAGAAATTAAGAAAAGGTCATCTTACAGAAGATTTTGGTATCAGTGAAGATTCATATATATCAAAAGATACGTTCTATTTTACTTTTGATATTAATGAAATAATAAACAAATTAGATGATACCGGGGCAGTAAAGTATGGTGATTATAGCAAAGTTAAATTTAGAGTTAATGTAGAATTACCAGCTAATATTGTAAACTCAAATGGAACAATTGATAAAACAAATTCTAAAAAAGTATCATTTGAGGGTGATTTTAGCGAAACAATGGTTGCCTTTGCCACATCAAACAAATCAATGACATTGAAGAAAGTTAAAGGTATTGTTGCAAAGGCAAACAAAGCTGTTAAAACAAAAATTAGAAAAATAACACCAAAGAAAACATCAGTTAAGATAAACTACAAAAAAGTAAAAGGTCATACATACCAGATTCAGTATTCAAAGAATAAAAACTTCAGACATGCCACAACAGTGAATACAAAGAAGTCTACTTACACAATCAAAAAGTTGAAAAAGGGAACTAAGTATTATGTAAGAGTAAGAACTGCAAAGAAAAATATGCTTGGTAACACTGTTTATAGCAAGTGGGTTAAGAAGTCAGCAAAAACTAAAAAAAAATAAAACAGTGAAATTTTAAAAGATTGCAGCATCAATGACTACAGTTGTTGATGCTGTATTTTTGCAGAAAAAGCCCGGCATAAAATTATTACTTGACATATATCCACTATGATAGTAGTATATCCATTGCAAATAAATATTTTCTCTTATTCAGAGTAGTGGAGGTACAAGGACCTAAGAAGCTACGGCAACCCCGACATTAGTCAGGAAGGTGCCAACCTGAGCAGACAGCAGTTTGATCAATAAGAGGATTTGATACCTTGAATTCAAGTCCACTGATTGTCAGTGGACTTTTCTTTTTTTAAAATTCAAAATATGTAAGGTATAAATTTAAATAAATTCTCACAAGTAGAAAATAAATATTTGTAAGATACTATAGTTAAAGCAGCAATGCACAGTAGAAAGTAAAGGAGACGTAAATGGAGAAAAGATTATTTACATCAGAGTCAGTAACAGAAGGACATCCTGATAAAATCTGCGATCAGATTTCAGATGCCATATTAGATGAATTGATGAAACAGGACCCAATGAGCCGTGTGGCATGTGAAACAAGTATTACAACAGGACTTGTTTTGGTAATGGGTGAAATTACAACAAAGGGATATGTAGATATCCAGAAAATTGTCAGAGAGACAATCAGAGAAATCGGATATGACAGAGCAAAATATGGATTTGATTGTGATACATGTGGAGTTATTACAGCATTAGACGAGCAGTCAACAGATATTGCCATGGGTGTTGACAAAGCATTAGAAGCAAAAGAAAACAAAATGTCTGATGAAGAATTAGATGCAATTGGTGCCGGAGATCAGGGCATGATGTTTGGTTATGCTACAAATGAAACAGAAGAATACATGCCATACCCAATTGCATTGGCTCACAAGTTGGCTCTTAAATTAACAGAAGTAAGAAAGAATGGTACTTTAGATTATTTAAGACCTGATGGAAAAACACAGGTTACAGTTGAATATGATGAAAACGGCAAGCCTGTAAGACTTGATGCAGTTGTATTATCAACTCAGCATGATGCAGAAGTTTCACAGGAACAGATTCATAAAGATATAAAGAAATATGTATTTGACCCTGTATTACCAAAAGATATGGTAGATGAAAATACAAAGTTCTTTATTAATCCAACAGGACGTTTCGTAATTGGTGGACCTAATGGGGACAGCGGATTAACAGGAAGAAAGATTATTGTTGACACTTATGGTGGATATGCAAGACACGGCGGTGGAGCTTTCTCAGGAAAGGACTGTACAAAGGTTGACCGTTCAGCAGCTTATGCAGCAAGATACGTTGCAAAGAATATTGTTGCAGCAGGACTTGCAGACAAATGCGAAATCCAGTTGTCCTATGCTATTGGTGTAGCGCATCCAACATCAATTATGGTTGATACATTTGGAACAGGAAAGTTAAGTGATGAAAAGTTGGTAGAAATCATTCGTGAAAACTTTGATTTAAGACCTGCAGGAATCATAAAAATGTTAGACCTTAGAAGACCTATTTACAAGCAGACAGCAGCATATGGTCATTTTGGAAGAAATGATATTGATGTGCCTTGGGAGAAAACAGACAAGGTTGACATATTAGCAAAATATGCAAAATAATTTAAAATACAAAAGAGCACAGCTAAACATTAAAAATAAAATGTTTATGGCTGTGCTTTTTTGATTTACCTTACAAATTCCAGAAAACCAATGGTTTATAAAATTATTTCCCAAGCATCTTTAAAAGATTAGGAATCTGAGTCTCAAAGTTGACTGCATAGTCAACGGCATCCGGGTCGTTGTATGTATCCTGAATACAAAGGTATGTAAAGTCTGCAGCAATTTTAAGAGAGTCAAAAACTGAAAAATCATTCATTAAAGCACCGGTAAATGTGCTGGCAAAAACATCCCCGGTTCCGTGGGATTTCATAGGAATTTCTTTTGTGCCGTACATAAAGAATTCTTCAGATGTTTTATCATATCCTACAAATCCAAAAGTTTCATCATCAAGTCGCACCCCTGTAATAACAGAAATGTTACAGCCGAGAGTCTGGAGTTTTAAAAGAATGGATTTGATTGTGTCAACAGATGCGTCTTCTCCAACATAGTCGATTCCAAGCATAAAACAGGCTTCAGAAATGTTTGGAAGGATAATGTCAGCTTTGCCACATAGTCTTGCCATATTGAGTGCAAAATCTTCGCTAAATCCTGTATACATTTTTCCATTGTCGGCCATTGCCGGATCCATAATTATAAAATTTTTATCATTGCCAAATGTATCAAAATAATCAGAAACAATATCAATCTGTTTTTTTGAACCAAGATAGCCGGTGTATATTGCATCAAATTTGAAACCTTCGTCAATCCAATGCTTTTTAATGGAAGGCATGTCATCTGTTAAATCCCTAAAAGTAAAATTGTTAAATTTTGTATGAGTAGACAAAACTGCAGTTGGAACAATGCTTGTCTCAACACCCATTGCAGAAATAATAGGAAGTGCCACAGTAAGAGAACATTTTCCTAAACATGATATATCCTGAATACTTACAATTCTTTTCATAAAAACTCCAATAAATTTATTTTGATATTTTACATTTTATAAAGTATAATCTAAAAATGGTATTATTGGTACAATCATAACACAAAAAAATAATAATACCAGATTATAGTTACGATTGTGAAAGCGCGAATCACACAACAATTAGCATAATTATTATAAATGTAAAATTATTAAAATAAAAAGGAAAATCTAATGCTTACATACGATTTTGAAAACAGAGGCAAAAAATCTTTATATGAATATTTATATAATTGCATAAAAGATGATATTTTATCAGGTAAAATAAAAGCAGGAGAAAAACTGCCATCCAAAAGACAAATGGCAAAAAATCATGGCATTAGTGTCATTACTGTTGAAAATGCATATGCACAATTGGTTGTAGAAGGATATATTTATGCAGAAGAAAAGAAGGGATATTTTGCCAGTGAAATAAGCAACCAGTATATAGATGTACCAAAAGAAATTCCACAAAAATCTGATAAAAAAGAGAAACGTAAGCAAAAGCAGTGGCTTGTAAATTTTGATTCATACCACATTATGTATGACAGTTTTCCATTTTCCACATGGACTAAAATAATGAGGCAGACTTTACTGGACAGAGAGTATGCTTTTCTAAAAAAACCTGAACAAAACGGCGTAATTGAGCTTAGAAAAGCCATATCGGAAAACCTGATTCATTTTAGAGGGATGGATGTTAATCCTGACAATATTATTGTAGGAGCAGGTACAGAATATCTGTATACGATTATTGTCCAATTACTGGGAAGAAACAGCACAATTGCAGTGGAAGATCCGGGTTATCAGAAGATTGGCAAAGTATATGAGAGCAATGGTGTAAAATGTAAGCATGTACCAATAGACAAATCAGGTTTCAATCCTAAACATTTGGAGAAAACAAAGGTGGACGCAATTCATATTTCACCATCCCATCATTTCCCAACGGGAAGGGTAATGCCAATGCCAAGAAGACAGCAGCTAATTAACATGGCAAGAAAAAATAACAGTTATATTATTGAGGATGATTATGACAGTGAGTTCAGATTTCAGGGACGACCAATTCCAACTATGTTTGGTATGGACAAAGAACATGTTATATATATGAATACTTTTTCGAAAACTCTGGCACCGTCTATTCGTATTGCGTACATGATTTTGCCTGATGAACTTATGAAAAAATTTCATGACAAATTAAGTTTTTACTCAAGTACAGTTTCCGGATTTGAACAATATACATTGGCAAACTTTATCTCTAAAGGATATTACGAGCGTCATATCAACAGAATGAGAAACTATTACAGAGATTACCGAAACAAAATAATCGGAGCAATTAAGCAGTCAGGATTATATAACAAGGTTACAATTGAAGAAGAAAATGCAGGCCTTCACTTTATTTTGGGAATTAGTGACAATGTAAATCCGAAAAGATTTCAGAAAATATTAAAAAATAATAATATTAATATTTCTAGTGTGTCAGATTACTGCTATAATAATCCTGAAAAATTTAATCACAAATTTATTATAAATTATTCGGCAGTGCCACAGGAAAGTTTGGAGAAAACTCTTGCAATAATGAGTGAAGCATTAGACAAAGCTTCTTTATAAAATTGGAAGGATGGAGAATTGATTTGAATAACTATAATGGAATAAAAGATTTTAAAATAGATATACCGGATTCGGTTAAGCTTATAATAGATGTACTTGAAAAAAACGGATATGAAGCTTTTGCAGTAGGTGGATGCGTTAGAGATACAATTCTTAACAGAAAACCACAGGATTGGGATATTACTACATCAGCACTTCCTAATCAGGTAAAAGAACTTTTTAATCGAACCATTGATACAGGAATAGAGCATGGAACTGTAACTGTCATGATGAAAAGAGTAGGTTATGAAGTTACTACTTACAGAATAGATGGAGAATATAACGACAGCAGACATCCTGACAGTGTAGAATTTACGGTTAATCTTATAGAAGACTTAAAACGAAGAGATTTTACAATCAATGCCATGGCATATAATCCGAATGTAGGATTGGTTGATGCATTTGGTGGCATAGATGACATAAAGCATAAAGTTATAAGATGTGTAGGACTGGCAGAGGAAAGATTTACGGAAGATGCTCTTAGAATATTAAGAGCAGTAAGATTTTCCGCACAACTTGGATTTGATATTGAAGAAGATACAATGTTGGCAATTAAAAAACTGGCTTCAACTCTTGAAAAAATCAGTGCTGAGAGAATACACGTAGAACTTGAAAAACTAATATTGTCTTCTCACCCTGACAAATTAATTACAGCATATAATGCAGGTATCACCAGGATTGTTTTACCTGAGTTTGACAGAATCATGGAATGCCAGCAGAATACACCATACCATATGTACAATGTGGGAGAACATACAATAAAGGTAATGGAAAATGTTCCTGCCACAAAAGAAATGCGATGGGCAGCATTATTACACGATATGGGAAAACCAGATTCATTAACATATGATAAAAAGATACCGGGAAAAACCCATTTTTACGGACATGCTCATATGGGAGCAAAGATGGTTTCACCAATTCTTCGAAGACTGAGACTTGACAATAAAACTATCAAGACAGTTACAAGATTGGTGGAGTGTCATGATGACAGACCGGTTTCTGATGGCAGAACCCCCAAGAAAGTAAGGGAAAGTGTAAACAAAATCGGAAAAGATATTTACCCAATGTATCTTCAACTTACCTATGGAGATTTTCAGGGAAAAAGTTCATACGGAAAGGAAAAAGGATTTGACGATTATCTTTATGTAAAAGAACAGTTTGAGTACATTATGGACAATAATATTTGCACATCAGTAGAAGAACTCAATATATCAGGTGGTGATCTTATAAATGCAGGTTGCCAGAAAGGTGAAATTATTGGAAAAATTTTGAACAATTTACTTAGCAAGGTAATAGACAATCCTGATTTAAATAAAAAAGATACATTATTAGATATTGCAAAGACTATGTTCTAAACCACAAAAGATTCTCATATTTTTAGGTAATGTGATAAAGATATGGGGAGGGGTATAATGAACGAGAAAGCATTAACAGTACTAAGTCAATATGACTTGGATATAAAAGGTACTTACAGGTCCAAAGGAAACTATGGATGTATTACTGACAATGGAAAATATATATTGCAGGAATACAATTATAGTAACAAAAAGATGGACACGTTAAGTACCTTTTATGATTTCCTTGAAAAAGGAGGGTTTGTAACTGACGGTGTTGTGAAAAACATAGAAGGAAACTGTGTATCAATTAGTGAGGACGGCTATACATATATATTAAAAAAGTGGTTTGATGCAGAGGAGTGTGGCAATACCAATGAAACACAATTGATTATGGCTGTAAAAAATCTTGCCGAGTTCCACAAACTGACAGAAAATACAACAAACTTAAATATAGAGGAAAATATTCATCCGGGAAAAAACTATAACAAAATATTTAGAAGGCATACTTGTGAAATATTAAACATAAAGAACTATATAAAAAAGAGAAAAAATAAAAACTATTTTGAAATGTACTTAAATAAAATAATAGAAGAGTATTATAATCAGGCAAAAGATGCGTTAAAACTTTTGGAGCAGTCACAGTATAACGAAATGTATGATGAATGCCAAAAAAATAAAACAATAAACCATGGAAATTATAATTATCACAATATATTGCTTAACAAAAACAAGGTGATAATGATAAACATACAAAAACTAAATTATTCCTTGCAAATTCAGGATTTGTATGATTTTTTAAGGAAGGTAATGGAGAAAAATAATTGGGATTTAAAACTTGGAAAAAATATTATTAATGAGTACAGTGAAATAAAACCTATAACAGTGAGAGAGTATGAAGTTTTAAAGGCGTTACTTAGCTATCCTGAGAAGTTTTGGAAAATTATTAATTATTATTACAATTCAAATAAGGCGTGGTATTCAGAAAAAAATGAAGATAAATTGAAACAGTTCAGAAATTCAGAAAAAATCAGATGGGATTTTATAGATAATATATAGAAAAATGGAGATAAAACTGTTTTTATTATTCCATTTATAAAGTGTTTGTGTTATTATGTGAGTTGATTGGTAAAAATAGTGTTGGAGGTTGTTATGAACTATAAAGAGTTATATAATGATTGGCTATCCAATCCATACTTTGATGATGACACAAAGGCTGAATTGGAAGCTATTAAATCAGATGAGAAAGAAATTGAAGATCGTTTCTACAAGGAACTTGAGTTTGGTACAGCAGGACTTAGAGGTGTTATTGGTGCAGGTACCAACAGAATGAACATTTACACAGTAAGAAAAGCAACACAGGGATTAGCAAACTATATTATCAAAATGCATGGCGAAGACAGAGGCGTAGCCATTGCATTTGACTCAAGACACATGTCACCTGAATTTGCTGATGAAGCAGCTCTATGCTTAAATGCAAATGGTATTAAGGCATACGTGTTTGAATCACTTAGACCAACACCGGAGCTTTCATTTGCAGTTAGAGAATTGAAATGTATAGCAGGTATCAACGTTACAGCAAGTCACAATCCAGCTGAATACAACGGATACAAAGTTTATTGGGAAGATGGTGCCCAGATTACACCACCTCATGATGTAGGAATCATGGATGCAGTGTCTGCAATCAATGATTATGGCAAGTTAAAGACTATGTCAAAAGAGGATGCAGAAAAAGAAGGATTATATGTTCAGATTGGAAAGGACATAGATGACAAATATATTGCAGCATTAAAGACTCAGGTAAAAAATGCTGATGCAATTAAAGAAGTTCAAAAGGACATCAAGATTGTTTACACACCGCTTCATGGTACAGGAAATCTTCCTGTTAGAAGAGTGTTAAAAGAATTAGGCTTTGAAAATGTATATGTGGTAAAGGAACAGGAACTTCCTGACGGAGATTTCCCAACAGTAGGTTATCCAAACCCTGAATCACCAAAAGCATTTGAGTTGGCAGTGAAGTTAGGCAATGAAGTGGGAGCAGATTTAATTCTTGCAACAGACCCTGATGCTGACAGATTAGGCGTATACATTAAGGGAAGCAAGCCTGGCACATATCATATTCTTACAGGAAATATGTCAGGATGTCTTCTTGCTGAATATGAAATCAGCCAATTAAAAGAAAAAGGACAGCTTCCAAAGGATGGAGCTTTCATTAAGAGTATTGTTAGTTCAAATCTTGCAAATGACATTGCAAAATATTATCATATTAAACTTTATGAAGTTCTTACAGGATTCAAATATATTGGTAAAAAGATGCTTGATTTCGAAGTAAATCATACAGGTACCTATGTATTTGGATTTGAAGAAAGTTATGGATGCCTTATAGGCACACATGCAAGAGATAAAGATGCCATTGTTGCATCTATGGCACTTTGTGAAGCAGCAGCTTACTACAAGACAAAAGGAATGTCCTTGTGGGATAAGATGAAAGAAATGTATGAGCGTTATGGATACTGGAGAGACGGTGTTCAGTCAATTGAATTAAAGGGAAAAGAAGGTATTGAAAAGATTCAGAATACTCTTTCTCTTATGAGAGAAAACGTTCCTACTAAGATTGACAGATATGACGTTATAAAAGTAAAAGATTATTTGAAAGATACTGCTACAGATATAAAAACAGGTGAAGTTACAACAACAGGTCTTCCAAAGTCAAATGTATTATATTTAGATTTGTCAGAGGAAGCATGGGTTTGTGTCAGACCATCAGGAACAGAACCAAAGCTTAAATTCTACTATGGAGTAAAGGGCAAAAACTTTGAAGATGCAGACCAACAGTTAGAAGAGCTTGGAAACTATATGATAAATATGGTTAATGATATGCTTGCAGAATTATAAAATTAAAGGCTTTAGATTAAACGAATAAAATAATTACACCATAATATATTTTAATAAAGATATATTATGGTGTTTTTTTATGAAGAATAAAATAGCAATATTTTTAGGTGCTGCATTATCTGTTGCAATTTTGTCCTCCTGTGGATATGAAAAAATAAATACACAAAAGGAAAAAGATATGGATTTTACAGTTGTGTCTCAGGGGGAAATGCCTGATGAAGTAAAACAGATTGTGGAAGAAAGAAAGGAAAACGAATTTAAAGTAACATATTCAGACAACAAGTATACGTATATAATTGTAGGGTATGGAAAGCAAAAGTTTAACGGATATAGTATAAATGTGGAAAAACTATATGAAACAAAAAATGCTATTTATGTAAAAACTGTTTTTCAGGGACCTAAAGAATATACAACAAATGAAAGTGTATCTTATCCATATATAGTTATAAAAGTAGAATACAGTGATAAAAATATTATATTTAGTGAATAAAACCTGTGGTAGCTTTCATAGATTATAGATAGTTAATTAGATAGGGGGATTTTTATGGAATTAGAAAAGCAAAATATTCATATGAGCAAAATATTAAAACAGGAAATGTCAACATTCTATGTAGCGTTTGAAAAAGGACTGTCAGATCCTGATGATACAATCGAAAGTATCATCAGTCATAGGGAAATTGTATCTGTAAACAACACACTTATTAGAAACAATCAATTATTTATTAATGGAACAGTGTCCTATGGTATTATGTATTACCCTGAAAAAGGAGAAAATCCGTCAGGAACAGAAGATGAAGTTGATTTTGAGGAATCGGTGAAAATTAATGGTTTAGATGAAAACTGCAATGTTAATATTGGAGTGGTGCCACTGTCTACCACAGTAAGGCTTATTGATAATAAAAATTACATATATAAAATACAGGTTTTGGCAAATATTACCATAGAAAAAATGGAAGATTTGGAATTGGTCTCGTCCATTGAAAGAGAAGATGCAATGAAAAAGTATAATAAGTTAAAAAGTCTTTCTATTGTGGCTAATAAGCATGAAACTTTCAGGATAAATGAAACAGTTTCTTTACCATCAAACAAACCCGCTATTCAACAGGTAATATGGAAGGATGTAAAAATCAAAAGCATAAATACAAGAATGCTAAATGGTTTGATACAGGTAAACGGTGAACTTAAACTTTTTGTTATTTATATTCCTGAAGGAGAAAGGGAAAACTGGCAATGGTTTGATACAACAGTTGGATTTGCAGGAACTATTGACACACCAGAAGCAGCAGAGGAATTGGTGGAGTATATTAATGGGGACATTCATAGCGCAGAAATAGCGGTGGATATGAACCAGGATAACGAGATGAGAGACATTACCATAATGGCAATGCTTAAATTTGGAATAAAAATTTTTCAGGAAAGAGAAAATGAAGTTTTAGAGGATGTGTATTCGCCAAAAGCAAATCTTGTGCCCGATATTGAAACAAAAGAGTATCAAAATCTGTTGGTGAAAAATGAATCAAGAACAAAAGTGGCAGTGAAGATGGACGTAGAAGCCGGAGGGGGAAACATATTACAAATATGCAACAGTGATGCCAAAATAAAAGTTGACAATGTTGTAATAGAAAAAAATGGAATTAAAGTTATGGGAAAAGTTATTGCCGATATTATTTATGTTTCGTCAGATGATGTAAGACCAATATGTAGTAGTAAAAAGGAAATAGAATTTGAACATATCATTGATGCAGAAGGAATTGAAGATGATGACAAATATTATATAGACTGGAAAGTTGAACAGGTAAATGGCAATATGACCAGCACAAATCAGGTAGAAGTAAAGGCAGTGATAGCATTGCAGGCTATGGTAATGAAGGAACAGAAACGAAAATTTATTGTGGAGATAAACGAAAAAGAACCTGATACAGAAAAAATTAATCAGGCACCGTTTTTAAAAGGGTATATTGTAAATCAGGGTGACACATTGTGGAAATTGGCAAAAGAAAATTTCACTACAATAGACAGTATTATGAAAGTAAACGGAATGGAAGATGAAAATATTAAACCTGGTGACAGACTGTTAATTATTAAATCTTGTCAATAAACATTAAAAAAAGTATACTAATTTTAAGAAAATAAAAAAGACTTTCCCATGCGAATGCTATTTTATGGAAAAAACTAAAATACGGTAATAGAATTGAAAAAAGTCTACAACTAATGTAAAAGTTTACAAGTAATGGAAAAGTTTAAAAGTAATGGAGAAGTTTAAAAGTAAAGTGAGGAAAAATGGATAAGTTACAGCTTAAAGCATATGGAAAAATAAATCTGGCATTGGATGTTCTCAGAAAAAGAGAGGACGGTTATCACGACCTTGACATGATTATGCAGATGGTAGATGTATATGATGACATTATTATTGAAAAAAATAATATTAAGGATATTGTGGTTAAAACAGACAAAGCCGTTTTGTCAAATGGAAAAGACAATTTGGCATATATGGCAGCAAAAACATTGATGGATGAGTTTGGAATAAGTCAGGGTGTCATCATTACCATCAACAAAAGGATTCCAATTGCAGGTGGCATGGCAGGAGGAAGCTCAGACTGTGCCACAACTATGATTGGCATAAACCAAATGTTTAATTTGGGTCTCGATAAAAAAGCATTGATGGAGCGTGGAGTGAAACTTGGAGCAGATGTGCCATATTGTATTCTTGGAGGTACTGCCATAGCAAGAGGAATTGGGGAAGTACTTACACCGTTAAAAACACCACCTCAGTGTCATGTAATAATTGCAAAACCACCAGTTTCGGTGTCAACTGCATTTGTTTATGGACACATTAGACCTAACCAAATAAAAAAACATCCTGATGTAGAGAAAATGGTAGAAGCAATCAATAATCAGGATTTAAAAATGCTGGCAGGTCTTCTTTCAAATGTAATGGAAGAAGTAACTATACCGGAGTATCCTGTTATACAGGATATTAAAGAAGTAATGTTGGAAAATGGAGCACTTAATTCGATAATGAGTGGAAGTGGCCCTACTGTTTTCGGTCTTTATGATGACAAAGAAAGTGCTGAAAAAACAGTAGAACTACTTAAGAAAAAACAGTTAACTGAGCAGGTGTATCTTACAAAATTTATTTAAATAAAATCATTTAGAAATTTAAGATATTTGAAACGGTATTTTATAATGGTTTTATATTGAGTACCCCTAACAGATTCTTTTAACTGCTCTTTGGAAGAATCAGGAACAACACCTGTACTTTCGTCAACAAAACATAATGGAGGATAAAGGACACACCACCAGTTGTGTCCTTTTCCAGTGCCTATGTTTATTGTATATGAAGTATATTCACCCTTAGGATATATTACATCGCCATATGTTTTTTTGGGAAAATTATCTTTTCCAAATGTGGAAGTAACAGTGTAATCAAATCCGTTTTCGTCAACTACTTTTTGGGCAACATTCTTGATTCTACCATTGTGTTGGGTAATAAAAAGACTTGTATCCTCAATGGAAGAAAAGTTTTTGGTATTATTATAAATGTAATCAACTACGGCATTTTTTACTTTCATTTTCAGGTTTTGGTCCACTACGGTATCGCTGTTGGCTCTTACATGAAAACGTATGGTGTTTCTGCCAAGGGATTTTGTGGCATTGCTGTATTCAAAATGATAGAACATAACAAAAGACACAATACCCATAAACAACACTATGTATGGAAAAATGATTTTGAAATTCTTATTTATAAGCATATAAACCTCCAAATTTTTATATAAATAAAATAAGTTATTTTAAGAAAAAAATCTTATGATGATTCATGATATTAGTGTAAAGATTTTTTTGCATAAAATCATTATGTCCACGAAAATAACATTTTAATCAATAGTATTGAATATTTACACAATTAAGGTTAAAATAAAGAGACAAAACAGAAGGGTGAGTATTTATGGATAAGTTTAACAACGCTCCTGTAGGAGTATTTGACTCCGGTGTGGGAGGGCTGACAGTAGCAAGAGAGATTACAAGACAGCTTCCAAATGAAAGCATAGTATATTTTGGTGATACAGCACGTGTGCCATATGGAAGCAAGTCAAAAGATACTATTATAAAATATGCAAGACAGATAGTCAGATTTTTGAAAACAAAAGATGTAAAGGCAATTGTAGTTGCGTGTAACACAGCCAGTGCATTTGCCCTTGATACAATAGAAAAGGAACTTGATATTCCTATTATAGGTGTAGTAAAGCCGGGAGCAAAAGTCGCAGTGAAAAGCACAGTGAACAAGCGAATAGGTATTATAGGAACAGAGGGAACCATCAATAGCGAGTTGTATACTGAATATATTCATGGTATTGATCCGGAAGTTACAGTTATTGGCAAAGCATGCCCATTGTTTTGCCCATTGGTTGAAGAAGGAATGCTTCATGACCCTGTAACAGATGAAGTGGCAAGAAGATATTTGGATGAACTAAAGAAAAAGGATATTGATAGTCTGATACTTGGATGCACTCATTATCCACTCCTTAGAAGTACAATCAGAAAGATTATGGGAGAACAGGTCAATTTGGTCAATCCAGCATATGAAACAGCAATCAGTTTAGGTGAGATGCTTAGAAATGATGAAATAAGTGCATCTGCTGATTCAAAACCAAAATATCAGTTTTTTGTAAGTGATGCCGCAGAAAAGTTTAAGGATTTTGCCAATTCCATTATGCCTTTTGAAATTGATGAAACAAGCAAAGTCAATATTGAAGAGTATTAAGGATATTTGCTTACTGACTGTTAGAAATAACGGTTGCGCAGAATCAAAATACAATTTGTAATATTGGATGCAATATACAATGTCAGATGCAACATCACTTTATATGAGAAAAGAAAATGGAGAATATTCATGAATCAAGATGTTTTAATAAAAGTTTGCGGACTTCAGATAGTTGAAGAAACAGGTGACAACGTTGAAGTACTTGCTCAGGGCAAACATTACGTGAAAAAAGATAAACATTATATTCTATATGATGAAATAGAAGATGAAAGTGATTTAAAAACAAGCAATATTATAAAGTTTAATGAGGATGTTGTGGAAATTATCAGAAAAGGTTCTATGGGTGGAAAACTTGTGTTTCAGGAAAATACAAGAAATCAGTCCCTTTACAGCACTCCGATGGGTGATATGTTTATTGAAATATTAACAGAAAATATCACTGTGAATGAAAGCGAAGATGATGTTAATCTTAAAGTAAAATATCAGATATATATAGATGGTAACAAAATTTCTGATAATGAAATTACAATCAATGCCAGAAACCGTTAGGAAAATCAGATGGTAGAAAAAACAGTTAATGAAAAATTAGATACTAGAATAAACGGTTAATGAAAAATCAAATAGTAGTATTAAAGTATTTCTATTAAAAAAATAAGTTAAATAGTAAAATAAAAAGACATTTGGAATACCAAATGTCTTTTTATGTAAATTATTTGTTCTTTTTTCCAAAACGTTTCTTTTTCTTTGGTGGCTCATAAATAGGACCACGAATTCTTTTAAAAGAAGTAATGTAAATACCGCTTACCTTAGCTTTGATTTCCTGTTTTGGAAGGATTGATTCATAAATCTTTGCATCTGCAATAAGATTCATAACTTTAGGACCGGCTTTAACCTTTACAATAGGTAATTTTGCACGTCTTGCATATTTTGGAGTCTGCTCCATAACAATGCTTGGAAGACCTGCGTCTTTTAACTTTAATTTTTTCTTGTCTAAAACAAATAAACTGATAACCTGTGAATTCTCCTGTAAAGTTTTTTCCTGCTCAGCCTGTTTTTTCTCAGCTTTTCTTCCAAAAATATATAACGCAATGACTGCAGCTAAAAGTATAACAGCAATAACTATAAGTACAATAGACACAGCACCAAGCGCTATCAATGGTGTGTTAGTAATCATTTTAAACCTCCATATAAACTAATCTCGTGTTATTCTATCATTTAATAGAAAAAATGACAATCCGTTTGTTTTGATAAAATAAAAATCAATTATTGATTTGACAATTCTTTTACCTGTTCCCTAACTAAGTCTGGTAAAGATTTTTGCTCTGCTTTTGACATTTCGGAAGTATAAACAGGTTTTCCAAAATTGACAATGACTTTTCCTGATTTGATAATAGGAAAATGATTTTCTAATATGTCAGATGTTCCCTGTATGCCTATTGGAATAATAGGTGCCTTTGCCTTGGTGGCAATTTTAAAACCACCGTCTTTAAATTCGGCAAGTTTGCCGTCCTTTGAACGTGTGCCTTCAGGGAAAAGAAAAATAGATATACCGTTTTTAATCTTTTCAGAAGCTTCAAGTACTGATTTCAGCCCCTGACGGGGATCTTTTCTGTCTAAAAAAATGCAGTTTACAAAATACATCCACCAACTTAAAAATGGGACTTTTTTAATTTCTTTTTTTGCGATATATCCTGTAGGTCTTTTCATAAGTGGATAAGTAACAATTATATCAAAGAAACTAATATGATTTCCAACAAAAAGAACAGCCTGATCATCGGGAATATTATCAAGACCGTTTACTTCAAGTTTTACACCGGAAATAAAACCAATAACTTTTAATCCCCATTTTACAATAGCGAGACTGCTTTTGTTTCGTGCGTCCATATTGAATTTTTCCAAAATCAGTTCAAATAACTGAACAGGGATAGAAACTATAAAATATATAGTAAGAAAAATAAATAATAAAATTAATCTAATCACTTCTAAAATGCCTCCTGAAATTTTTCATATGTATTTTACCACATTATTGGAATATATTGTACTAATTATTATAAAATATCAATGTAGGGACTGCGCAGGAACTATTCACATGGACAAGGGGAGAACATTTGTAGAATATATACAGTATTCAACACATAAAATTGGTAATTTTGATAAAAGTAATAATAAAATTGTTTTTATTTATTGAATTACAATATTGTTCGTGATATAGTTACCCTAAATAGCGATAGTTCGCGTTTTTATTTAAGAGGAGGATAATTAAAATGAAGACATTAAAGAAATTTGCAGCAGTTGTTGCTTCTTTAGCACTTACTGTTGGTATGTGTGTCAATGTATTTGCAGGCTCAACATGGGGTGACTACATTGGATTCGATGGAAAACCTGGACATACATGGTACGAAGCAGCAGACGGAAAGTTTACACAGAATTCAGACACATCTTGGACATGTAAGATGAAGACAATCGGCTGGGGCGGCGTTTGGGGCTGTCAGGTATTCCAGGATTCTTCAAAGGGCAACGGAAGCGTTGATATCAAAAAAGGACAGGAATATCAGTTAAAGTGTACATTAAAGTCAAGTGATATGGACAAATGGATTGTAATTAAGGTTGCAACAAAGGAAAACATTGCATTTGCAAAATGGGTACAGTTAAAGAAAGGTCAGTCAACAACAATTGACGAAACTTTTACAGCTAAATGTGACGCAAATTCAATCTACTTTGGTTTAGGTGGTGACTTCGGCGATAGAGCAGATGAAAAAGATCTTTATACATATGCTGAAGGCGGACAGAAATCAATTAGTGATGGTGATGGAGAAGCAGCAGCAAAAGGTACAACAATTACATGTACAGGATATTCACTTGCATCAACAGCAGCAGGCACAGATGCAAAAACCGGTACAAGCAGTGGTTCAGCATCAACACAGACTACAACAGTAAAAACTGGTGATTTCACACCTGTAGCTTGTGGAGCAGCAGCAATTTTAGCAGCAGCAGCAATCGTTGTATTCTCAAGAAAAAGAGAAAATGACTAAAATTCAGCCATGCACAAAATAAAAAAACTACGTCCAAAAGAATGCTCGCATTCTTTTGGACGTAGTTTTTTTATTTTGTATTTGGGGAACCCAAATCAGCGAGAAGAAGCGAAGCGAAATCGAGCTGGTATGGCTGAATTTTACTTTGGTTGTATTTGGGGAACCCAAATCAGCGAGAAATAATAAATAACCTCAGTGCAGTAAAGTGACAAAAACACAATATATAGTTATAGTGAATAAAGTGATATACATGCTACTGATAAAAATAGTCAAAAAAAACAAGGAGTGTTATGTAAACAAGTAAATCGTATTGTTAAAATGCAACAATAAAAAAGAAACTAAAATCGTTTTTTCTTGTTGATTTGTACATATTGATGTGATAAAATCGTTTATAAGAATATCACTATGTGAATTCTAATGTAGGTGAAAAGATTTTTTCAGATAAGGAGGATGATAAAAAATGAAAAAATTAGGCCGTAAAGCATTAGCTTTATCACTATCAGTCGCAATGGGAGCATCAATGCTCTTAACAGGTTGTGGCGGCGGCTCAGACAAGAGCAGCGATACTATTAACAGTCCTGAAGATTTAGGAGTAACAACAGGATTGGACAAAGACACAAAAGGTGACATCTCTATCATGGTATGGTCAGGAGATGGAAATTATTACGAAGATATCGGAAATCCGGATAGTGCAGCCGGAAAAAAATTATCTGATCCAAAGAACATTACAGCAAGTAACGTGGCAACAGTTTATGCTGTAGCACAGAAGTTCCATGAAGCTTATCCAAATATCAAAGTAAATCTTTGGTCAAAGAGTGGTGATCCAGATCAGTACAACACAGCTACATGGGAAGAAGAAATGGAAAATTTCAAGGCTAAATATAAAAAGTACCCTGACATCTGGGCATCAACAGACGTGCCTGGTGATGTAAAGAAAGGTTTAGTTGCAGATTTGTCAGCATACTCAGACGATGAAGTATTCAAAACATACAATAAGTCACTTATGACAAGTTTGAATTATGACGGATTCCAGGCAGGACTTCCATCATACACTATCCCTTGGGGTATTTGGGTTAACAAATCATTGGCAGAAGACAACAACATCAGTGTTCCGGACCCTGATTGGACAATCGATGACTTTACACGTTTTGTTTCAAAGGCAGATGGAAAGAATTTCTGGGGAATAAAAGGTATTCCGGGTTCAATCATTGATATTGGAAACAACTGCATTACAAAGATGATTAAAGAAAAAAATAAGGTTGACTTAAACAACGAAGAAGTAAAATCATTATTAAGCTATATTCCAAAGTGGTCAGACCACACAATTGATTCAGCAGAAGGTGCCGGTACATTGACAAAAGAAGTAGTTCAGGAAAGTCAGGCATATTCATGGTATTACTTCACAAACAACAGAACATTAGTAAATGTAACAGATCCTTGGTTCTTAACAGCAGGAGCTGATTCATCAGCAAAAGAAAGTGCTGCTTACATCAAGGCAACAGATTGGGATTACTACCCATTCCCATCAACAAAATATACAGACAATACTGTAAAAATCGTTATGGATCCAATTTGTATACATAACTATGCAGCAGATGATGGAAACAAAGAGTGGAGCGATGAAGAAAAACAGAAACGTGATGTTTCTTACACATTTGCAACATTCTGGACAGCATCAACTGTAGCTAAAAAAGCAATTTACAACCAGAAGTTCTCAGAAAATGGTGAAATTAAAGTGGCAGCAGGTGATTCATTCCCAGTAGTTACAGGCAAGGCTTATGATGAACAGATGGATCTTTGGAACAACTTACCAGCACATAAAGTTTACAAAGACAAAGCAGGTTTCCAAGCTGTATTAAAGATTTGGGAAGACAGTGAAAACAAAGTTTGGGATTACAGTGACAAGTGTTGGACAAGCAAGGTTACAGACTCAAACGGTGAAAAGAAAGATACATTATATGAATGGAAGAACAACGGTGATGAAAAAGTTGCCGGAGCTTGGCCGGGAGACAAAGACTGGGCAGATAACGTAAAAGCTAAACTTGCAGATTGGAATACAACAATCAACAAACGTATCAGCACAGCACAGAACCAGCTTAAGAAAGCTTTGAAAGAAAAGTATGGCATGAATGTTAAATAAGTAACACTACAATAAATCACATACACAATTACGGGACTACACAAGGGTAGTTCCGTTTTTGTGAAAGAAAGGACAACAATGAAAAAGAAAATTATAACTAGCATAATAGCCATAGTATGTGTCATTGTTGCAGCCGTACTTTTATCACAGTTTGTATTTAAGACAGAAACAACTCACATCAAAGATGTTGACAATGATAAGTTTGAAAAAGCATACAACTTACTTTCTAAATCATATCTTGATGATGGTGAAGAAGCAGAAGTGTATTACACTGACTTTATAAAGAAATACACTACTATAGGTCAGGGAACACATAAAGCTACTTTGAAAGATGGAGTGGATACAAACAAATATTACAATGCTAAAAAGCAGAAGAGTGCGGATGACACTACACCTGAATCTGTAAAAGATTACAATTCAAATATTATTGAACTAGATTATACAGATAAGGCAGAATATACAGTTAACGTAGATAAAGAAGGTTTATACTATGTTAATGTTGACTATATGTCAGTAGGAGAGTCATTATCAGATTACACTGTAAAAATGGCTATTAATGGAAAACAACAGTATTCAGAAATGAACACAATTGCATTGCCAATATTATGGTCTGACGCTGAAGATAATTCATATATAAGCAGTGATGCAAAGAAAAATTTTCCACTTGATAGTTATGGTGATGAAATGGCTCCTAGCCAGAATAGAATTCAAAAGTGGACAAATACATATTTGTACAATAATACATATGTTTCAAGTGCACCGCTTAGTTTCTATTTAAAGAAAGGCACAAACAAAATAACTATCGAAAATGTATCATCAGGTGGACTTGCACTTGGAAAACTTGTCGCAAAGGAAGCAAAGACAGATTCACAGTCATATAAAGAATATAAATCACAGCACAGTGATGCTGAATTGGTAAAAGACAGTGATGATGCACTTCAAATAGATGCGGTTTACTATTCACAGAAAAACTCAACAGATGCTGTGTATGGTTCAGACGCAAATACTTCACTTACAAGATTCAACATAGATCATGAAAAATTAAATACTTTACAGTGGAATGCTGCAGGTATTGAAACTACATATACAATAAATGTTAAAAAGACAGGAAATTACCATATTACTTTCCATTATGACAATGGTAAGAAAGAATTCCAGGCTTTTGAAACAATCAAGGTAGATGGACAGGTACCTTTTGCAGAATTAACAAATTATGCATTTGATCCTGTATCTTCCGGATATGAAAATGAAACATTGTCAGATAAAGATGGAAATGCATATGATATCTACTTAACAGAAGGTAAGCATACTATTTCTATCAAACAGGAAAATGAGCCGGTTATGGAAGCATATAGATATGCGTTATTACTACAGCAGCATCTTACAGATTTTACACTTGAAATCACAAAGATTACAGGTAGTGATGTTGATAAAAACCGTAACTGGAAAATGACAAAATACATTCCGGAAATTCCTTCATACTTAGAAGCGTATGAAACAGTAATACATCATATCAGATATATGCTTCAGGATTATTGTCCAAATGGAAATTCAGGAGCCGTACTTGCATACTTAGATGAAGCAGAACAGTTTATTAAGGATATTAAAAAATACCCTGATGAAATTGCCCTTCATACAGAGTCATTAACAGGAGCTGATAACTCAATTCTTGTATCATTAAGTAACTTCACAACAGAAGTAACATCAAATGAATTTACATTAGACAGAATTTATATATCAGGTTCTGATGACCAGATTGAAAAACCAAACCCATCTGCAGCAAGTTCTCTATGGACTTCTATTAGAACACTTGCCAACACATTTACATCTGACAAGTATTCTACAGGGGCAGAACAGGATAAGGATACATTGACAATCTGGGTAAACAGAGCTATCACTCACGTAGATTTATTGCAGAAGATGGTAGATACAGAGTTTGTTCCTGCATACAAGAAAAAGACAGGCAAAAACATTAAGGTTAAAGTATCTACAATGCCTGACGTCAGCAAATTAACATTGGCTATTGCAGCAGATGAAACACCTGACGTAGCATTGGGACTTATGTCATACGTACCATTTGATTTGTCAAGCCGTGGAGCTTTATATGATTTATCAAAATTTGATGATTTTTGGACTGTTGCAAGAAGATTCCCAACAGGTTCTTTTGTATCATATGTATACAATGAAGGAATGTATGCAATACCGGAAACAACAGACTTTAATGCTATAGTATATAGAAAAGATATTTTTGACAATTTAGGATTGAAGGTTCCAAGTACTTGGGATGACTTGATTGATATATTACCAACATTACAGAGATATGGTATGAATTTCTATCATAACATTGCACTTGGCGCTACAGGATACAAGTGGTTCTACCAGACATCACCTATGATTCTTCAGAATGGTGGAGAACTTTATGTTCAGAATGAGAATGGCTTGGTAACAACAGGTATTGATTCTAAAAAGTCAGTAAAGGGCTTAACATTGCTAGGCAACTTATTTACTAAGTACTCGTTAGAAACATCAGTACAGACATTCTTCAACTCATTTAGATATTCAACAGATCCAATTGGTATTATTGGAATGGAAGATTACACATTGATAAACAATGGTGCTAAGGAGTTGGACGGAAAATGGGAGATTGCACCATATCTTGGAACAAAGCAGGATGATGGTTCAGTTGATAGAACTTTCGTGGCAAACGGAACAGGTGGAGCAATCTTTAATGCTTCAGATAAAAAACAGGAAGCTTGGGAATTCCTTAAATGGTGGACAAGTAAGGATGTTCAGACAGAATATACTTATACATTACGTTCAACATATGGAAAGACATTCTTCTGGTTATCAGCAAACAAAGCCGCATTGGAAAATAACCCAATGGACGAAGCAGATAAGAAGATTATCACAGAACAGCTTGATTATGTAACAGACGTAACAAGAACACCTGGTCAGTACTTATTAGAGAGAACAATTTCTAATATATGGACGACAATGGTATTCGACGGTACTGCCGGTCAGGTAGCTGTAGACGAAGCGAAGAATGATGTTAACAAGGAAATCGTTCGTAAAATGCAGGAACTTGGATATTATGATGAAAACGGTAAGATGGTTAAGAAGTTCAAACTTCGCGGATACGATTGGATAAAACAAAATCAGGATAAAGCGAAAGCAAATCCGGAAGAGGAGGTAAGCAATGACTAGTACAGCCGTAGCAGAGCAAAAGCCTGTAGTTGAAAGAACTAAAAAGAAATTTTACAAAACTGAAGGCTTTCATTCATTTTTATTATTACTTCCTTATGGATTGTTATTCTTTACATTCATATTGCTACCTATCATTATTGCGATAGGATTATCGTTTACATATTTTGATGTAATTAATACACCAAAGTTTGCAGGAATGAACAATTACATTACTCTTCTTACAGGGGATGAAGTATTTATGAAATACGTATTACCAAACACAGTGCTTTATGCTTTGGTAGTAGGTGTAGGCGGATACGTATTATCATTTATTATGGCATGGATTCTTGCTCAGGTTACTCCTAGAGCAAGAACACTATATGCACTTGCAATGTACACACCATCTATGTCAGGTCAGGTTATGATTAACGTAATCTGGAAGACAATATTCTCTGGTGATCAGAGTGGTTTGGCAAATGCATATTTGCAAAAACTGGGATTTATAAGCCAACCAATACAGTGGCTGATATCGTCGGATTACTTTATGGGCATTATGATATTTGTATCGTTGTGGTCATCGATGGGTATTGGATTCTTATCTATGTTATCAGGTATTATGAACATAGATCAGGAATTGTACGAAGCAGCTTACGTGGATGGTATAAAAAACAGAGCACAGGAAATTATTTATATTACAGTACCTTCAATGAAACCACAGATGTTATTCGGTGCGGTTATGTCGATTGTAAACGCATTTAACATGGGTTGGATTGGTGTACAGCTTGCCGGAGCAAACCCAACACCGGGTTATTCGGGACAGTTGATTGCAAACCATATTGATGATTACGCATTTGTAAGGTATGAGATGGGTTACGCATCTGCAGTTTCCGTAGCACTTCTTGCATTGGTTTGGGTATGTAGTAAAGTAGCAAATACATTGTTTACAGAAAAAGAAGAATATTAGAAAGGAGGATACATAAATGGCAGGTTTTCAAGGTAACAGAATAAATCCTACAAGATTTTCACGTGGACAGCTTAAGTTCCATGCAATAGCATTTCCTTTATCCATATTTATGATCCTTCCGGTAATATTTATGATAAACAATGCGTTTAAACCATTGGGAGAATTATTTAGATTCCCACCAACATTATTTGTACAGAGTCCAACATTGGAC
>OJUG01000151.1_pt1 | contig 110726 bp, 78 predicted proteins | sample 1599841 | NCBI WGS metagenome assembly OJUG01 (sample SAMN04168659, study PRJEB22393) | human gut metagenome | biome: human gut microbiome; feature: stool | host: Homo sapiens | collected 2014-05-12 | reverse complement strand
GCGACCACCGAGATCTACACTCTTTCCCTACACGACGCTCTTCCGATCTGTCACACCGGGCATGGGAACTCTTTGCATATCGTACACAAATCCCTTCACCCGCAATGATTTCTTTTCCGGTTCATCAGGAATGGCAGGCTTGATGATCACCATCCGATCGATATATTCCCAAGTAAATTTATCTCCAAACATTTGTTGCAACACCTCATCAATCTTCGAGTTTTTAACATTCAGAGAAATCGTTTGCTTCACGTCCACCTCGTCAAAACTATAAAAGAAATCCAGTTGCGTCTGACGCTTCAGCTCGGAAATAACCTTGGTAAAAGGCATTCCTTCCACTTTCAGCGTTACCATCTGATCCTGCGCCCTCACTCCCGCCGATAGGGAAAAAACAAACGCACACATCATCAAAAAAGTCAATTTCATAATCATCAAAATTTTGGCACATCGATTTCTTAACGGAATCCACGTGCCCGTTCGATTTTTTTTCATACTTTTGTAATAAGAGTTAAACAATCATCCTTCAGGGATCGCAAGTCCCCGCGGGACGTTTACCACACCGGGAGTTGTTGCTGCAATTCCCGGTTTGTTTTTAATTATTCCTGTTTATTATTTATTTCACTCACCGTCACCACCCGGCCGTTCACGTTAAAGCGTACCCGCGTGGTCTTCTCTATAATTGCAAATATCTGATTCGCCGTGTATTCCTTGTTGATCACCCCGGCAAAAGCAAAATGTTTCACGTTCTCGGAAGTAAAGAAGAAATCGATGTCATACCAACGTTCCAGTTGTGCCGTGATCTCCTCCAACGTGGCTCCCTCGAAATAGAATTTTCCGTCGATCCAAGCGGTATAAATGGACGTATCGACCTCTTTTGTCTTAAAAGTTCCGTCTTTCCATTCCGCTTGTTGCCCCGGTAAAATCACCTCACCCTTCCCGGTCAACCGATCACCCACTCGCACCTTACCACTCACGAGCGTTGTCCGGATAGCCTGTTCCGCAACATAAGCACTCACGTTAAAACTCGTTCCTAGCACCCGCACATCCACCTCTTTCGCCTCCACTATAAAAGGTTTCGCAGTATCCTTCGCCACCTCGAAATACCCCTCCCCTTCCAGATACACCCGCCGCTCCTTTCCCTCGAAACGAGTCGGGAAACGAAGTCTCGATTCCGAATTCAAGTACACTTTCGAACCATCAGCCAGAATCAATTGATACTCCCCTTTGCGGGGCACGATGATCGTGTTGTACTCGATCTTAGCGGGTGTCCCGGCCATCCGTTCATACGTCACGCTTTTAGAAGAATCGAGCCGGATGCGAACATCACCTTTATTCAGGATAGTGTCACCGGCAAGCAAGGACAAATCGATCCTTTCCCCTTGTTCCATAAGCAACACGGCACGAGGTGTTCCGGCTTCTATCTCCGGGACCACTCCCGCCACGAGAACATCCTTTTTCTCCCGTGAGCTTATCCATAAAATTCCGCCCAATAACAAAGGCAACATCGCGGCAGCCACCCAACGCCATGCAGACACACGCCTCCGGTTCTTCCCCTCTCCCCGGTATTGCTTAACGACCCGCCACATCTTCTCTCGATCCGCCACCAGCTCGTCTTTTTTCCGCATCCCGACCTCATTCAGCACACGCCTCACCCCGGTAAAATCCTCCTCCTTCCATATCCTCTCCCACTCAGCATCCCCCGGCTTGATCTTGCCCTCCAGTATCGCCCGTAACCAATCTTTTTCGTCTTTTGTACTCATACTATCTCGTTTTTTTAACGTAAAGCCTTCCCATCCGACTTTCTACACGTAAAGCGAGAAGTAGATCAATTAGGGTGAAAAGAAATCGTGATTTTTTTTAGAAATTTGTAATATTTCTCTTTTTTGCCCGTCGATAGCTATGATAGCAACCAAAACCGGCACGAATCGCCAACTCCGTCATGCACTCTCCCGCGTAAGTCGAATCGGCCAACAAAGACTCCATCTCTCGAAGACGGCAATCATTAATATAAGCATTAAAATTCATCCCGTACGTGCGGTTAATAAACGTGGAAAGATACGTGCGATTGGTCTGTAATCCCCCGGTCAGGTCCGTTATCTTCAATTCCGGGTTCAAGTAAGGCTTTTCCTCCCGCATATATTTCTCGAACCTTTCCTTATTCAAAAGCGGTGGTTTCTTGATAACCAAGCGATCACCGGACGCCCCCCTCTCGCAAGGACACAAGACGTAATTCCCCACGATAACATTATAAGATATAATCGAGAACTGTAACAACAAAATACCGATCGGGAGAAAATCGACCCAATAACTTTCGGCAAAAAGAGGCTCCAATAGTGGCATACACAAAGAAACGAGAAACAAAAGCAACACGCTCCCCAACCAACGCAAGGGTGGCTCTCCCATGTCGCCCGACCGCTCCCGCGTAACATTCCAGTAGCGGAACAAGCGTTTCAGCCCCAGCAAAGTATAACAAAGACAAAACAGGAACGCCACCATCAATTGGGACGTGAAAAAACGAGTAAAATAAAAATAAACATCTTCCAGCGGACTATCCACGGCCACAATCGCCACCTGCACGTCCAAAGGCACGAAAAGGCTCCATACCAGAAGAGCAAACGGGATCAGCACGGGCAACCCGTAATGCCACGTGGAAAAACGCTCGGAAGAATCCACCCGTGTCAACCAGAAAACAACATGATAGAAGGTCACGGACATCATGATAAACGAACAATAACACAAGCTATTCAAATAAACGAAAAGACGAGGCGACCACGTGTACACGATCACGCAGGCCCACCCGAAAGCGACCGAAAAATAGAAAAAGAATAGCCCTCGTTTCAAGTAACGCTCTTCCTCCTGCACGCTATCCTTATAGGTAAGAAGCATTAACAAGCAACAGGTCAGGGCCGAGATCACCGGAAACAGGTTCGTGAGAATCGATATCCATGTTTGCATACTCATATCACACAAATATATCAAAAAACGTGCAATAGCACCCTGTACAACAGACACTTTAATTATCATCATTCGTGCATTTCGTTCAAGATTCACGCCCTGCAAGCCCACTTCGAACGATTTGTCATGTTATCTTTTTTCACTTTTGAACGATTTGAACGGTCGATTTATATACTTTGCACATCCCGGTTTTCTTCTTTAACCTATTTTTACCGGAAAGAATTTATCATCTAAAAACACTATGGACGACGAAAACTTATTTGAAACAGATCTTGCCGATTCAGCTTGGCGATGGGATTTTATCGACTTCTGGGCACAACCCCTAAGTCAAAGAGGCATGAAACTTGGAAAGGAAAAAGACGACAAGGCACCATCCCCGGAAAAGGATCAGTGACCTGTTCTTTTCCTGAAGAATGATCAAGACCTATTGTCCCGCCTCTTCCTTGAAAAAAGAATTACACAGGATTAACATGAAATTTTTATCCCGATCGCCAAACTCGGACTTAATTTTCTTGTAAGCGACCTTGACCTGTGTCTTCACCGTATTCACGGACACGCCCAATTGTTCGGACACGTCCTTGTAACTCAATCCCTCGATACATCCCAAAATAAAAATCTCCTTGCACTTGGGCGGCAAACTGTCCATCACGATCTGCAGCCGTTCGTACAACTCTTCGAAATTCTCGGAATCCTCACTCGATTCTTCTCCGGACGCCATCATTTCTCGCTGGTAGCGTCGCTCCACCTCCGCGTGAAGCTTACGATCGATACAAGAGTTTTTGACGGAACGACTTAAATAAGCATAAAGAGAACCAGAATGGGAAATTTTCGCCCGATTCACCCACAGGTAAATAAACGTGTCCTGCACGATGTCCTCTGCCTCCGCCCGGTCCCCGACAAAACCCAAAGCGTAAAGATACAGTTGTTCCGAGTAAGACTCGAAAAAAGAATTGAACGCACTCCAATCTCCTTCCTGCATTTTCCGGAACAAAACTAACTCATCCTGCATAAACCACATATTCTTATTGATAGCAAAAATAATGATTCTCTTTATATTTTACGCTCCCATGACAGGAAAATACGAAAATTCGTATATAATCGCTTCCCCCTTCTCCCGCTTTCAACTAGCCCTTCTCCCCCTTCCCACGACATCCGAACCTATTTTACCATATAACAAATATAGTACACGACACACCCTTGTTTCAAATATAATCGTATCAAAAATCAATTTTATCGAAGGTGAATGCTAGATGAATGCAGGATGAATGCTTCGTGGTCTAAATGAACTTATAGCAAAGTCTCTATAGAATTTCGGGCAAACATAGTTTAAAGCCATCGTAATACCAGCCCTTTCACAAAGCAATAATCTCCCATGTCCCATCTCACGCCCTTTCATCACCCTTTCATCGCCCTTTTACCATACACGATGAAGAGGGAGAAAAACCTGAAACAAGGTCTAGAGGAGATTATTACAGATATATATCCCAAACACTTCAATGGTTTTACCCTGAAAATACAGCAACACCCCATCGGTCATCAATATTTATTCCACCGAAGAGTTTCAAAAGAAATCAGAATCGTTTATATTTGCATCACTATTAAGATAAAAGCTAAAAAAGAAGACATGGCACAAACTCCATCTATTCCAAAAGGAACAAGAGACTATTCACCGGAAGTTATGGTGAAAAGGGATTATATATTCGACACGATCAAATCCGTATTCAAACTCTATGGTTACTTGCCGCTGGAAACTCCGGCAATGGAAAATCTTTCGACCCTTATGGGGAAATACGGCGAGGAAGGGGATAAATTACTTTTCAAGATACTGAACTCCGGGGATTTCTTGGCTCCTGTCACCAATAGCGAAGTGGAGGAACGCAATATTCCCCGGTTGACCAACAAGATTTGCGAGAAGGGATTGCGTTATGACCTGACCGTACCTTTCGCCCGATTCGTGGTACAACACCAAAATGAAATATCATTCCCGTTCAAGCGCTACCAGATTCAACCCGTGTGGCGGGCCGACCGTCCGCAAAAGGGACGCTATCGCGAGTTCTACCAGTGTGACGTGGATGTCGTGGGAAGCGATTCCTTACTGAACGAGGTGGAATTGGTTCAAATCGTGGACGAGGTGTACAAACGGCTGAAAATAAACGTACGCTTATTGATCAACAACCGGAAAGTGCTGGCCGGAATTGCCGAGACGATCGGGCATCCCGACAAGCTGGTTGATATCACCGTTGCCATTGACAAGATGGACAAGATCGGTGCAGAGAACGTGAACGCCGAACTCCGGGAAAAAGGAGTGTCAGAAGAGGCCATCGAGAAATTACAGCCGATTCTACACTTGGAAGGTTCCAACGAGGAGAAATTGACCCGCTTACAAGAAGTCCTGAAAGGCAGCGAAACCGGATTAAAAGGAGTTGCAGAACTCTCCACCGTGTTCCGTTACCTGAATCAACTGGACATCCAAACAGAAGTAAAACTGGACCTAACACTTGCCCGAGGTTTGAGCTACTACACCGGAGCCATTTTTGAGGTAAAAGCCAAGGACGTGGAGATCGGGAGTATCACCGGGGGGGGGCGTTATGACGACTTGACCGGTATCTTCGGGATGAAAAATATGTCGGGTGTCGGTATATCTTTCGGAGCCGACCGTATCTTCGACGTGATGAACCAACTGGACATCTTCCCCAAGGATTCCACGGCAACTACCCGTGTACTTTTCGTGAACTTCGGAGAAAAAGAAGAGGCTTTCTGTCTTCCCGTGCTGAAAACCCTACGGGCCGCAGGAATCAACTCCGAGATATACCCCGAAGCCGCCAAGATGAAGAAGCAAATGACTTACGCCGACAAAAAGAGTATTCCCTACGTGGCCTTAGTCGGTGAAAACGAAATAAACAATAACGTGGTCACGCTGAAAAATATGCTCACCGGAGAACAAGAAAGTGTAGCCGTTTCCAGCCTAGTTGACAAACTAAAAAGCGAGAATTAAAATATGCAACTCTATCGCAAAGAACAACGTCCGCTGAAAAGCCACGGATTTGATGTCAGATTCCCGTGATCGGGCATCTGACGGTTGCAAGTTACAAGTTCACAAGTTACAAGTTTAAATCACTTGCAACCTGAAGAATCGAAGATCTAACCTGTAACTTATTATGTGCGTGCGTAATTTTCAATTTCTAATTTTCAATTTTCAATTAATTATGACTCATTATATAACCCCAGAGAAATTAACTTTCGAGCAAATCGAAAAAATCTTAACTAAAAAGTATAAGTTAGCTTTATCAGACGAAAGCAAGAAACTGATCAATGATTGCAAGGCTTACTTGGATCACAAGATCGCAACTTCAGACAAGCCGTTGTATGGAATCACGACCGGGTTCGGCTCTCTATGCAAAATTTCTATCTCGCAAGAAGACTTAAGCCAATTACAGGCTAATTTGGTAATGTCTCACGCTTGCAGCTTGGGAGAACCCGTGCATAAAGATATTATCCGTTTGATGCTGTTGTTGAAGGCTCACGCTCTCTCTTTAGGAAAATCCGGGGTACAACAAGTGACAGTAGAACGTATTATTGATATGTTCAACCATGACGTTCTTCCCGTGGTAAAAGAATTAGGTTCTTTGGGTGCATCCGGAGACTTGGCCCCACTGGCAAACTTATTCTTACCGCTGATCGGTGAGGGTGAAGTATTCTACAAGGGAAAAATCTATCCGGCAAAAGAAATTAATGCCAAATTTGGATGGGACCCCATCCAACTGGGAGCCAAAGAAGGATTAGCCTTGTTGAACGGTACTCAATTCATGAGTTCTCACGCTGTTTACGCTTTATTGAATGCCTTCAAAGTGGTAAAATACGCTGACATTATCGGGGCGTTATCACTGGAAGCATACGACGGACGTATCGACCCGTTCTTGCCGCAAATCCACGAGGCCCGTCCTCATCCGGGACAAATTGAAACGGCCCGCAATATCCGCACCTTACTGGAAGGTTCAGAATTCCAGAAAATGGAAAAAACTCACGTGCAAGACCCGTACTCTTTCCGCTGTATGCCGCAAGTACACGGGGCAGTGAAAGACACCGTGGCTTACGTGGCCTCTGTCGTTGAACGGGAAATCAACTCGGTAACCGATAACCCGACGATTTTCATGGAGGACGATTTGATCATTTCCGGTGGTAACTTCCACGGTGAACCGCTAGCACTGGTATTAGATTTCTTGAGCATCGCTATTGCTGAATTGGGTAGTATCTCAGAAAGACGGGTATACCGTTTGATTGCCGGAGATCGTAAAACACCTGAATTCCTCGTTGCCAATTCCGGCTTGAATTCTGGTTTCATGATCCCGCAATACGCCGCTGCCGCTATCGTCAGCAAGAACAAACAATTATGTTCCCCGTGTTCCGTGGACTCCATCCCGTCATCCAACGAGCAGGAAGACCATGTTAGTATGGGTGGTAATGCCGCAACCAAGACCGTGAAAGTAATCGAGAACGTGGAACGCGTGTTAGCTATCGAATTGATGAACGCCGCACAAGCCATCGATATGCAACGTCCGACGAAAACATCTGAATATCTGGAAAACTTCTTGGCAGAATTCCGTACCATCGTACCGTTCAATAGCCAAGACCGGGTAATGTACCAAGACATTGAGGCTGCCGTTGAATTCTTGAAACAAGGAGAATTTGCTAACTTCGAATAAATCAATATAGTGATATGAAAAAAGCCGGTAAGAACCGGCTTTTTTCATATCATTATTCGACTTTAACCCACTTCACAGCATCTGCAATGATTATTTGGTAACAAGTAACATTTGTATTTCTTCTTAACATTCTTGTTTTTATTACCGGTTGCAAATCAGTTCCACCCTTATCACTTAATCGTACAAAGTAATCCCCCTCACGGAACTCATATATTCCCAACTCAATCCATCCCGGAGTTTCCTCGTTCAGATCCAGTTCTACATAAGTATCTCCTTCCTCCGAAAATACTTGATAATACAACCTTGCATTTTTCAAAAAGGAACCCAAGAAGGTTGCATACAAAGATTCCGGGACATGAGCGACAACACGATATTTTCCCGGTTCTTTAATCTTCACCATCCACTCGGCATACTCTTCCCCAATCCCAGCCTTTTTACAGTAAGCACTCTTTATTTTATACCCATATAAAGAAGAAGAAATTGAAAGAATCCATTCATCACCCACATCCTCCACACTCTGGTACTCTCGTTCTTCTTGAAGATGTTCGCCCCATTTCTTCCGCTTATCCTTTCCCACCAAACGGAAACCGACATCTTCATTATCCACAACAATTTCATTCGGCGATAACCTAAAACTACTACTATCAGCATCTCTAATTCCTTCCCAATCCCACTCTGTTTTCTCTGTATCATTGTACATTATAGAAATTCTATCAGGTAAATTACAACATAAACCCAGTTCCACGGAAAAACTCGGTATAGTATAGTTCCTCACTCGAACCTCTTTACAACTTTTCGCTGGAATTAAAAAATAGTTCGGCCGTTGCCGACGTAATTTCTGATCATACCCATCCACCTTTAGTATACCATCGACATCCGAAGGATTATATACCTTACAATACCCTAAGGGAATATCATTATAAGATTCCATTTTCAAGTCTTGAACAAACAAGATTGGTAATCGATTATCATCATAGTAGCGATCCAACAGACTATCTATATTCACATTGAATTGATCTTTAAATTCACGAGCAAAAACATCAAAATCAACTCGTTGAAAAGAATGACGTTTTACAAAATCCTCGATAAAATCCCACATATACATCATCTCTACCTGAGTCGCAATTAATGAATTGATATGCACTCTTTTCTTTTTGAGCATCATGTATTCAACCGGATTATCCCTATCCATCAATGCTCCACGCAAGCTTTTTCCATCCCAATATTGAATAATTTTCACCTTTTCATTTAATGATAAATGATCTTTAGACTGACCGGAAAACCGCATCTCGTATATCAAATCTCCAATACAAGGAAACTTATCCGAATATATTGTGGCTCGAAATTCCTGATACATAGGCATAATATTATAAATCGGTTCGAAAAAACGATTTATCACATTTGACCGCAGAACAACCCCTTCTCTCTCAAGAACTCTCTCGGTCTTTATTACTTTCAAAATATCCTTCATCGACCTATAGGATTCGGTAAAAAGTTTCTCCGGGAAGAACACAAATTCAGGTTGTACGAAATTACTTCCCAATTGGCCCTGTCTAAGATAAGCTCTAAAATTCAATGGTATTTCGACTATCGACAAACGATTCATTGGAAGTGAATTTCCTATTTGATGTTTCAACATTCCCAACTGATCAGATATTAATAATCTCAAGGAATCTGACGACAAACGATGATCTTTAACCCAAAAATCATGCCCCGGGAAATAATATACCCCGAATGAAAGTGAATCAACGGTTATCGTCTTCTGTTCATAATCCCCTATACATAAACTAAGACGAGGCAACGGATGAGCATTGGAATAACTAATCCCTTTTTCATTTTTCTCCATGCAGCCTTGAGAAATAACAGCCTTACCTTCTTGCCCTTCCACCTCCAATTGATAATCCGTGAAATCGAAATCTTTCATTGAAGGTATTTGCAAGTTCACTGGTGGTACTGCCGATAAATACCACAAACATTCGGGCAAAAGAATTGTATATTTATTCCCAACATGGGCAAAACGTCCTCCATTACTATACAGTTCATGCCGGGTTTTAGGCATCTTCCCCGATGGATCAGCAGAAAACGGAAGAACTCCCATTTGCGTATTATGATATTCTTCATCAGATAGTTCTAAATAACAAATAGCCTCATCAATTGTTCCCTCATATTCTACCCGCAAAGGTAATTCCTCCCCACACTCCATTTTCCGATTCATGACAACCACGTGTCCTTCTCGATTATAAGCCAACTCCTGCCCTTCACTTGTCAAAGAAACAATGCCTAATCCGGGATTCAAATAAAGTATCGGGGAGTCTATCGGTTGCTTACTCTTATTCACCAGAAGTAAAAGACTTTCAACGTTCAGCCTGTTCCCGGATTGTTTATACACCATACGGTTGGAGACAATCTGGACCCGATCATTCTTCATGTATTTTTCCTGGGCAATCCTGAATCTTACACGTCGTTGATTTATATCCAGGTAAGTATTCAAATATAATGTACCCGCTAAGATTCCCAATAGGACGAAACCACCCGCTAAGATTCCCAATACTTTCCGAAAAGCAGAACGTTTATCATCCATACGTTTCATTAACAGCATCGACAAAAATATCAGACCGACTCCACAAGAAAAGTATGCCAAGCGATGTAATAGGAAAATCCCGATATTGGCAAAACCGATTGCATCAGAAAATAACAACGGTTGGGAACGAGCCCATGGATCAAACATTCCATATAATGTCCACGGAGCGGCAAAATAACACCCGATGAACCCAATTATCAAAAGCAATAATGCCAGATAATGATTACGAATCAACATCGCAACAAACAACGAGATTCCAAGAACAAACACCAAGGCAGGGAAAGTCAACGTCAATAAATAAAACAAATAGAGAAATGGATTAAAAGCTACCGTCTCCATGAATAACAAATGAATCATGATAGCGATTCCTATTGAAACAAAATTCAACAAGAGACAGATCTTCATTACTCCCCATATCTTTCCAAACATATACTCCACGTTTGTCTCGGAACGACTTAAAAAGGTTTCATTGGTACCTAACTGCCGATCCCTCCAGACAAATTCCACCCCGACAAAGATAACCAATAAAGATTGTAACAAATTGAACAACCATGCATTCATGTAAGGTACCGTAGCAGATAAAGCAGATTCCACCCATACAGTGGAATCTACTTGTAAATACCATTGTACACCTGTAATTCCAAAAACAATACAAATAAGAAAAATCCAAAACAACAAATGTCTCCGAATGATCTTTCTCTCATAACTTGCAATTAGTCGGATTTTATCAAGTGCCATACTTTATTGGTTTAAATTGAAATTCAAACAACGGAGCGAATTGAATCCCGTTTAAAAATAACGGTGTACGATCTTTATCGCTTTAGAACGAGACATCTCACCGGGGCTTGTTCCAAGAATACCCTCCGGGATCGGAGTTTTATGGCGCTCGAAATGTTTCTTCCACAAGGGACTGGTTTCCCCCGTCTCCTTGTCTTTAAATGACATTGGAGTCGCCTTGAAAATCGGTTTCCCGTTAGGACGCAAAAAAGCCAAATAGATGATCTCACTACAATAATATTTATCATTATCCGGTAAAAACACGTAATCATAAGGTTTCCCTAAAAATGATTTCAATATTTCTATCGCACGGGGAATGGACTTCTGATATTTCGGTTTCAGCCTCCCGACCACAACCACCGGATTCCCGTTCACGGATTTAGCCTGTTTAAGAAATTTTTCTAACGGGGTTTTACAAACGTCGGGCTGAGTGGCCTCCAACACGAAAACCTGTCCATCCTCAACCAGCACAACCCCAACATGGGAAAAGTTCAAATCATCCAAACTAGTTGTCACGTTTTCGATTGCCTTCACAAAAGAGGTTCGAGCCTTATTGGTCTGAAACAGGATATCTCCTGTTTTCAGATCAAAAGGTTTTTGGGCGTAAAGAGCTATCGTTAGTAACAAAACGCCCAAGCTTAATATAATTTTCTTCATCATGCTGTCATTATTTACGATTTGGGAAAATAAGTACGGCAATAAAACCATAAATTCCACATACCAATGTCACGGCCAGATCCAAATAATTAAATAAATTCCGCATACTCCGTTTATGGTACAACTTGATACAGAGTAACAATAAGGTTAACGCTATATTCAAATAAATAAACCGTTGCATATCATAGGCCTCCACTTTCAACTTTTTGGCTCCATCACGGGTGAAACGAGCTTTAAAGGGGAATACATAGTTTTCTCTCTGTCCCACTTTCGAATTTTCGTAGAGAGGATAAACCAATGTTTCGGAAGCCAGCAAATTATGCTCCTTGTCCACCACGTAAATTTTCACACGATCCAAACCGTACAATTGATAAGTATAGAAGAAAAGGTCCTCACTCATCGTAATCAGACTCCCATAGTCCTTGTAATCATATATCGGGAGCTGGAAGAAACTATAATCTTTGATACGCATCAAATAGATGTTATAGTTCTGATCGTACACGTATCCATAATTTACATTATCCACGAGACAATTCATTCCATTTACCTGCATACCGACAGGAAGAGGTATTTTATGACATTGAGGTTCTCCATCATACATTTTTAAATGGAAAAAATCGTCCTTATTGTCCACCATAAAATAGCCATCATCTTTTGATTTGGAAGTGGAAGGAAGTCCATAAATGTTCTTTATCGGGAATTGTATGCCCTCATTCTTCATGGCTCGAGTAAAACGTTCACTCTTTTCCTTGTTCACGCCTTTAACCCGATTAATATCCGTTTCAATAAATTCAATCCCGTCATCTGTCAAGCGAAACATATCTTCAGGAAGTTCCATTTTTATCCGATCCGTATGGGATTCGAACATCCACAATAAAGATTTTCGTCCGGGTCCAGCTCCAAGGAACAAGGGGAAACGTGCCGCATCCTGTATCATCTGTAAGGTCACGTGTTGCCCACGAATTGTGTCGGGGAACCGGTTCTCGTACATTAATTGCCGACAATTCTTCATCGGGAATATATCCATCAATGCTTTCGTGTCATAAGTATTCCCGGCCCGATCTCTTCCGACCTGAATCTCACGTAACTGTACCGTGTCGTATTCATATTTCAAGGTAACAAAATCATTCAATATCTCGCTAAATACGAGCTGAGTACGTCTTTCCCTTTGTTCGAATGTTTTCTTATATATTTTAGGGAACTCCAACGCCATTACCAATACAGCCAATAGCACCAGAGCTAATCTTATCATCTTTGGTATCATATTATTTTTCTCCTATTTTAAAACGATTAGCCGTATATATCATTCCAAGACTCGCGATGACCAGTACTATAATCATTAGTACATAGAGATTCGACATATTACCTCCCAACAGGTAAATATCCAATAATTTATACACCACGATCGCATATAAACACCGGAATTTCCAACTGGGTTCCATGGCAATCATTGCCACGAAGAAATAGGTCGTGAATCCTCCCAATATCCAAGGCAAGAAAGCATTTATAGCCATAACATGCATCTCCACCGGAAAGAAATAAAGGTCTATCGTGAAAAACAGTATCATGAAGATGACCATCAATGAAAGAATCATGAGAAACCCATATAAAACCATCGTGTAAAGCATCACAATTTCATTCAACGGTAAATGCAGAGTTAATTTGATTCTTTTTTGCAGGACCTCCGGCAAATACTGCGATCCACCAATCAACAAGGCAATGATAAAAGGGATATTCTTGAAAATCCCATAATGCGGTTGTCCGGCTTGTGTAAACCATTCAAAAACATAATTCGATCCTCCATCAGCATTTATAATATTGCTATTCAAGCCAATGAATGCATATAATATTGTTCCCACTCCCAACACCAGAGAAGCAAGTACAAACCATTTCGTTTTTAACCATTCTTTATAAAAAAGATGTAATGCCATAATCTTAATATTTACCTGTTAAACCAATAAAAGCATCTTCCAAAGTCATCTTTACAGGTTTAAAATCAGAATATTCCAACCCTTTTGCCTGCAACATGGCCTGTACTTCTTCTGCCGATGCATACGTGTAAAGTTCATAGTGATTTTTAATTCGATCCATCTCAACAGTCAGTGATTCTTCTTTAAGATTCACATCATCCCGGTTCAGATCAAATGTAAACTGGTGGAACTTTTCCATAAATTCAGATGCCGATCCTCGCATTAATACCCGGTTATAATCCATGATCAACACGTCGTCGATCAATCGCTCCATATCCTGAATAATATGAGAGGTCAAGAATACGGTTTTATTTCCGGCCTTGGCATATTCACGCATATGATCCACGAACAAGCGACGATAGCCGGGATCTAATCCTAGAGAGAAGTCATCCAAGATCAGCAAATCCGGATCTTGAGCAAGAATCAGCCCTAAAGCCACTTGAGCCCGCTGGCCGCATGACATACTGGAAACTTTTTGAGAAGGAAGTATTTTCATCCTTTTCATCAGATCAAAATAGGCATCCCGATTCCAGTTTTTATAAAAACCGGAATAAAATTTCTCGATCTGGTAAATATTCATAAACGAGTACTGTATATGTCCCTCGATCAAATATCCTAAACGCCGTTTTGTTTCCGGACTCAAATTCTGGGTCGATTCCCCATAAATCAAACACTCCCCGGAACGAGGTTGCAGAAAGCCATTCAATATATTAATCGTGGTCGTTTTACCACATCCGTTTTTTCCCAATAATCCCATGATATGCCCTTTCTTCACCGAAAAATTGAGATTTTCATAGATTAACCGTTTCCCATAATAGTGGGTCAGATTTTTACACTCTATTATATTTTCTTCCATTACTATCTAGATTAATTTATTTTCGAATCGGATAAATCAACACGCTTATGAACCCAAAGACTCCAAATGCCACGACCATGAATAGATCAATGATATGGAACGGATTCTTCACATTCAAACCTTTACGTCGTTTTATATACAATAGAACTCCAGCTAACACGAGATTCAACCAAATGAACTTGACGAATGGTTGCCCCTCGGAACTTATATAATATCCATTAATATAAGAGTAGGTGGAAGTTACAAACGGGAAGAGGAAACCTTCAACAACTCCCGCAGCCGATTCTTCATACACGTCGGAATGAACCCCGTATTTATCCAGTAGTTTATAGTCCCGGTCAAAAATATATAGTTTCTCGTAACCATCTTTCTGGATAGAGATCATGTGGTAGAAGAGATTACCCATCACGTCAAAAACTTTAAATTGATCGTAGTTAAACTCATCCAAATCCAACTTGATAATCTGATTGTCCACGGTCAGAATATATACTCCGTTATTATCTCCAAAAAGATAAGCCACAACTTCCGGATGATCGGGTTCACATTCAACTCTTCGCAATTTGATTTGATCGGGAAGTTCAATTTTACGGCAATCCGGCTTATAAGCATGGTAGCGTACTTGAAATAACTGATCTTTACTATCCACAAAGAATAAACCGTCATCCCGCTTATACCCGGTAGCAGATCGACCATACAATTTTTTTGCCGGAGGACAATAGCCCAATTTCCGTAGTTCCTGATCAAAAAGGGCACTTTTTTCTTTATCTACTCGTCCATCCTCGCAGTTATAGAATTCAATCCCGTTCCGGTTTACCCGCATCATATCATTTGTGTAAATATACCCGACACGATCCGTCCCCCCGTGAACAAGCGGAGACATGGCATAATACCGACCCCGCTCTGTCAGATTTACGATGTGCCGATAATTATTTTCTGCCACAAGCTGAGGTGTCACCGGTACACCGGCCACGGTATCCGGGAATTCATTCCGTTTTAGTAATTGCGGCATACTGGAGAAAGGTACCATCCGTTCATATTCCTGACGAGAATATTCATTTCCAAGCGTATCTAACAGAACTCCATCTTTTAGTCCCCATATCACAAACTGTTTAGTCACCTCACTATAATTCAGCGAGACATATTTTACATTCCGTCTGAACGAGGTTTTATAAAAATCCGGTAGAACTATTGACGCTATAAAAACCGTCAATAGTATCATTATGATTCGTACTACTTTTGCTGTCATAATTATCTCTCTCCTTTCATAAACCGATATGATGTATACAATAATGCCGTACACGGCACGAAAGCCATGATGGCCAACGCCGGAATGATATGGCGGGTATCCGCATGTTCTACTCCGATATAGAATTGTTTCACCAGATAATAGGCCACAAGTGCATAAATAAATTGGTAGAATAAATTAGGTTCCATGGCGATCATGGCAATCATGAAATAAGCCGCAATTCCACCCAAGAGCCAAGGCATCATGGAAATAAGTACCGCCCAACTTTCCTCGAAAGGGAAATAGCTGTTATTCAAATAAAAGAATGTCCCAAACACCACTCCATACGACAAGATTAACAAAAGAAATCCATAACAAAGCATCGTGTACAAAGCCATCGTGTTACGCAAAGGGAGATGAAGTGTCAACTTGATTCGTTTATCCAACACTTCCGGTACATATTGCGACAAACCGATACAAACCCCGATTAATAAAGGGACATATTTGATCAGAGCATTATAATAGTTTGCCTGAGGCATTCCGTAGAAAACACTCATCAAATAATTGAACGAACCTTTCATTCGCACGTTGTTATCCACATCCAAAAATATATAGACAACAATTGCCAGACCAACGAGAGAGACAAAAAAAGCTGCCCACCGGGTCTTTAACCATTCCTTATAAAAAAGGTGTAATATCATATTTTTAATATTTTCCAGTTAAACCAATAAATGCATCTTCCAACGTCATCTTTACGGATGCAAAATTTCGATACGCCAATCCTTTCGTTTCTAACATTGCTTTTACTTCACTTTCTGAAGCATAAGTGTAAATTTCATAGTGATTTTTTATACGATCAGCCTCAACAATCAGAGGGTCTGACTTAAAATCCAGATCATCCCTGTCTAGATCAAAAGTAAACTGATGGAATTTTTCCATAAATTCGGATGCCGATCCCCTCATCAATACCCGATTATAATCCATAATCAAGACATCATCAATCAGACGTTCCATATCTTGAATAATATGAGAAGTCAGAAATACGGTTTTATTCCCGGATTTTGCATACTCTCGCATATGATCAACAAATAAACGACGGTAACCGGGGTCCAGTCCCAACGAGAAGTCATCTAAAATCAACAGATCAGGGTCCTGTGCCAGAATCAACCCCAATGCCACTTGAGCCCGCTGTCCACAAGACATACTCGATACTTTTTGCGAGGGTAATATTTTCATCCGGTTCATCAGTTCGAAATAAGCATCCCGATTCCAATTTTTGTAAAAACCGGAATAAAACTTCTCGATCTGATAGATATTCATAAACGAATACTGAATATGCCCTTCTATCAAATATCCCAAACGACGTTTGGTTTCCGGGCTCAGATTCTGTGTACTCTCACCATAGATCAAACATTCTCCGGAACGAGGTTGAAGAAAACCATTCAAAATATTGATCGTGGTCGTTTTACCACACCCATTTTTCCCCAACAATCCCATGATATGCCCTTTCTTCACCGAAAAATTCAAGTTCTCATAGATCAATCGGGAACCATAGTAATGAGTCAGGTTTTTACACTCAATCACATTCTCTTCCATAATTCATTTTTTTAAACATATATAATTTTTACATACAAAACGTCTATTTCCAAACAATAGAATACCCATAAGAAAAAGATTAGAGGTGGACAGGCTACCTCCGATAGCCTTGATAGCCACGAGCCTGTCCCTCTTAATTTATTTCCAAAACACAATAAATTTCAATCACTCGAATAACTTAATTCGACAAATAAGGCAGGTACATCAATACCTTACCCGGTATGGAGTTCTCGCTCGATGCGAATTCTTCCACAACCGTTGTACGAGGGTTGATAATGTACATTGATCCTGTCTGAGTTGTTGAATTATAAGTAAATACTGCCGTGTATAACTCATTACTTTCATCATCTCCGAAAAGAGAAGCATTCGGTGTCGGTACAACCGAAACAATATCATCCGGGAAACTCTTGACAATAGTGGGAGTTTCCAACCCTTCATAACTATACCGCCACAAATCTTTACCCTTGGCAATGTAAGCATAGTTCCAACCAACAGGCAGAACCGTGGTGAACCAAATAGCGTTATCCGTCATTCCACCTGCCCATTGGGTCACATCTTTTTCCGATAGGTAAGAAATAACATCTGTTGCTCTTGCAAATTGTTGATATTCGTAAATATACATCTTATATTCATTGCCTTTTTTGCCCACAAGGAAGAATTTCAATTTGGTATTCGATTGTCCTGTCGGCTCATGGTATAACCCAACCATTTTATCCAATCTCACGACCTCTCCATTGCCATCGAACAAAGGCTGACGACTATATCCTTTATTGGCATTGTAGAAATAATAATAGATACTGCCATCCGTTAAGCGTTGTAAGGTTACGGGAGCATTACGATTATACGGCAAAGCCCCAATTACTTGCTCCACTCCCGTCTCTTCACCCGGAGAATTCGGATTGATTAACTGATAGGGATAATCACTATTCATGGTAGAAAGGAACAATTCGTTTCCGATCAATATTTCCTGCATATGGTTGAAATAAGCATTTTTAGCCTTTACAACAGCCGTCGGTTTCTCCGTGAAAGTAAGACTTTGAACAGAACCCATTACCTGACCAAACGGGTACGTTTGTCCATCCGCAGCCTGAATCATCGTGCCATATCCATCCGGATCTTGCGTGTAAATACTTAATTGTCTTGTATCAAACGTTGCCCCGACAAACGGGCCTTTGATTACTTTATCCGAATTATAACGTTTAAACATTTCGGTGAAAACCGTTGTAAATTGTTGCGGAGCTGCCCGGTTACTTCCTTTAATAGATCCCCATTCAAGGGTTCCATCGGCCTTCTCGTAAATCATCACTCCAATCAACGGAATCGCCGTCGGGACAATCTTGACCTTTACCATGTAAGCACCATTATTGGAAGTAGCATAATGTTTCCAGCTTTCCCCGGTCACTTTATTACGAATAGCCAACCAGAAATAAGCCTCACCACTCAAGAATTCGATATTCCCAAAAGCAACTTCCCAAGAAAGTTTCAGACTGGTTCCGATAGTGTCACCCCCCATAACCCATGCATACTCGAAATCATTAGGATTCGTCCCCTCCTTAAAGGTGATTTTAGGATCTATCTCTAAAAGTTCTCCCTCGGACAAAGAGATACGTCCGTAAGAACTTCCCGGAATTTCTACTCCGGTCACGGAATCGATACCCGTCCACTCGGAATAGTTATAACTCCCCTTATCCTCGTAACATCCCGTAATGATCAGCATCAAAACAAAGGACATACATATAAAATCTTTTATCACTTTCATAGACCTGTTTTTTTTCAATATTCTATCGTTCCTTTAAATACCACTAACTCGCCATTGTCATACGTCGGGTTATTCTCAAACCATTCGTAAGTTTTCTTCGCATAGGCGTAGAGTATTGCCTTATTAGGAGCTTTCCAGTTTTCTTCCAATATACCATTCAGTTCAATGAACTTTTCCGCTTTCACGGACGAATAGGTTCCACCATAGGTATCTAAAGAATTTGTTCGCCAGAGAGTGGGCTGACTACTTAATCCCACTCCAGATACGTTTACAATCATGTATTGATAAAAATCTAAACCACGTACAAAGTTTTCATTAGGAACCAACTCTATATATATCCTTCCTTCAACCGCATCATCTTTTATTGCCTGTACATTGATTTTCACCACGGTTGAATCTATATATCTTCCGGCTCGGAATAATTGTGTTGTTTCCAAGGTGTAATGAGTATTCTCCTTGATACCAAATGTTTCTTCCGGATTCACCCGTAATTTATATTCACGATCTTGATCTGACACCGATCCTGCCACACGAATAGGAATATAAAAATCAGCCACTTCATTTCCTCCACTGAACACGGAAGAAAATTGAAGGCTATCATATTTGTAGGTCGTGGAAAGATACTGGTATTTAGGGAAATTCAAACTATTTTGCTCTTCCTTAAAAATCATGATCTCATCTCTACTACATGCATTTATGCAGACACCGAGTAACAAACAAAAAATCAATAGTTTTATAGTCTCCATCATTTCTCGTTTTTAAGTTAATACGTTCTTCCTCCATCAAACTCCGTCGTCGGAATATCAGGAGTATATTTTTCAACCGACATGGTAACAACACCACTTGTAGCATACCCCTTTTCAATTTCCGGTACATTACGTCGTTTATACGCATAGAACACCTGCCCATCTCCGATCATTTCACGTCGATATTCTTTCAATATTTCCGAGATAATCGCCTCTTTATCATCACTCGTGAATATTCCTCCGTTACGAGATTGTTGCAAGATGTTCAACAAACGAATCGCCTCTCCGGTAGAAACAGATTCCGCAGCACCTTCTGCCGCAATTAGGTACATTTCTCCTAATTTCAACATAGAAACAATAGGCCGCGGGAAAAGAGCCAAATCTTTCTTTAATGTAGGGCGTTCATATTTTGCCAAATACATACTTGAACCAGAACCTTTTTTCCATGCCGTAATCCGGATGTCACCCGTGGAAGAATAGAATTTCGGGTAACGGGTTGATTGTAACCGGAAACGTTCATAATAAGAATTCCCTGTCGTGTGGTCCTCTTCGATATAATCCCCTAACTCATCGACAAGCAAGCCAAAGATATTTTCCATTGGACAACTCCGATTCACGTAATTATTACCGGAATCCGTACTCCCCAAGTCCGCATTTGTCAAGAATCGAATACCCAAACCTTCTGCCGCACCAATAACCTCCATAGCTGCATCATAGGCAGCTTTATACTCTCCTTTAAAAAGATAAACCCGCGCTTGCAATGCTCTTACTGCATAGTAGTTCATCTTATATTTGCGTTCACTCTTTAAAATGGTTGCATTATAAGTTTTCCCGGAAGAAATTGGGTCGGTATCTTTCAATAACTTTTCCGCACGCTCCAAGTCCCCAACCAAATAACTCAATATTTCATCAGATGATGATGAAGGGGTAAATTCCATTCCAAAATCCGTTTTGTACGGGATTCGTTTCTGAGTTTTTCCTTCCTCCGTCAAATAAGGAGGCTGGAACAGACGCAACATATCAAAATGGATATAAGCTCGCAAAGCAAGAGCCTCTCCCAACACGACATCTCTCGCTCCTTCCTCAAAAATCGAAGGATCTTGCTTCTCCAAATTAGAAATCAATTCATTGGCATTTGCAATTGCATTATAGGACGCTTTCCACATTCCCGTTATTGCATCCTCCACTTGATTAAAACGGGTTGTCCGTTCATAATAATAAGTTGCCAGACCATTAAACCATCCCTGATCATAATAAGGTTCAATAAATGAGGCCTGATACATAGACAATGTCTGCCCCATGATTTCAACCGAGCTAACCGTCATATGTTTTCCATAGGCGCTTTTATCTGCCATTTTCACGTATATACCGGCTAATGCAGAATAATAACCGTCTTCATTATCAAAAATCCCCTCTTCCGTCATTTGAGACTTCGGAAGTACATCCAACCAATCTCCACAGGAACTAAACAGAAGAAGTCCGAACGTTATACTTAGTAAAACACATATTCTTTTCATACGCTTTCTCTTTTAAAAATTAGCTTGTAATGAAAAATAGAAGGTACGGGCAAACGGGTAAGACAATCCACGTTCTTGCTTAATTGTTGAAACATAGAACAGATCATTTGTTGAAAGCGTGAACTTTAACAACGAAATGCCAAGCGACTGTAAATCATTTGCATTTAATGTATAACTCAATCTCGCTGACGTCATGGACAAGAAATCATCTTTTTGAACGAAACGAGACGTGGGTTTCAATTGACTCGTATTTCCATACCCGCGATACTTCGCAACATCTCCCGGTTTTGTCCAACGCTGAGTTAAAGCCCGGCGATCTGCGTTTTGAGCAAAATTACCTCCTTCAATCTTTTCGTATAAAGTCTTGTTGTAACGATCCGCCCCGAAAGAATATTGGAAATTAGCCCCGAAACTCCAGCGCTTATAGTCAACATTAAGACCAAAATACCCTTTCAAGGTCGGTTCCGTGTTCCCAACGACAACTTGATCTGCAGCATTCCATTGGAATGTCTGAACACCATCTGCCGTAACAAAAATCTCCTGCCCTGTTCCCGGATCAATTCCCATTGAACGCACGGCAAAGATCGAATTCAGAGATTGCCCTTCCTCAAATAAGAAAATTCGTTCCAATTGAGTGTACCCCGCATAATTCAAATGGGCTGTCTGATTTTCTTTAATCACTTCATTATAATCTCTTAAAGCATCAGAAATATTTAATAACTTATTCTTGTTATGAGCGCCATTCACAAAAGCATTGACAATCCAACCATTCTTCTTGATCGGAGTTATACTCAAGCTAAACTCATACCCTTGGTTACGAACTTTACCCATATTCGCTTTATAAGTAGAGAAACCGGTAGAAGGTAAAATCGCAATATCCGTCAAATTGTTCTTTGTTATATTTGAGTAGTAATTGAAATCCAAGTTCACTAAACCTTGTAATAAACTAAATTCCAATCCAATGTTACGATTTAAAGTAGTTTGCCATTTCAATTCCGGGTTTGCAATCGACATAATCTCAGCTCCCATTACTCCATCATACATTTTCAAGAAATTATAAAGCGTCATGATCTGACTCAACTGGAAATTTTGATTCCCCACGGTACCAATATTTGCTCGAACAGCCAAGTTTTCAAACCAACCATGAGTCTTCATAAATTTCTCATTATAAATATTCCAACGAACTCCGGCTGACCAAAAAGGTGCTGAACGTTGTTTACTTGCAAAATTAGATGAACCGTCTATACGTCCCGTCAAGTCTATCAAATAACGATTATCCCATGAATAATTGAAGTTCGCAAACATTCCAGCTGAACGAGAAATAGAACTACTTCCTGAAGGTCCTGTATAGGAATCAAATTGCACGGCGTAAGAAGGGTATCCTAGAGGGTCATCCAAGAAACCAACGGTCTTGTATACATCACTCTCAGAATTCGTCTCTTTCAGTTCTCCCCCCACGATTCCTTGTACCAAATGTCTCCCGAATGACTTGGTATATGAAACATTTATGCTACCATAATAATCAAACTGGGATGAATTTGTCATCGTATAAGTTCCCCGTTTGTAGATATTCTCCAAATTATACCCGTCATTCGTTTCCTCCCCGTCTGTCACGGAGGTATAGTCAAAGAAATCCGCTGAAAGAGGAGAACGATACACTTCAGCTTTATCCTGTACATTACTAATCGAGAAAGTACTTCTTACTCGTAATCCTTCTATGACTTCCCAGTTTAGGCCCAGATTGTAAGTCAGATTTGTTGTCTCCCCTCTACTGAAACTATTCAGATATTTCGCCTCATAAAGCGGATTCAATTGGGCTGAAAAAGTACTTCCCGTAAAATCCGGGGCAGGCAGTCCCTCGTAGGCTGGAATATTCTCGTAAGAAAGTCTAGGGAAGTATTTCCCATTCTCATCTTTCATCCGATAGATAGGTAACAAATTTGAATACGTTGAGAAACTTCCATAAGGAGAGTCTGTATTCTTCACTAAAGCAACTTGTATGTCACTTGTTATTTGCACATGAAGATCATTGTACAATAACTTCAAGCCGGCCCCATAACGATCTCGCTTTGAGCCTTTCATAACACCGTTACTCGGAGCTGCCGACAAATTTACTTGATAGCGCATACTTCTCCGGTCTTTCTCACCAAACCGCACGCCACCTTCTAACATCAAAGAATGGGAATGTTGAACAGATGTCTGAAGTGGCTGAGACAACCAATAGGAATCCACACCATTCTCGACTTCTTTAGATAGCAAGGTGTACAAATTCTGACGCCCCGGATTTCCCCCGACCAAATCTTCATAAATATTCGTAGAAGTATTATCTCCTTTATTTCCATTATTGAAAAGCTGGGCTTTTTCAAAATACTCCAATAATTCAGACGCATTCATTAAATTATAAGAAGTCAAGTCAGGCACCTGAATACTTCCGTTGAAGGTGTAAGAAAAACGTAATTTTCCACCTTCCGGAACTTTCGTTTCAATCACAATGACACCATTAGCAGCACGGGAACCATAGATAGATGCTGCCGCTGCATCTTTCAAAATCGTCACGGATTGTACCCGATTCATATCCAAGTCAAATACTTGCTGAACGGTAATCTGAAAACCATCCATAATAAAAATCGGCAAAGAAGTATAAGTCTGTAAATTCCCCTGTGAAATGTCAGGCATACTATTCTGGCCCCGAATCTCTATTTTGTCCGGAACTCTATTAGGGTCAGATCCAAACATTCCTTCGTCATCCAAAACGGCAAAAGACGGGTCAAATACTTTCAGAGCGGCAAATAGATTTGTCGGATTAACCTTACGTAAATCATCTCCTTTCACTTGTACGGCTGTTCCCGTAAAACTATTTTTTGCTTTCGGAACATACCCTGTTACGATAACCTCATCCATCTCTGTCGCTTCCTCCACCATCGTAACATCTATCTTTACTCGTTTTTTTATTGCTACAGTTTGTGTTTTCATTCCGATAAAAGAGAAAACCAATTCTCCATCCAAAGAAGGAACTAAAATCCGGTAGAAACCTTTTTCGTCAGTAGCCCGCCCTAGCGTAGGCGTACTCTTGTAAATCACAGTTACTCCCGGTATTGGCATACCCTTCTTATCTTTTACAAAACCTGTAATTTCCAAAAGTTCCGGCTGAGTTTTAGCCGTAACCGGTTTTAAATTGGATACAACGATTGTTTTATTTACAAGCTTGTAAGTCATATCCAAAGGGGTAAGTAATGTGTGCAATGCACTATCCAGCGATACATCCGTCACCCGTATTGACACTTTTTGTTTGGCATCCACCAATTCATTATTATAAAATACTTTATATCCGACTTGTTGCTGAATCATCATAAACACAGATTCCAATTCCACATTTTGTACATTCAGATTCACCTTTGTCGTCTGGGCATAACTTCGGGTTACCATTGTCCCTTGCAAAAAGAGGAACAAGCATACACCCAAAATAACTTTCAGGATATATCCCTCTCTATTCCTGATCTTGATCAAATTATCTAATTTTTCCTTCATCATCTTATTCCATTTACAATTCCATAAATAGAGTTAATTCGCAGGAATCGGCCACACATACTTAGCCTTTGTCATCTCTATATTCCGACCATCATAAGACGGGATAGAGGATAAATTCCAACGTTTATAGCAATAGAACAACTGCCCTTCTCCCAAAAATTCCCGTATATACTGTCTTTCAATCTCTTCCATAAGTTCCGTGGCTGTTGAAGTTTCCACGATAGAAGTCTTGGAGAAACGCTTATCCACAAACGTACTCAAGTAAGCATACGCCCCGGAGAGGTCATTCAATTTTAAAGCTGCCTCCGCACCTATTAAATAAATCTCTCCTAACTTGATATAGGGAATCTGTTGCGGAGCCCCACTAAACACGGCAATACTTAAACTATCATATTTAGGAAGTAAGTTTTGTAAAGTATTATTCATTGACCTGAAACGAATATCATCAGGAGCTTCCTGTTTCCATTCCCCAACCTGCACAATAGGAGATAAAACGACCCCTTTGTCTCGGAATAAGGTGTATCCTAATGCTTGTAATCCCCCTTTCGGAGAAGGTAACCCCAACAAATGTTCTCTAGAAAATGCCAAATCAGTCCCGGCAGAAGTTGCAAAAGAAAAATATCCGCCTTCAAGGATTTCATCCACACAAGCCCGGGCATCAAGGTATCCGGCTTCCGTCCCTAACGCTAATGCAATACGTGCTTTTAATCCTAAAGCTGCATAATAATTCATTTTCCACACCCGATTAGAAGGCGCCATTCCGAACAACCCATCTGAATTCAAAGATTCACCAGTATAAATAGGATCATATTTTTTCAGAATTGCAATCGCCTCTGTCAATTGAGCTAACATTTTCGTACACAATTCTTGCGTAGACAATTGTTGCAGTTCATCCCCCGTACTCTCTTTCCAATATATGCCTTTAAAAGAAGACTCAGAGGTATATGCCGGATGGAACAAACGGACCAAATCATAATGCATTGCCACCCGCAACACTTTTAATTCTGCCAACATGACTTCTCTTGCTCCTTTTATAAAAATCACATCTTGATTCTTATCGAATAATTGGAGCAAATTATTGCATGAATAGATCGCATGGTACATGGATGCCCAAACCTGCTCTATTTTTTCTTTCATGATCTGAGAATCGTAATCAAATTCTGCAATCGGTTTCAATTCTGAATCAGGCACAAGAGTTTGTCCCATAAACTCTATTCCCCCTAAACCTAAATTTGAACCAAACAACTCAGATGAACGTAATTCCGTGTAAATCCCATTCAGTGCATTACGAAATGCAGATTCACTACTGAACAAAGCGTCCTCATCTATGTATTCCTCTTTCGGGGCGACATCAAACCAATTGTTACATGAACTTAGCGCCAATACCGCCACTACCATATATAGTAATTTCTTCATAATTATTTCTTTTTAAAAGGTAGCTTGAAGTGACAACGTGAAACTGCGGGCAAAAGGATAAATCAACCCTCTAGGCATTTTAACCGATGAATAATGGAATAAGTCATTACAACTTAATCCAAGATGCAAATCCTGCATATATAATTTATTTGCCAGATTTTTATCAAATTGATAATCCACCCGTAAAGATGCTAAAGAAATCATATTCCTTGATTCAACAAAACGAGATGTTGGTAACGTCATGGAATTATCAAAGCCTAAATATTCGGTCTGATCCCCGGTCTTTTGCCATTTATCCATCATATCAACCGGTCCGTTTTGTCCAATAGAGGCCTCATCCACGTATCTCACCGCCGTTATATTGTATATCTTAGATCCGAAAGAATAACGGAACATACAATTAAAACTCCAATTTTTCAGACTTCCCAATAAACCAAAACTACCTACCAACTTAGGAGTCGGATCTCCTTGATAGACCAAGTTCGTTGCCTCCCATTGATTCGTTTCGGTTCCATTCTGTGTAATGAAGATTTCTTTACCTGTTTGTGCATCAATTCCCTTTGAATCTACGGCATAAATTGCATTGACCGCTTTCCCTTCCTTTAGCTGAAGAGTTGATGTTTGATTACTTTCATTCCACTCAGCCATAAAATCATTCGGGCAAGTTTCCAGTTTATTTTTATTGAATGTTCCATTCCATAAAAGGCCTAAAGACAACCCGTTTACATCTTTCAAGATGTCTGCATTTAGCCCAAACTCTAACCCGCTATTCCGAATTTCTCCCCCATTATTCCATTTCCAAGCGGAGCCATTTACAACATTATCCTTTATCCGGGTAACAACATCCTTACTCAACGTATTGTAATAACGTACGTTTGCTGATAAGTGGTCGAACAGAGTAAACCGGATTCCAACGTAGAAGTTATGATCACTTCTCCATTTCAATTTTTTATTATAATCATTGATCGGATTCAATGTCACTAAACCCAGTTTATTGGAGCTACTTGTCGCATTCAAATAAGGATTATCAATATCATAAGCATACATTGGATTCACTTGATCGTAATCGAACTGAAATCCCGGAGTCATACCAATACCTGCCGACAATACAAGTTGATTTAGGACATTGCTCTCTTGCAGGAATTTCTCGTTACGAACATTCCAATATCCCCCTACGGACCAAGCCATTGTAACTCGTTTTTTAGGAGCTAAACGAGATGACTTGTCCGCCCGTAGGCTAACATCCACCCCATAACGCTGATCAAAATTATAGCTACCACTTAAATATCCGCTAAAAAGACGATCAAATGCCTCCCGGCCTCCCGGTCTTGTATTAAACGCATAAGTCTTTGCAAAAGAAATATAGTCCATATGATCACTAGGCAAACCAACACCTATATAATTATCACTATAATCTTTTTCCGCATACCCGTGAATCCCTAATGACACGTTCAAATGGTGACGATCAAACTGATTCGAATAATTTAAAACCAAATCTTCTTCATAAATTGTGGTATTTTCCCGACGAATTTTATATTGACCGGCTAGCTCGGCACTATCTAAAGGTAGATCACTAAAATATTCCGATTTAAAAGAAATATACTGATCGAACTTATTAAAATCTTTGGTAAAAGTGAAATTACCAGATAACTCCAGATGTTCCATAATCTGCCAAGTCATATTCAAGGTATTCATTACCCTTGTAGCTCTCGATTTTGAAAAACTGGATAAAGAGGCCTCATAATACGGGGATACTTGTTCACTAAAAGTTCCCTCTCCCATAACAGATGCGGAGTGTTGTCCCCCACTTCCCTTACGATAATATGGATTAATCAACATATAATCCTGAAATACACCATAAGGAGACTCTTTTCCATAAATCACATCTATACGTAACTCATCAGAAACATATAACTTACTATTTCGATAATCTAAACGGGTTCCGATAGCATAATGATCTCGCTTAGAGCCTTTCATGACACCTTTATTACCCGGTGTTGCCAAGAAATAGGCCCGATACAAGATTGAACTGTCCCCTCCTTCTATTTCAAGTTGATGTTTATGCCGGAATGGTGTTTGTAGAGGTACTTTCAACCAATTCGTGTTACCATTTTTCAGCCGCTCTTGATAAAGAGCATCATTCCCATCATACATACCCATACTTTTCTCTAGTGCCAGTTTCTGAGAAGCATTCATTATATCGTAACTACTCAGATCTGCAACATCAATTCCTCCATCAAAACGATAATACAAGCGAAGACTTCCTGCTTGCATTTTTTTAGTTGTAATTGCGATTACACCATTCCCGGCTCGGACACCATAAATAGCTGTTCCGGTTGCATCTTTAAGAACGGTTACACGTTCCACCCGATTTATATCGAAATCAGCCAAGCGATCCATCGATATTTCATAGCCATCAACAATAATCAATGGTAACACTCCTCCCTCTTTTCCCAAAATTGTTTTTACACCTCGAAAAGTAATTTCAGACGGTACGTAATTAGGCTCAGAGCCATACCACTCCTCAGCCCTATCTATTATCATAGAGGGTTCCACTACCTGCAAAGCTTTCAAGAGATTAGTCGGATGAAAACGTTTCAATTGATTCCCACTGAAACTATTTCCAAGGATTGCCTTCTCATCACGAGTTTGTACATTTTTCTTTATTCCGGTCTGTGCTGCCACCAATACAGAACTTCCAACCAGAATCATGACCCCGAAAATAGCTCGCCAAACAAAAATGTTATTTCGACTTTTTCCAGGATACTTTCTTTTTTTCCCTCGCAAAAGTTTAATCATAAGTTAATGAATTAATTGATTTAAGTATAAATAGTTATCATGCTTCTTTCCGGATAATTACTTTACCATTTTTAATGTCTAAAACGAAAGGAATACCTGTCGAGCGAATAATTTCAAGCACTCGATCAAGATTATCAAAACGTTTAAACTCTCCGGAGAAATGGTATTTATCCAAAAGCATATCAGGCACCTCATATTCAAAATCATACCATCGAGATAGTTGTTGCATAACCTCCCTCAATGTCGAATATCTAAAAATAAAATAACCATCTTTCCAAGCCGTATAAATCCGGGGATCAACATGGCGTAAAGAGATACTCTTATTGTTCGGGTTATAAACACTCTGTCTACCATTTTCTTGTAGAACTTGCCCTATATCCGGACGATTAACCACACCCACATTTACTTTCCCTTCAATTAACGTGGTGTAGATCATCGGAGCCCCTAAATAAGCATTAACATTAAACTCTGTCCCTAACACATTCACCTCATGCTCGCCGGAAATAATCTTAAAAGGACGTTGCTCGTTTTTAGCAATTTTAAAATAAGCCTCCCCTTGAAGATATACAACACGTTCCTTTGCTATATCATGCACAAAATATTGCAATGTAGATTCTGCATTTAACCAGATTTCACTGCCATCAGCCAATACCAGATGAAATTCTCCGCCCTTAGGAACAACAATTTTATTGTATTTTTCTTCTTTTTCGATCTGATCTTTTGAATAAGTGATCATTTTCTTTCCAACTTCTATACCTCTTGTTCCTTCAATATCTAATGTGTCTGCATTCAAGGCAATCTGTCTATCATCATCAAGATATAAAACAGGAACTCCACGTCCCGGTAATATATTGGCAATCGCTTGATGGACCTCCACATTTTCCTTTACAATATCATCCTGTTGAAACAAATAAACGGTAGCACTCAACAAAACGGTCACAGCTGCCGCAGCACCCCAGACCAACTTCCGCATCTTAGAGTGCATGCTCTTCTGTTGAGCCAATTTCCGGACTTTTGCCCGTTTCCAGGCTCCCGCTATATCAAAACTTTTATAATACAATGTTTTTTCCTGGATATAATCCGGGTCTGATAATTTTTCTAACACCTCCTCTTTACCAGATGCGGTTTCATCCCAATCAGAAATTCTCCGTTTATCTGTTTCAGTCGCATTATCAGACAGTTTTCTTCCAACACTCTCTCCTAATTTAATTACATCAACAATCTTTTTCATCATCTTATTTCTCCTTTTCAATGCCTACAACACTCGTAAGAAAAAACAAGACGACACCTTTCTTTAAAAAAACGACATTTTTTTAAAGAATTATTTACACAGAAGTAATTATCAATGGATTACAAACGGATCAAATATGAAATATTCTAAAAATCACCACGACATTACGCTACCATGGCTGTAACAAGAGAAGCAAGATTCGTAATTCATTCAGACGTCCCCGAAGATATTGATAAGCTCGTGCCTTGTGTGTCCTGACCGTATTTACCGAGATTCCCAACTTTTCTGCAATCTCATCATTAGAATATCCTTCTAATGCCAACAACATCACTTGTCGACCGACTTCAGACAATTTTAAAATTTCTTCATACACCATTCGAGATGCTTCCTCTTGAATAACAGCATCCACATAATAAGTTGTACTTTCAAGTTCCCCTTGAGCCTTTTGGACAGAATCTGCATATTTAGAGGCAATTCTCCGATGGCGGATATGATTCAAGCATTTATGACGTATTGTTTTATAAAAAAACGCTTTTACATAGTAGATGTTTTCAAAGGACTCTTTCTGCTCCCAAAAAGTAACAAAAGTATCCTGTACAATATCCTCACAAGCATCATCTCGCCCTAAAAAATCTTGAGCAAAAGCAACAAACAAAGCAAAGGTATCATCAAAGAAATTCTTCAGAACCTTTTGATCTCCTTGTTGCAATTTTTCAAACAAGACTTTTTCCGTGAGCCGATTCATCATTCTCTAAAATGTAAAAGTATATATATAAATCACTAATAATCAATAAATCACGCTATTATTTCCACCACTACAAATATATAGTAAAATTCACCAATATCCAAAGATTTAAATTTCTCGACTTAATATCAATTACATAATTCTAAAAAACTTCAATTATTTATCTTACATTTATGGAATTTCTGTTCTCCCCGCATCTATGTAATAACATTTCCCCCGGGAATTGCGAATAAACATAGAAAGGAAAAGTATAATTAAACAGATCACGATATGATGAAAAGATTACTTATTATCACGGTATTATTATTCGGCGCACTCGTCGCTTTCGGACAACGAGATGTTTCCGACAAAGAGAACGAGGCAGCACCGAAAACAGCCTTAATCGAGGCACAAAAGGATTATCAGAAAGCAATAAAAGAAAAAAACTCTCCGCTACTGATTCAATCATTAATCCGCCAGATCAAATACCAATCTTTGATTGACATGGACAGTATTCCTCCCATGTTGCAAAACTTGGAAGAATACATTGAAACAGACCAAAATATTGTTGAAAAAAGCATTCTCCACTCGTTATTGGCAGAACTTTATCAAATGTACTTCGATACCCAGCGAGGCAAGATCAATCGCAGGACACCAATCACGGGTTACATACCTCGCAATATGGCAGAATGGACAGGTAACATATATAGAGAAAAAATATTCCAACATGCACTGGATGCGGTAAAAGCCCAAGCCCAACTCTCCGAGGTAAATTGTCTTACCTATAAAGAAATTCTTATACTCGGGAAAAACTCTCCGGCACTTCGCCCAACGATGTACGATTTTCTCGTGTATCGCAGTATTGACATTCTAAACACTATTTCTCGTTACGATAGACAGGAACTGCTCACGAACAAGCAACTACTGTTCGCCCCGGTAAAGGAATTTGTCCAAATGCCCATCGAGGTAAAAAAGATGGATGCTTATTCAAACACGCTCAAACTTTATCAATCGTTATTACAATCTGAAATTGCGGCTCAACGCACGGATGCCATTCTTATTTCCGATCTGGACCGTTTGGAGTACGCAAACAATATCATCGGTTTAAGTCTGAACGATTCCTTATACATTCAGGCTTTAGAACAATTATCACAACAATATAGCAAGAACCCTTACAAAGTTGAAATTCTTTACAAACTTGCCCAATATTATTACCAAGGAAATTATATTTCAAGTAATAGAGATACTCAAAAAGCCTTAGATATATGTAATAGCGGTATTCGTCAGTTTCCCAAGTATTTCCGGATAGACATTTTAAAACAATTAGCCAAGGAAATCACCCAAACTACCCTATCTTATTCTATAAATCCCAACGTGTACCCGGGACACAAACAAGAGGTGAACCTATCCTTCAAAAACTTATCAGAGATTTCAATCTCACTGTACAAAATCACGGAACCCACTCTGGAATACTTGAATTTGAACAAAAGAGTTCCGAAACTGGAAAAAATATCGACTCACACGTATCGTCTTCCCAAGCGACTGGATTCTCAGGACACGATTCTACGACTTCCCGTACCTAACACGGGACGCTACCAGTTAACCGTGTCTTACGCAAATAATTCCAAAGCGGACTCATCCTATTTCAGTTCCAGCCATCTATCTACCATCGCCCGCAAAACGGGAGAAACAACTTATAATGTCCTCGTTTGTGATCTCATCAGCGGGAAACCCATCGAAGGCGCAAAAGTAAAAATCTACAAGAGAAACGGACAAAAGTACAGTCTCGCGAGAGAATTTTCTTCCGACAGAAACGGGATTGCCACGTTGAATGAATCCAATCCTGACAATTATTACCAAGTAACCTTGGGAGAAGATAATCACGGCACGATAAATCGCCTTCCCTACCAATACTTTGGCCGTACGGATGAGCGATCATCATCGGTAAACCTTTTCACGGACAGGGCAATATACCGCCCCGGACAAATAGTATATTTCAGCGGCATCAGTTGGGAAGCCACCCAAAACGCATCCAAAGCGATTGTCGGGAAAAACTACACGGTAACTTTACAAGACGTGAATCAACAGGTTATCGCGGAACAAGAAGTCCGGACAAACAAGTTCGGTTCCTTCGCTGGAAAGTTCACCTTGCCCAAAGAAGTATTGAATGGTATGTTTATCATCTCTACCGATGGAGGTAGCCAAATGATCACCGTGGCAGAGTACAAACGTCCGAAATTCGAGATCACGTTTACCCCACTAAAGGATGCCTATAAATTAGGGGACCGGCTTACCGTTTCCGGTATTGCCAAAACTTATTCCGGTGTCAACATCGAAAATAGCAAGGTTACCTATACCGTACAAACCCGTACTTTTGATTGGAGCCTTCAGGAAAATACGATTGCAGCAGGAAAAACACAAACGAATGCAAAAGGAGAATTTAAAATTTCTTTCCAAACGAAAGAATCACCCAATACACCTACAATATACAGAGGATTCGACACCTACACGGTTTCCGTCACGGTTACAACGTCCAACGGGGAAACTCAGGAGGCACAATACCCGATTATCATCACAAATCAACGTTATCAGTTAAACTCCCTCATAACCCCTGCAATCAATAAAGATATTCCAAGTAAGATTCTGGTTACAACCCAAAACCAACTCGGTTATCCCTTGACAGAAAATATCACATACGAACTGTTCTCTCTTAAACCGTTACAGAAATTAGGAGAGCAATATGACGAAGGGGATCTACCCATTGACAAAAAGGTTAGAGAAGGAACGTTCACGACCGGAGAAGACAAAAAACTGGAAATGAACTTGTCGTCCTTGCCTTCCGGTGCATACTTGTTGAAATTTGCGGGAACTGGAAACGATAAAGATATTACTTACCAAAGAATCGTCTATCTGTATTCCACTCAAGACGAACGTCCTCCCTATCCGACTTACTATTGGTGCGTGCAAGAGAAAACGGAATGTACTCCCGGTGAAGATGCCAAAATTCTGGTGGGTTCGTCCGCTAAAGAGGTGTACGTGTTATATGAGGTATATTCCAATCAGAAATTCATGGAACGCAAACGCTTCATGCTGAATAATTCCAATACAACCCTGTCTATTCCTTACAAGGAAATTTACGGTCCAACAGCAGATGTCTTTATCAGTTACATAAAGGATAACAAATTCTTCCTAGAAAACATTACTTTAACTCGTAAAGAAACAAGCAAACAACTGGATATTACCACGAAAACATTCCGGGATCACCTTACCCCCGGACAACAAGAAGAATGGTCATTTGTGGTCAAAACAGAACAAGGAAAAGCTGTCATAGCTGAAATGATGGCAAGTATGTACGATGCCTCGCTGGATAAAATCCATTCACATCGCTGGAACTTCAATCCCGTCTATTCCACCTATAGCATGCCCCCCAGATGGAGATATACTACCTATCCGCTAAACGGTTATTTAAGCGAACGCATCAAATGGGCAAATGTCCCCAGATTTGAATATGATGTATTAAATCTATATGGCCTAAATCAGTTTGGATTCTCTAACGAGGCACAGATCATGGTAAGAGGATACGATGGAGTACCGGGAGCTTTAGCGGAAGAATCTACGACAGAAGACGTAGCGGTTGTTGCTTTCGGAAAAGTAGCAGGAGTTTCCAACTTAAGTAATTCCGACACGAGATTCTACATCAGAGGCTTATCTTCTTTTAAAGAATCCGGAGACGAGGCCTTTGTAGCCGGCGAACTTGCTTCCCCGGAAATCAGACAAAATTTCCAAGAAACAGCCTTTTTCTTCCCTCAGCTCCTGACAGATTCGACCGGTAACGTGGTAATCAAATTTACAGTACCGGAATCAAACACTACATGGAAATTTATGGCCTTGGCACACACACCGACCATGCAATTCGGACAAATTGAAAAATTCGTCGTTACAAGCAAGAAATTTATGGTCAACACGAACTTACCACGCTTTGTACGTACAGGTGATAAAGTCGTGTTACAAACCACGATCAACAATCTCACACCGGAAGAGCAACAAGGAGAAGCTTACCTTGAGTTATTTGTTCCCTCTACGAACGCCGTAGTCAGCAAACAACAGGTTGCATTTAACGTGAAGGCTGAGGAAAATCAAACCATCAGTTTTGAATTCACCGCCCCGAAAAACATGGATTTACTCGGGTGCCGTATTGTTGCTTCTTCTTCGGAATTCAGTGATGGAGAACAGCATGTACTACCCGTGGTTCCCGATGCAACCCTAGTTACCCAGACTTTACCTATATTCACGCACCAACAGGGGCAACAAACATTCAAGCTGAATGCCCCGAAAGGTGTTACCCCGTACCGTCTGACACTGGAACTCACGGCCAATCCGATATGGTACGCGGTATTGGCATTACCGACAATAAACACGCCCCAGACAGACAACGTAACGGAGATCACGGCATCCTATTATGTCAGTACACTTGCCACGGCTATTGCTAACGCAAACCCGCAAATCACAAATACCATCCGGCAATGGATGCAGAAACCAGACGCAGCACTGACCTCTCCGCTAAAAAAGAACCATGAATTGAAATCTATCCTGTTGCAACTTTCACCTTGGGTAACCGAAGCCCAGAATGAAACCCAACAGATGCGTTCCCTTGGAGAACTTTTGGATGTCAACCGTCAAAACTACATTTCGCAACAGGCTATCAACAAACTTGCCGAACTACAAAATGAAGATGGCGGGTGGTCTTGGTTTAAAGGATTTACTTCCAGCACATTCATGACAGAAAACGTGCTTGAAGCCATGGCAAGACTTGTAACACTAAATATCACAAGTCACCCGGAGCAGGTGAAAAAGATGCAGATCAAAGCACTACAATTTCTGGATAAACAAATACAGGAATCATACAAACACGTGAAGACAGCCGGATATTCCCAGATATTGTACCTGTACACACGTAGCGCATACCGGGATATTCCATTAACAAATGCATTGGAAGCTCACAAGTATTATCTCAATCAACTGGAGACGTCATGGACACAACTTTCCCTTTACGAAAAGGCCTTGACCGCCATTGCCATGGAACGTTACGGGAAAACGGATATTGCAAAACAAATCATTCGTTCTCTGAAAGAATATTCCACGATAACTCCCGAAATGGGAATGTACTGGGCAAACAACCGTTCTAGCCTGTTCACGAATTCCGCCATTCAAACCCACGTGGCTGTCATGAGCGCCTTCCGGGAAATTGAAGGTAATTCCACGGACACGGAATTAATGAAACAATGGTTACTGCGCCAGAAACAAACTCAAAGCTGGGGATCAACCCCAACCACAGTAGATGCCGTTTATGCCTTGTTACTCACTGGCAATAATCAATTAGCTTCTCCGGAAGATCTAAGCGTCAAACTCGGAAACAAGAACTTGAACATCTCCCCGGAAGAAACAACGCTCGGTTACATCAAGCAGACTTTCACGGGTAAAAAAATTACCCCGAAGATGATGAACGTAACCCTTTCAAAGAAACGGCAACAAGCAAGTTGGGGAGGTTTATATTTACAATACTTTGAGAAATTAGACAAGATTACCAGTCATTCAGGTGGAATCTCCGTGAAGAAAGATCTCTTCATCCAGAAAGAAGGTGATAATGGAAATACATTGACACCACTGACAGGACAGAATTTACAGGTCGGAGACCGAATTTGCATCCGTATCACAGTAACCAATGATCAAGATATGCAATTCGTACATCTGAAAGATCTGAGAGCCGGATGCTTCGAACTCACGGAACAACTCTCGGGTAACCGCTGGCAAGATAATCTTGGTTACTACCAAGAAACCACGGATGTTGCAACAAATTTCTTCTTTGATTTTCTTCCTAAAGGCACGCACGTGTTCGAGTACACGGTGTGGATCGCCCAAAGAGGAACTTATCAAGATGGTATTGCCACATTACAATGTGTCTATGCTCCACAATATTCAGCGAACAGCGACGCGGGAAGTGTCACCATTCAATAGATAAAAAGAAAAGTTGAGGATTTGATCCTCAACTTTTCTTTTTATAATCATCTTACTTTTCTTCCAGAATTAAACGGAAACCTGATCCGTGTACATTCTCAATTTTGATTGCTGGATCATCCTTAAAATATTTTCTCAATTTGGTCACGTAAACATCCATACTACGGGCCGTAAAATAATCGCTGGCTCCCCAGATCTCGTTCAACGCCTTATCCCGTTGTAACAGGCCATCCCGATGATAGTATAATAATTCCAGCAAACGAGACTCTTTCGGGGTCAACTTGATAACTTCATCACCTTTTGTAATCGTACGCAACTCCGTGTTAAACAGGTAAGCTCCCAATTCTATCAATTTAGGTTTCACTTCCGTTTCCTCGTGCTCGCAACGGCTGAGAATAGCTTTAATTTTAAAGATCAGCAACTCAGAATCAAATGGCTTAACAATATAATCATCTGCCCCAATCTCATACCCCAATTTCATGTCATCCTTCATACTTTTAGCGGTGATGTACACGAAAGGTACTGTAACATCCAATTCCCGGATTTTCTTTCCTAAAGTAAAACCATCCATCTCGGGCATCATCACATCCAATAGACACAAATCGAACTTTTCCTTACGAAATGCTTCAAAGCCATCGACTCCGTTCGTGCAGTGTATCACATCGTAATCGGATAACTCCAAATAAGATTTCAGAACCGACCCGAAGCAAGGATCGTCTTCTACCAAGAGTATTTTATGTCCCATATCTATTTATTTATATATTTACTATTTCAACTCTCCATTTTAAAAATAATCTCTACTTGAGTCCCCTTATTCTTCTTTGAGGTTAACTGGATCTCTCCACCATGCAATTCCACGATCGATTTCGCATAGCTCAACCCCAATCCGAACCCTTTCACGTTATGCACGTTCCCGCTAGGCACCCGATAGAAACGTTTGAACACCTTGTCCTGCGCCTCTTTCGGAATTCCGATTCCTGTGTCCCGAACTCCAATAATAAAACGGTTACCCTCCTGTTTCGTGTATATGTATATATTCAACGAATCATGGGAATATTTGATGGCATTATCAATCAAATTACAGACAACATTCAACATATGTACCTCGTCCGCAGATATTACATAACCTTCCGGGTCTAGCTCAGCTCGAATTACTCCTCCCTTCTCTTCGACTTGTAGTCTGAAATGTTCTACGGCCTCATCTACCAGCACGTTCAAGTTTACAGGAACTTTTTTCAAATGTACTTCTCTCCTGTCCAACTTAGCCTGCAACAAGATTCTTTCCACGTATTTATTCATCCGTTCATTCTCGTTACGGATCATCGAATTAAACTTCAATATCTGGGTTCGATCGTTCAACACCTTCTCTTTTTCAATGGCTGACGTGGCCAGTGAAATCGTTGCCAAAGGGGTCTTAAACTCGTGTGTCATGTTATTGATAAAATCATTCTTGATCACGGACAATTTCTGTTGCCGCATGATAATCACGATAGTGATAATAAACACACTCATCAAACCGATAATACAAAAACCCGAAGCGATAAACATCCATCCCATATTATTATAGAAAAGAGAATCTCTCGTATCAAACATCACACACAGGTTAGCATCTTTCGTGGTCTGGTCATTGGGGAACAACTCCACGTAATAGAATCCTTTTGTTCCCTTTTCCTTGATATATTGTACGATCTGCTCCCGGGTCATAATCTTCCACGTGAACGGGTTATCAATTCCCGTGTTGATCATTTCCTCTTTCAAGTAAGGATTCAAATCAACATTCTCCAAGCGTTTCTCCACCTGCGCCATCTGCGGATCTTTCTCCCTCAAATAACGAATTACAAACTCCCGTACCAGATCCATCATTCGCTGGCGCTCTAATGAATCGGCTAATCTTTCGGCCTCCGATGTCGCAGAACGCATCACTTGATAAAGGATATTATTATCCCGGTCAGTTTCCAAGATATAACCGGGACCCATCCGTCCTCCCGGATTCATAAAAATCCTCAACATACTAGAGATATTCCCTCCCTGCCCTTCTCCAACTTTACCTTTAGAGAAGGCAAGCGAAAAAAGAGAGATTCCATTATTGCCCGGGTCTTCATCCGCCAATACAGAATCCTGAGCATGATTCATTGTAGAAATAACTTCCTCCACCTGCGTATAGCGTTCTTTCAAATCATTAAAAAGACGGATATTATTGGTTTGCTCGACCAGATTGACAGCTTTCCCTAAAACATCGTACACCTTTGAGGTGAAACGAGCCTCACCTTCCCGCATACTGTATTTCATCCAAATCCATTGCACGCTCACCACCGCAATAAAAGCGATAAGCATAATGATAGATAATATTCTGATTATTATTTTTTTAATCATAAGCTGCCATATACAATCAGCGAAAATAGCATTTTTTATTTCATCATGCAATGACTTGAAAAGAAAATATCATGAAAAAGAGGTACCCGGGTAAGGTACCTCTAAAAAACAACTAAGTAATAAAAACGGGAAAATTAAAACCACCATAATGGTTTTATGCTTTATTTCAGTTTGCTCTCTAACACTTTATAAATGTTACTTTCTTTATTTTCAACAGTCATTTTGTTGAACAGTTTCTTTTGCAAATCCAAACTATCCACTAACTGGTCTTTAATCAAAAATAAAGAAATTTCTTTACGCGGGTTAGCAACAATCAAATCTCTTGTCCAATTGGCTTGTTTTTTCAGGAAACGTTGTTTTTGCAACTGGTGAATACCCAACATAACCTCGTCATCCTTGGAAAGTTTCTCTTTCTTGCTGATCTTCTCGATACGCTTGTCGATCTTGGCAATATCTTCACCAAATCTTTCCTTGTACATTTTCTTGATTTCCTTGTACTCATCCATCAAACCAGAACCATCAGCTTCGATTTGATCCGGGAATTTGATTTTACCTTTGATCCAGATCATATCTTTTGTATCCAGAATAGCCTCAACCGTAGCCTTTCCATCAATATCAACCCATACTCTTCCCGGGATTTTAAACTGATCTGTTCTTAAATCTATTTTACCATCTTTCACCTCTTGTTGAGCCAAAATCGTCAAACCCGGTTCGCCCGGCATCTCTGCCAGTAATTTTACAGTTCCGTTCAGTCCTTCTACTTCTCCCCGTACTTTTACCGTATCACTATCGCATGCACAGAACAAAAGTGTGGCAAGTACTAAAAATAAACTAAATCTTTTCATAATAAATAAGTTTTATCTCCCATCCATGTTTTACCATGAATGTAAATTTCATCTGTTATTTTATCAAGCTCTTATAATAAACCATACATCACAGCGAGCAATATTACCCCCTGTAAACATGGACAAATATACAAAAAAATTTATAACCCCACACTTCTTAAAAGTAATTTAGCAGAGCTTGATGGTTTCGGTGCATCAACATCGACAATTCGCCCCTCCGGATCAATCAGCATATAGCGGGGCATTACAGTAACCATATAGCGAGAATAGAAAGCATACGTGTTGTTTACGACATAATGTTCTCCGGGGAGACTTTTTACTTGTCCCAGCCATTGGGAAGGCCCCATGCAAAAAGTAGCGAAAAGAATATTCTTATCCTTATACTCTTCAACAAGCTTTGTCCACTCAGCCTGAACCTCCTTATCCATCTCTCCATAGCTAGAAGCCCAAACATATATATATAGGAATTTACCCCTCAAATCTTTTAAATACAATGCTTTCCCGTCACTATCCTGTAAAGAAATATTCGGAGCGGTAGCCCCCGGAGACAGCTTACGCCAGCGATCTACCAGTTGTTTTATCTTCACCATTTTACTGGTGTCAGACACTTCATTCCAACATACTGCCAATAAATAATCGGCATCTTTTAACCCGTTTTCCTGAAAATAATTATAAACAACCTCGGATAATAAATAATCCCGAACCTTTACACTATTGACATTTGAGCGGATATAATTAACCAAGCGACGCATACTGAAGTTTTGTCCCTTGTAATAAATATAAGTCAAAACAAAACGTTGATAGCTATCAAAAGCTAACATATCTTCGTTATTAATGTCAAACTCGGACACGAAATTATCATACAATGCTCCCGGTTTATACAATGTATCAAAAGCCACATGACTACGGGGATAATGTATTGCCTGTTCTGCAACACGATACCTAATCCGTTCCCGTTCCTGCTTTGTGAATTCTTCTCCCAAGTTCTTTGCCTCTAACAAAACGATACTAGTATTAATATTTTCCCGCATCCTATTCACAAAATCCTTTTCGTTCAGTTTATATAAATTAGGATCATAAATATGATATCGATTTTGTTGTTCCTTCAAATAAGTATTGATCGCACTCAACGTACCTTTAAACTGCAAGGAATTGGACACATTCCTCACGTTATTCATACTGATTTCTAAATCTTCTCCGGGTGTTAAAAAAACTTGAATTGAATAAGGAATGAAACGAGCATAGGTACCCTTTTCCAGTTCTATCTTACCGGAAAAATAATGTTTCTCATCCAAGCGAAACTTATGAAGGCTATCATTTACTTGAAAATAAACAACAGTATCACCCGTCTCTACCCGGCCCGACACTTGTACGCTTTTATTACGGGTACAAGCAACGAAAAGAATAATAATTATTATACCTACAAAACTCCTCATGCGTCAACACATTAATTTTTAGAATACAAAGATATATATTCAGCAAAAAACTATGTGTTAAAAAAAAGGTAAATAAAAAAGGCAACCGCATGGTTGCCTTTTTGCATATCTTAACAGATAATTATTTTGTTATTGCAATGAAGTCGTTGTTTTCAAAGAATTTTGCAAATTCCATATCGGTTGCAGCCAATTGTTTGAATGAACCATCCAAAGAACATGCTTTTCTCAAGTTCTCGATTACTGCAGTAGCATCATTGGTTCTAGCACCAATAACAGCTTTCAAGTAATAAGACATCGGACATTCTTTGTTTTCAGCATTCAATTTCTTCAATGCCTCGTTATTATTTCCAGCAAGCACGTTAGCTAAAGCAGCATTCACGCAATTGCATTGACCGAAATAATTTACAGCAGCAGCATAGTCACCACTCTTAATAGCCACGATACCTTTGTTATAGTTAACTTCGTCACCAGCACCGGTAGCAGCACCGAAATAAATTTCAGCTTGTTTCAAATCACCATTCTTCAAAGCTACTGCACCCAAGTTGTTTTGAACAACCGGATTGTTAGCTGACATAGAGTTAGCTTTATTGAAATTAGATTGAGCAGCAGCGATATTACCCATTTCAAATTGAATCATACCAGCATCATTGAAACCTCTCCAGTCATTCGGGAATTGTCTCATGCAAGTTTCATAGATAGCCAATTTGTCATTGTTGTTATCGAATAAAGTTGCAGAATAAAGCAATTCCTCAACATTCAATTCTGCAGGACTTGATTTAGCTAAAGCTTTCAATTCATCATCTGACTTACCAATCAATTCAGTATTTACAACAAACAAAGATCTTCTTAATTTCGGAAGGATCTGATCAGCAACAACTGCGAAAGCAGAGGCGATATTCTTGATTTCTCTTTCTCTTACTTCCGGATCAGAGTGCATAGACAAAACGCGAAGAATCAATTCTTTATCTTGGATATTTGATTCCTCCATAGCTTTTTTGAATCCGTCCCAGTCTTCAGCTACAACGAAATTCTTGAAGAAGTTCTCGTCTTTATACTGATCAACTTTACCTTTCTTCATTTGTTTTTTCAAGAAAGTAGAAGAACTCTTTTCACGTTGGTTAGCTAATTTCTCGTTGAAGTCATAAGCACCATCAGGAGAAGCGTATGATCTAACATCAATTCCGTTCAAGTTCATATTTTCTTTAGCTGCAGCTTCTTTGATGTAAGCCTCTAACTTTTTCATTTCCTCAGAAGTCATTTCTTTAGAACGAATGTTTGCAGAGTTAATCAAATAATAGATAGCAGCCTCTTCTTGTTGTTTGATAATCCGTTGGAATTTATCCTCTCCGACTGAAGTTGCAGGAGCATTTACTACTAAAGTTTCAGTAGCAATCACACCATCACCAATTTTTCTCGGATCGAATTTCACGGTTTTAGCGCCTTTTGCCCCGGTAATATCGATTTCCAAATCAGAAAGTCTCATTGCATCCTCGTAAGGAATACGGCTCATGTAAGAAACGGTCTTACCAGTTTCGTAAGGAATCACTTCTGCATTACCCTGAACTTTCTCACCTTGGATAGCTTTCATTTCATAAGCTTTCTCTCCTCCTTTGAAACGCAATACAGGGGTAGCCTCAATAGCCACTTTTTTGTTAAAATATTTAGCCGGGAAAGTTACGTCTATCTTCAAATCAACCATTCCTCCTTTAGCCACTAATGTCTCCGGAGTAACAGAATACGTGATTTCTCCTGCACGTTTCTTCATTTTATTCAATGAAGAACAGGACACAGTTATTAACCCAGATAAGGCAACAACGGCAACAAAACCTAATGTTTTTTTCATACTCGTCTTAATTTTTATTGTAATACTCAAATTAGTTCACTTCCTTTTTCACAAAACAAATGTATAATTTTTTATTAATATATAAAAGGCTACACAAATTTTGTACCAAAAACTAATGAATTTTATCCAAAATCAATTTCTCGGCTCTTTCCAAAGCTTTACTAACCCCATCGGGATTTGATCCTCCGGCAGTTGCGAAAAATGGTTGTCCACCACCACCACCTTTAATTTCCACTGCCGCATCTTTAACGATTTGTCCGGCGTGTAATCCGAAATCTTTCACCAGAGAATCGCTGAACATCACGGTCAAATGAGGTTTGTTGTTAAATACGCCACCGATCACCAAGATAAGGTTATTCAACTCTCCTTTTAACTGGAATGCAATATCTTTCACGTTGGCCGGAGGCATCATAACCGTCTTCACAATCATGTTAATATCACGGATAACACGCTTTTCGTTCTTCCACCCTTCTTTCATGATTCGTAAACTCTCTTGCGTGAATTTTTCCACATCTTTCTTCAACCCCTCGTTTTCGTTCAACAATTCTCTAACATTCTCTAATACACCACGATTAGATTTAAACATACTGTCGATTTCCTTCATCATCTTGAAATAATTCAAGATATATTCTTCCGCCTTCGCTGCCGTAATGGCTTCTATACGACGGACCCCGGCTGAAACGGAACTCTCTGAAATAATCTTGAAAAACCCGATTTGCCCCGTGGCATGGGCATGTGTACCTCCACACAATTCCACAGATTCCCCAAATTTCACCACACGCACCAAATCTCCATACTTCTCTCCAAAGATGGCCATTGCGCCCATTTTCTTGGCTTGCCCGATAGGTATAGCTCGACTTTCTTCTAATGGGTAGTTTTTACGAACTTCCTGGTTCACGATGGCAGCCACTTGCTCCAACTCCTCGTCGGTCACCTTTTGGAAATGTGAAAAGTCGAAACGCAAATACTCATCACTCACGTATGATCCTTTTTGTTCCACGTGTGTTCCCAGCACTTTCCGCAAAGCGTAATGCAACAAGTGGGTTGACGTATGATTGTTTTCCGTGGCAATCCGCTTGTCCAAATCCACCTTGGCCGTAAACACTTGCGTCAAATCCTCCGGCAAACGATCTGTTATATGAACAGTCAACCCGTTTTCTTTATGGGTATCTAAAACATTAATCTTTTCTGTTTCTGAAATCAACCAGCCACGATCACCGACCTGTCCTCCACTCTCTCCGTAGAATGGGGTTATATTAAACACCAGTTGATAAAGCGTTTTCCCCTTCGTATTCACCCGACGATAACGGGTAATCTGCACTTCCGTCTCCGTGTAGTCATATCCCACGAACTCCTGAGTATCATCAGCAATCAATTCCACCCAATCATCTGTGCTTACAGCTGCAGCCGAACGAGAACGTTCTTTCTGAGCTTCCATCTCGGCCTTGAACTCTCGACGATTTACCACCAATCCGTTTTCCTTCAAAATCAACTCGGTTAAATCCAACGGGAACCCATAAGTATCATACAACTCGAAGGCCACATTCCCCGGTACAGTCAAAAAATCTTCCGCCTTGGTCTTCTCAATAATCTTATCCAACAACTTAATACCTTTATCTAATGTACGCAAGAAGGCATTTTCCTCTTCTTGTATTACCCGCTCAATCAATACCCGCTGGGAAGAGAGTTCCGGATAATGTTGCCCCATAACCTCAATCAACACCGGCACCAACTTATACATGAATGCATCCTTCTGATCCAAGAATGTATAAGCATAACGAACAGCCCGACGTAAGATTCTCCGGATCACGTAACCGGCTTTCACGTTCGAAGGCAACTGCCCGTCTGTAATTGAAAATGCGATCGTACGCAAGTGATCTGCAATCACCCGCATTGCGACATCCGCAGCCGCATCCTTCCCGTATTCTTTTCCACTCAATCGAGCAATCTCCCCGATGATCGGAGTAAATACATCCGTGTCATAATTGGACGTCTTTCCCTGTACGGCCATACACAAACGCTCGAATCCCATCCCCGTGTCCACGTGATGGCTGGGCAAATTCTCCAAACTACCATCCGCCTTACGGTTATACTGCATAAACACCAGATTCCAGATCTCGATCACTAACGGGTTATCCTTATTCACTAGTTCACGTCCCGGTTTCAATGCCCGTTCTGCCTCCGAGCGCAAGTCTATGTGAATCTCCGAACAAGGTCCACAAGGTCCCATATCTCCCATTTCCCAGAAATTATCTTTTTTATTCCCGTACAGAATCCGATCTTCAGGCAAGTACAATTTCCAATACTCCAACGCCTCTTTATCTTCTTCTAAACGATCATCCTTACTTCCCTCAAAAACGGTTGCATACAATCGATTTTTATCCAACCCCATCTCTCCCGTAAGGAACTCCCAAGCGTAAGCAATCGCCTCCTTCTTGAAATAATCACCGAACGACCAGTTGCCCAACATCTCAAACATCGTGTGATGATAGGTATCATGTCCCACCTCCTCCAAATCATTGTGCTTTCCGGAAACACGTAAACATTTCTGAGAATCTGCCACCCGGGTTGCCTTCGGACGCACATTTCCCAAAATTATATCTTTAAATTGATTCATTCCAGCATTCGTGAACATCAAAGTAGGGTCCCCCTTGATCACCATCGGTGCCGATGGTACTATTGTATGTGATTTCTTCTCAAAAAAATCTAAAAATCTCTGTCTGATTTCTGCTGATTTCATACCTTCTAAATTTAAAAATGACATACGCAGATTCTGTCTTTCACTCTCTATCAACTCCATGCTTATTGCCCAAATCCTCGCTCGAAAAGAAATTCAGATCCCTTTCTGACATCTTTCCTACCAAGCGCATTTCAACCGGGATGATCATGCTATCACTTTGATCTGCCTTGTTTACCAAGTTGCAAATTTAGATTATTTCTTTAACTTTGCATCGCAAACACTATTTTTTATTAGCAACTATGCGAAAAGCAGGGTATCATTTTAATTCGGACACATTATCTTTTGATAAAATAGAATCATCTTTAAGAAAAAGGCTTTGGAGATTATTCAAGAAATTCTTTTCCAGTTTCTCCTTGGCTATTGTCATGCTATACTTGGTATATGCTTTCATTGATTCCCCAAAAGAAAAACTTTTAAAACGGAAATACGAGGAAGTTCTTACTCAATATAGCCTATTAAGTAACAAAGTAGAACATCTGGACAACGTCCTAAAAGACATGGAATCACGGGATGACAACATCTATCGGGTTATTTTCGAAACCGATCCCATCCCATCATCCATTCGCCGGGCAGGTTCCGGGGGGGTCGACCAGTACGAACATCTGAGACAAATCGACAATGCGGATCTGATTATCGGGACTGCCAAGAAAATAGATGAATTATCAAAAGCAATCTATATTCAAAGCAAATCCTTTGACAAGATTGAAGAACTGGCCAAAAACAAAATCGACATGTTAGCCTCCATTCCAGCTATCCTTCCGGTATCGTTAAAAGACAAAAATACACATCAGGTAACCTCTTCATTCGGCTACCGGATGCACCCTATTTACAAGACCCCGAAATTCCATGCTGGCATGGACTTCACGGGTACCATCGGGACCCCAATCTACGCAACAGGTAACGGTGTAGTTATCGAAAGTAAATTTGATAAGGGATATGGCCGTCACGTGGTTATCGACCACGGATTCAGTTACAAAACGCTATATGCCCACATGGATAAAATCTTGGCTAAAAAAGGACAAAAAATCAAGCGAGGGGACGTTATCGGATATTTGGGCAACACCGGACTATCCACGGGACCTCACCTACACTATGAAGTACGGAAAAATGACAAGCCGATAGATCCCATAAACTTTTATTTCAACGATCTCACCCCCGACGAGTTCGAGTTGTTAGTGGAGACCGCAAATAACACGGGACAAAGCATGGACTGATCCAATTTAAATTTTAGATTTAGAATTCTAAATGAATGTATAACACCGAAAAACGAAACTTGAAAAGCTAATTTTCAATTTTCAATTTTCAATTTTCAATTAAACCATGGTGGCTGAAGAATCATTAAAGTTGTATTATTCTATCGGAGAAGTAGCCGAGATGTTCGGAGTCAATACTTCACTGATCCGGTTCTGGGAAAAAGAATTCGACGTGATTAAACCCCACAAAAACAAAAAAGGGAATCGTCAATTTACGAAAGCGGATGTCGATAATTTCCATCTGATCTACCATCTGGTCAAGGAAAAAGGAATGACACTAAAAGGAGCCCAGCAACAACTCAAGAACCGGAAAGACGAAACGGAATTACACTTCGAGGTCATAAAACGCCTGAAAGGAATTAAGGACGAGCTGTTATCCATCAAAAACCAGCTACCGTAATAATTTAGATTTTAAATTTAAAATTTTAAATTCTAAATTCTAAATTTTAAATTCCAAATATGTATATAAAAGAGATTATTTCGCTCATAGAAGACTATGCCCCGTTAAAACTTCAGGCAAGTTTCGATAATTCCGGATTACTTTGCGGGGACCCGGAACGGGAATTAACATCCATACTACTATGTATTGATGTTACCGAAGAGGTTGTAAAGGAAGCGATTGATAAGGGACACAATTTAATTATTTCCCACCATCCACTCATTTTCAGCGGGCTAAAACATATCACTCCGGCAACTTACGTGGAGCGTTGCGTGATCGATGCCATCAAACACGACATCACTATTTACGCCGCACACACGAACATGGACGTGGTAGCCAACGGTGTAAGCGGACGTATGGCAGATAAACTAGACCTGTACCATCGGCAGGTTCTTCAACCGGAAGGGGACCCGATGGCCGGTAACGGCTTCGGGATTATCGGCAAGTTACAACAACCCGTTGAAAGCATGGCTTTTTTGCAGCAAGTAAAAGAAATATTCCGGTGTGATAGGTTACGTCACACGACACCTCACACGCCCTCCATACAACGGGTGGCTGTTTGTGGCGGAGCCGGAGCCTCCTTTTTCAAGCAGGCCCTAGCCGGACAGGCCGACATATACATCTCCGGGGATTTCAAATATCACGACTTTTTCCTCACGGAAAACCGCATTATGATTGCCGATATTGGCCATTACGAAAGCGAACAATTCACAAAAGAGATATTTTATGAGATACTTACAAAAAAAATATCTAAATTTGCGGTTCAGTTTTCTGAGATTAATACAAATCCGATTAAGTATTTATAATATATGGTGACGAATAACAATGAGAAAATGCAAGAACTGACAGTTGAAGAAAAACTGCAGAACCTGTATGAATTACAAAGAATTGACACCGAGATCGATAAAATCAAGACTCTACGGGGAGAATTACCGTTAGAAGTTCAAGACCTTGAAGACGAGATCGCGGGATTGGAAACACGTATCGAAAACTTGAAGGTTGAATTAGGTGAACTTGACAAAACCTCTTCCACTCGGAAAATGGACATCAAGAAAGCCGAGGAAGCGATCAAAAAATACAGTGAACAATTGGATAACGTTCGCAACAATCGCGAATACGATGCTTTAAGCAAGGAAATTGAATTCCAGAAACTGGAAATTGAATTACAGGAAAAGAGAATCCGGGAGGCTCAAAAAGCAAAAGCAGAAAAAGAAGCGCTGATGGAAGAATCCAAAAAGCGTTATGAAGATAAAGTATCTGATCTAGAAGCTAAAAAAGGCGAACTGAATGACATCATCAATGAAACACACAAAGATGAAGAGTCTTTACAGACAAAATCAGAAGAACTTGCTGCTACCATCGACGAACGTCTATTGACGGCATATCGCCGTATCCGCTCCAACGCCCGCAATGGATTAGCCGTTGTTACCGTTGACCGTGATGCGTGTGGTGGATGTTTCAACAAAATCCCGCCACAGAGACAGTTAGACATCCGTTCTCGGAAGAAAATCATCGTCTGCGAGTACTGTGGTCGTATTCTCATCGATAAATACATCTGTGACTACGACGGTTCGCAACAAAAAGCAGACCTTGAAGCTCTCCTTGATGCACAAAAGAAAAAAGGAAGAAGACTTAGAAAATCAGAAGAATAAAAAACAAGGCTGCTCGACAAAGCAGCCTTTTTACGAATATATAATTTTAATCTGAATTAAAATGATCCCAACAAACTATGATCCGCGAACGAGCGAAGAGAAATGGTATCAATATTGGATGGAACATAGATTTTTCCATTCCACTGTTGATAAAAAGAGAACTCCGTATTGTATTGTAATCCCGCCACCTAACGTCACGGGAGTCCTGCACATGGGACACATGCTGAACAACACGATACAGGACGTACTCGTCAGACGCGCCCGTTTACTGGGTAAAAATGCTTGTTGGGTTCCGGGAACCGACCATGCCTCCATTGCCACGGAAGCCAAAGTGGTAGCCAAACTTAAAAGTGAAGGCATCGAGAAAAGGGACCTTTCCCGGGATGAGTTTTTAAAACACGCTTGGGCATGGACTGAAAAGCACGGGGGGATCATCCTCGAACAATTAAAGCGATTGGGAGCATCCTGCGATTGGGACAGAACTTGCTTCACGATGGACGAGATTCGTTCCGCCAGCGTGATAAAGGTATTTATCGACCTGTATAACAAAGGACTTATCTATAAAGGAGTCCGGATGGTTAACTGGGATCCATCGGCCAAAACAGCCGTATCCGATGAAGAGGTTGTTTACAAAGAAGAACACAGCAAGTTATATTATCTACGTTACCGTATTGAAGGGACGGAGGACGAATATATCATCATTGCTACGACCCGCCCGGAAACGATCTTGGGTGATAGCGCCGTGTGCGTGAATCCCAATGACGAGCGTTTCCGTCATCTGACCGGCAAGAAATGTATTGTTCCCTTGGTAAACCGGGTGATCCCGATTATTCAGGACGAATACGTGGATATGGAATTCGGTACCGGAGCATTAAAAATCACCCCGGCCCACGACATCAATGACTACGAGATCGGTTATAAACACCATCTGGAAACCATCGATATTTTCAACGATGACGGTACATTAAACGAGAATGCCCAACTTTTCGTGGGTAAAGACCGTTTTGTTGTGCGTCAAGAAATCATCCCCGAACTGGAAAAAGCGGGTAACCTTGTAAAAATAGAAGACTATAATAACAAGGTGGGGTATTCCGAGCGGACTAACGTGGTTATCGAACCCAAACTATCCATGCAATGGTTTCTGAAAATGAAGGAACTAGCCAAACCGGCCTTGGATGCCGTGATGAACGATGACATTCTCCTAACTCCGACAAAATACAAGAACACGTATCGCTATTGGATGGAGAACGTGAAAGATTGGTGTATCAGCCGCCAATTGTGGTGGGGCCACCAGATTCCGGTATACTACCTGCCGGATAGTAATGACTATGTGGTTGCCGCAACACCCACGGAAGCAGTACAACTGGTGAAGGAGAAATTCGGCAAAGACATCCCGGCAGATCAGTTACGTCAAGATGAAGATTGTTTGGACACGTGGTTCTCTTCTTGGCTGTGGCCTATCTCCGTGTTCAACGGCATTTTGGAACCGGACAATGAAGATATTAACTATTACTACCCGACAAATGACCTAGTTTCCGGACCTGATATTCTGTTCTTCTGGATGGCAAGAATGATCATGGCCGGTTATGAATATCGCCACGAGAAACCGTTCTCGAACCTGTACCTCACTGGAATCGTTCGAGATAAACTGCATCGCAAGATGTCCAAATCTCTTGGTAACTCTCCGGACCCAATTGACCTGATCAACCAATACGGGGCAGACGGTGTACGGGTTGGTATGTTATTGTGCGCTCCCGCCGGGGGAGACCTTCTTTTTGATGAAAGTCTTCCGGAACAAGGACGTAATTTCACGACTAAAATATGGAATGCATTCCGCCTAGTCAGCAACTGGAAAGTCGCAGACCTGGAACAACCCTTGCATTCTAAATTAGCTCTTGAATGGTTCGAACAATACTTGAACAAGTGCAAAGAAACCTTGAACACCCAATTTGAGCAATACCGGATCTCCGAGGCTCTTATGACCGTGTACACCGGATTCCGCGATGAGTTCTCCTCTTGGTTATTGGAAATCATCAAACCGGGATTCGAGCAACCGATTGACCGGATCACTTATGATAAGACCATTTACCTCTTCGAGGAAATGTTACAATTACTTCACCCGTTCATGCCGTTCATCACGGAAGAGATCTGGCAGAACTTGAGAGAGCGGAAAGACGGAGAAAGTATCATGGTTTCCGTGATGCCAATCCCCGGAAAATACGACGAAAACTTCTTGAACACCTTTGAAAACACGAAAGAAGTGATCGCCGGAATCCGCACGATTCGCAAGCAAAACAACATTGCCTTCAAAGATGCGATTTCTTTAAGAGTGAAAAGTAATGATCGCTACCCGCTACAATTCGAGAGTATTATCTGTAAAATGGGTAATATCCAAGATGTAGAAATGGTCAACGACACGGTAAAAGGAGCATGGAGCTTTATCTGCGACACGGTTGAATACTTCATCCCCGCTGTCGGAGAGGTCAACACAGAAGAAATCCGAGCCAAACTGCAAGCTGATCTAGCTTACGCCCAAGGCTTCTTGGCATCCGTGATGAAAAAACTCTCGAACGAGAAGTTTGTCAGTGGAGCCCCGGCACAAGTTGTCGAGAACGAACGTAAGAAACAAGCTGATGCCGAAGCAAAAATCAAAGCCATTGAACAACAATTGGCAGAATTGAACTAAAGTATCATTTCAAACATTAAACAAGCAGTCCGTTGTCGGACTGCTTGTTTAAAAAAAGATATAAGCCATGAGACCGTTGATACTTTTACTATTCATCTTGAACACAGCCCTGATTATTTCATGTAACTCAAATCGGAATCGCTCGGAAAATAAACAAAAACCGGAACAATCCTTTCTGTTACACGGCCCAATACAAGAAAGCACGGCACCTAAAAATCTCACGGCATACTTCGATTCCTTACAACAACAAGGTTTCTTCATTCCCTATCACACAGATTCCACCGAGCAGCAAAAAGTCATACACACGGTAGCACTCCTACAAAAATACCAAATAGGAGAACGTAAATACTACCCGGCAGAAGAAGTTCAAGCAGCCTTGGAACTCATGCGACATGAATTAGGCTACCGCCAGAACCATCGGGGTGAAGAGCTGACAACCGAAGAAACAGGCTTCTTCTTTCGTTTTCTCGAACAAGCAGCTCGCCTATGTCCGGATGTACATTTATTAGCTGACGTAGCCTCTGCAGACCACAAAGTCGGAGTCATAAATTTTCAAGAATGGTCATACAACCCCTTGTATTCATTCCTCCTTTACGAAAACGGCAAAGGTGGTTGGAATACCACAGCCATTGATACCACCGGATACGTAAAGATCGAGAAGATATTCACCTTACAAAAGGACGGACAAACCTACTATCTTCTTTCCAACAACTTCCAACTACTCGGCTTTTCACAATTCATTTTCATGATTGAAAATACGACAGCCTCATTATTCCAAGGTAAACAATATGAAGAATCCATAAACCAATGGTGCGAATCCTACCCGGAAGACGCAACCATCATCTTCAACCCTCAAAAAATATGCTGGAACTTCTGCCATAAAGTCGGAGAACATTACCAGCAAATCGAAGGCACAAAGACGCTTTATCTAGAACTTGCCAAGGAACAGTCATATTTTCATGTAGAATAGTTTAATTATTAATTATCAGGCATTAATTTTCCGTTTTTCAAAAGTGATCCCAAAGGCATTAATATCGGCATAAAGAACACCAAAGCTATGATCGAAAATAATAGCCCACCGATTATACCGATCGCGAATGAAAACCAAAACTCTTCCGCTTTCGGTTATTCCCGCTCCAGTTCCGCCTTGATCTCATTTATCACGCTTTGAGGCCGCAACGGATACCTCAATACCCTGCTCGTCACATTCCCGGCCTTATCTATAATTTTATACGTTGGGTATCCGCGTACCTCCATCTTCTCGATGATCATCTGCTGTTGTAGAGGTGGTAAATTATAATGCACAATATTTTTTCCCGTAAGATCAAATTCTTTGATAACGTTTTTCCACGCCTCTTCCGGTGAGCTATAAGCAAAATACATAAATACCACTTTCTCGTTCTCGAACACCTTCTCAATGTCACCCATCAATGCCAACATATTCTTACAAGGTTCACACCACGATCCCCAAAAATCGAGCAAAATCACATTTCCTCGATAAGGTTCAATCAACGCCTGCCAAAGAGAATCAGCATCCGAGATATGACTAAATTGCCCAACATCAATCAGACTCGCCTCGTAAGCTAATTTCTTACTAGCAATCTTCTGGTAAACAGCACTGGTCTCCTTCACCTTCCGATTCAATATAGGATTTGAAATTCTAGCATCTGCCAATTTCATCATTCCCGGTAACAATGGCTTATGATCATACTCCATTCCTGTCATAAACAATTGTGCATAGCAAAGTTCTTTCAATAAAAGATCGGAAACCAACGTGTCATAGAGTAACAACTCGTATTCCCGGGTGATAACTTCCTCCTGTTCCCGCACTTCCGGCATGGAACGATAGGCATTCAATTTACCATAAAGCATAGAATTACCCGCTATTACCGCCTGAAACGCATTTGTATCCGCAGTTTGCTGCCGGCTCAAGTCCAAAATCTTTCGGTTGATATTTTCACAAGTTGCTATATCTTCTGTTGTCAATTCCTCAAACCTTCCGCCCTCCTTCAATCTCCTTAACGCCTCATAAAAACGATCATCGGGGATATAAGCCATCCCCATCCCCTCAACATACCTAAATTTCTGATGATCCACGTAACCAGTATAATCTCGCAAAAATGTTGAGTAACGTTGAGTTATAAAATAACATAAAGGTTCATTTACCGAAAAATGAGTGTTCACATACTCCATGTATTCAGGCTCAAACCGTTGCCTCCTACCTAGATTAAACCGATTTTGCATCAACGTCGCCACAAAATAGTATTTCCATTCATTTTCTATCGCCTCCCTACATCTCTTTGAAAGATTCGGATATTTCCCACAAATAGAATCGAAACATGCCACCGACTTCAAATAATCTGACTCAGCCAAGCGCAAGAACTCCATATCCGAACGGGCAATCTCCCTCAACTCGTACATATCTCTCATCCATAACGGATAAGGGAAACACGTGTACTCCTGATGAAAACGAGCATTCTTCCCCATGAATAACACATCCTTTTTCCCGTTAATCATCTCTTCCTTCGAAACATTCGGAACCGCCTTCCAATCCGAAGCATCCGCATATAACAAAACCGTCTCCCCCGGCTCAACAATAATATTTTTCCACATCCGTCCCCATGCCAACCCAACTTGCCGAGGCGCACTCACGGCAAAACGAAGTGTAAACCGCCCGGAAGAATCGATTGGAGCAACGATTTCTCCTCCATCTTCTCCCAGCAATCCATTATAGCTACAAGTAAACGTGTACCCCCGCAACACCGGGTTTGTCACTTTATCAAGGTTACGAATATAACCGCGTATCGTGACGGTATCGGTGGTCACGAGAGGTTTTGAAAAGGAAACAGTATCAACTCCTACCCACGCAACAAAATTTTTACCATCACACGGCCGAAATACTTCTCCTTTTGCACCATCACGTGCGATAAAAATATTCCCGTTCTTCCCCTGCTTGATCTTGAGTGCTATCGTCTGATTGCCATTTTCCAGTACAACCTCCATCCGTTTTTTCCCGTATTCCACTCGTTTATATTTCCAGAAATCAGAGAACGCAACGGCCCCATCCTCATAAAAGCCATACTCCCAAGCTCCCGTTCCGGGATTCGCCCAGTTCCCCAAAAAATTACTGTTTACAACTTTTTGCCCCACAACTACCGAGGGAATCACGAACAGCACAAGAAAGACCAGTTTCAAATAATTCATACATTACATATTTGTTGTTCCTTCACTCGAAATCATCCGAGTGAAGGCTATAAAGGTAACAATTATATCTTTACCTCCGTTTGGGTTTCACTTTTAAATCCGGGTGACGCATATCATACACCTTTTTCCCGTATTCCGGAGTGGCAACCAAATCGGCAGGGATTTGCTTTTCTTCTTCCAAGGCTCGTTTCAACAGGTATTCCAAACCCTGCACATAATAAAAATGAGGCATGGCATCATCCCGATCATACATATTATAAGCGACATATCTCAATCCTCGAACTTTGTTTACCAACATTTCATAAGGTAACTCTTTATCGGTATATTCCGGGGATACTCGCACATAAAACGCAAGCAATTTCACGAACTTATGCTGGTCGATCGACGGATCTGCTTTCAAACGCTCGACTTCGGCAAATGCCTCATCATACTTTTTCTGATTAAAAAGATCGGTCATCACACGCATCTTGATATTAAAATCTTTTCCCTCGAAATCACATAACTCCTTTATAAACTGAACCGGGGCATAAGAGGTCGCCTCCATTAATTTCGCATCTACTTCCTTTTTACCGAATAATTCCGTGAATTGTGAATAATTATCAGAAACTTCCTTCACGTAAGGATTTTGATACCCGATGATACATTTACAATACAACTTCCACACGTCAGGCTCTGTTAATTTTGCCCCTTTAGAAATCAACTCATCAAAATATTTCTGTCCCTCCCGACTTCCCGATGCCTTTTTATAACGGATATAATCTTTCAGAAAATCCAAATCATATTTTCCCTCAGCATACTTCTTATCCATGTACACAGAGCCTAATTTCGGGTTAATTCCCCCTTGGGCATCATAAAGAAAATCCTCTACCGGTTTGTTACTTCCACTCCGATGTACAATCTCTTGATTCTTCGGGTTTACAAAAATATAAGTCGGATAAGAATTTACACCATAGCGTTTTGCCAGCTCCCGTCCCTCTCCTTTTTCAGCATCAATTTTCAGACAAACAAAGTTCTTGTTATACACATCGCCTACCTGCGGAAGTACAAATACTGTCAACGACATGTTCAAGCACGGACCACACCATTCCGTGTAAAAGTCCACAAAAATCTTCTTTTTCTCTTTTTTCGCTAAAGCAATAGCCTCATCCCACGTTCCATGAAAAAAGCGAATTCCACTCTCTTGCGCACTCAAAGAAACGGAGTATGCAAAAAACACGCACAAAAAAATAAACTTTTTCATCTGTTCATTCTATTAAATTGAGGTTGTGTCAAAAGTCATTTTTCAAACTCCCTCCCCCCTTCGGGGTACACCCTCTATAAACAGAGGGAGAGTTGAAATACTCCCTGTCTTCGGGAAGTGTCACCAGCTCCTCCTCTGTTTATAGAGGAGGTGGCACGAAGTGACGGAGGAGTTTTTCGAGGATAAAATACCTTTTGACACAACCTCACAATTACACTCTTTACTATTTGGAGACTTTCTTAAAAGCACGAACGCTTACAAATCCGACATACTCATCCGCACTATCACTATAGCCTATACTCTTTGTATTAAAATTATAGTTATAGAACATTTTTCCTTTTCCCCCTTTCACCGTAGTGGAAGAAAATAATGTCTTAGCGGAAAAATCCCAATTCGTTGTCAGTACTCCCAATTCATCAAATTTTTCGTGAAGAAGTTTTACATCAGCCGCAATAGCCTCCAATTCCTTCACGGCAGGCAGATACCAACCATCAACACCTTTATAGCTATACTCGGCAGCCCAAACAAAAGCAGAATTACTCGAATTTAAGGATAATCCAAGTGCATTCTTCCTCGCAATCATAGCAGCAGTATTTCCTTCTCCATCATATTCGTCCGGAGTATCGAAATCATTCCCAAGTCCAGAACCATAATAAAGATTCCCATAAGTACCCGGAGCTTCCAATGAGATTATTTTTGCCTCCTTAATATTCGCATTATTCACCCAACAAACCACTCCTACCGGCTCGAAGTCCTCGTTATAGTAAATATCCCCGACTTCAAAATACTCTTTTGGAGCTGTCAACTCGTAAGAAATCGTATCTTTTGCAGTTTGTCCCGCTATTGTTACGGTCAAGATCATTTCCCCTTTACGATCAATATCCGCAAAGAAATTAGTCGGCCCTACCATCTTAATCGTTTTATTTTCCAGTCGGAAATTCCACCCTTTAGGCTCTCCCGTTATCGTTAACTCCGCACCTTCCGTGTAATTTATGCCTATCTCAACCTTCTCCCCGCATTGAGCAACCACCTCTTTCGTTTCGCTCGTCACGAAACAATTCACCGTTTCCTGTTCCATCGGATGAGCTGCCATAAACTCCCACATCAACGTGGTACACCTTACGACATTAATGTTATGCCCTTCCTCCTTGAGCGTGTAAATCTCCAGATCAGCATTTCCACCATGATACGTGCGGGTGTCCACCGTCTTGTAATCCTCGATCTCGAAAGCAGCTTCTTTCAACACCATATCCCCCGGGAAATATCCGCCAATTCGTATGGCCCACTGTTCCATATTTTTCAACACGGCCGAATGTTGAACAATATCATCGATCTCCCCGGCAAAAACCCTTACCGGTACGGCCCTTGAAGGTAAATCCGTTTGGTTCTCTATGCTCATCTGCCCCGCACGAGGGGTGATTGCCGCAAAATCTCCCGAACGGTAAAAAGCCAGCACGAAAGAAAAAATGGCTCCACTCGATTGTCCCGTAGAATAAATCCGCTTGGGATCAACTGACGGAGAACTAGCCTTAAAAAAGTCCAGCATGGCGTCAACAAACGGCAAGTGATTCTCACTATTCTGCCAGTTTACCGCCCCGCTACCATCACTACTCACCACAACTTCACCCGCCGGGAAACACACGATACAATTCTCCCGTGAAGCCAGTTGACACAACGCATTCGTCTTGGTTATCCCATCAATCGGGTCGGACGGAAGTTCATCCTTTTCAAATTCATAGCTCCCGTGGAATTCAAAAATTAATGATATCGGCTTACTCGTCACCAAAGTTGACGGCATAAAATACTTAAATCTTCTCTCCACGACCTGCCCGTCCGGTTGCGTGACATTCAGTTTCACCAAATGCACTCCCGGGGTCAACTCTCCATCCACGGGCGGCTCTTCCTCCCCGCCATTAGGCGTGGTACCCTCCACATCCACGTTTTCCTTCTCCTGAGAAACGTAAGAACTCGTATCATCTACACAGGAAAATATCGTCAAAATAGGAACGATCAACAAAAATAAATACTTTCTCATAATATCTTATATTAAGTTTTCCGACTTAAATATTATCTTTCAGTTCACCCTTGAACATTCCGTCACGCCAGTGAGTCTGGTACTTAATCTCCACGTCTACCGGAATTCCGGCAATACCCTTGTAAGACTTCTCTTCGTTATACTGAACGCTCAACGTGCTACTGTTCAAATCAAAATAAAGCAAATCACCTTTCGCCTCTTCTCCGGAAGCCTCCATGTCATTTCCATAGCGGGAAACACCCAACAGTAACGTCTTCTCCGTCCGAGACACGCAAATATCCGTGATCACCGCATCACCATCATATCCCATATCCGTCAATTTCGTTACCAGATTACGGGAATTCGGGGCCATACCACTTTGAATATCCAACAAATTATACAAGTAAAGGTTGCCATCGGTCACGAAAAACATATAGTTCGTGTACTTCATGCAATAAAACTTCGTCGTAGACTTAATCACGTCTCCGGCAGCAATATCTGCCACCCACTTTTTCGTGGTGTTCTTTGCATTCTCTTCTTCATACCCGGATTTAAATAATACCAACCGGCAATTATCCCCGTTATTCAACACGGCAACGCATCCATTATCCGCCATATTCGTGGCACTTCCCCATAACAGGTTATACCCCTCAAAATATTTAAAATCTGCTTTCTTGATCTCTTTCACGCCACCATAAGCGCTACCATACACAAACCGCCCGTACGTCTTGTCAAACAAAATAATATCCCCGCAATCATATCCCATATTAACCATCGTTGGCGTATCGCCTGTCGGGTCCATCGCATCCCAGAATCCGAAAGCAGAAAGCGATCCTTTGTGAGGACTTTTACTCTTGTACGTGTAACCCGGTGTCCAGATAGATGGTGCCAAACTATAAGCCGTGTATAACGTCCCTCCCGATATTTCAGCAAAATGAGTAGACAACTGGAAATAGCTGCCATAGGGGTTACTTCTCCAGATAGAAATACCCTCTTCCATCAAATATTGACTCTCGTATCCTTCAATATCTGGTGGCGGATAAGAAGCCAACCCGGTATAAGCCTCTCCCGTCAGGTAAGGATTTATCGTATCCAGCATTAAAGAACTCTTATCCAATAAACTCACCCGGTTATCAGCTAACACCATAACACGTCCGTAACTATTCACAAAAGGCTGGCAACGATTCGCCTCGGCATACACAATCCGTAACTGTTTCGGCTCCATGCCCAACAATTCACCATACCGATCCTGATAATAATTTATAGCCCAGTTGGAAGGCTTATCCAAACGCAGGTAAGACAATTCCGCCCTTCCCTGATATTTACTCAACACCATGATCAAATCCCCCGCCGTGGAAGAACTCACGTTCAGGGAAAAGCGATGGTATTTCTCAACTTCGGTCTCTTTATCCTTCACCACGAAACGGCACGACCTTTCTCCCGGCACCATATCCACCTGTATCTCCAAATTATAAGTTTCCACCAATGTACGACCGGCAACCTCCCACCGATAAGTAAAACGGGATGTATCATCATACATCGTTCCCTTTAGCACGGGATAAATACGCAGACTGTCATCCACATCCCGGGCATATGAAGCATCGATTCCTTCCACCGTGATCTCGTTAATATCCCGGTACTCATAGTTTCCCTTGTCATCGTAGCACGCATAAAAAAACAGGGCCACGATAAAAAAACAACATATATTCCTCAAATTCATAATATATCAATTATTGATCAACACCTATTTCTCGACTTCCTGCATATAAGTCAGGTAAAGACGCATCCCCGTCTCGTCATCATATGTCGGTACGTTTCTTAAATAGTTATCCAATCCCCGAGCATACGTCCGTCCCTCGTTATTCTGATCGAACGAGCAATCTGACTTTTTATAATCTTCATTAAATGAAATTAGAATACGCCATTTTTTCGGGTGGAAATACCCCAACCCACCATGACTATTCCACCAGCTCGGTTGAGACAGATAATCGTTCAATAACAATCTCATGCTGATTCCTCCCCGCAATCCCAAATCAAAATCCTCACTCTCCTGTAAACGCAAATACAGACATTCGTTTGTGGGATTAGCGAAACTCTTGTTTAAAGAATCCCGATAAACAACAACACGCAGGGTATCTGTCAATTTTCCGGGACGGAATTTTTGTTCTTGCGGGAAAGCTGCGTAATGTATTCCCTCCTTGGCCGTCGTTGAATCCGACACGATCATCACGTTATAGGTACGCTCCGTTTCCGATCCTTTACCCAAATATTGCATAACGATCTTCGCCGTGTCCACCCGCACCGTATCATTCAACAACCCGAATGAAAACACCACCGAATCCGCGTAAATACGCTTGTTATTCACCGTGGAAAAATGCTTGAACTGAATCCGGTCTTTTCCCTCGTAAGGAAAATCTATGTCCTGATCGCACCCGACAAACGAGAACACAATATAAACCACCGCAAACAAGTATATTAATTTACTCATACTCCTAATATTAAAAATTAATTCTATCTATGTCCATCCTCTATTTCCGCATCGGGCATCGGGAACACGTACACCACATCCGAAGGCTCAATATCCCCGGAAGAAGCCCCCGTCTCGATTTTCAGGTTATTGCGTTTCATGACATACCACATCTGTCCCTCACCCAGATACTCCCGGCGCATCTCATCCTGAATCGACTCTTTTGACAGGTATTGTAAGTGTACATGATTTCGAATCCGGTGATCGCGCAACACGTTCAAATATTCCAATGACATCTCGGAATCCGTGTCAAAAGAACATTCCGCCACGATCAAATACATCTCCGAAAGTTTAATCATCGGCATCTTGCGGAAAAATGCATCCGTGTTATCCATATAATACTTCATAAAATCACCCAGATTAAACCATTTTGAATACCGGACATCGTCATTATTCCCCTCGTACCAGTTATAATAACTTCCAAAAGGCAGAGGTTTGAAACTAGTCGCCCCATCCTTCTTCTCATCACGATGTAATTTCTCGCTATAATCCTTCAATTCTTTATTACGCAAAGAGAAAATATGCTCGTCAGAAAACAACACGTCCGTCAAAGCCTCCGTCTGGTCCACACTGGCAAATTCCAATAAACGGAACTTACCGCTCTCTATAACCTCCTTGGCGTATGCAACGGCTTTCACGTTATCGCCTTTCGCCTGATAAACCCTCGCCAACATGGCTTTTACACCGTACAAGTTCATCCGGGCCACATACTTATCCGCATCACTTTTCGTCCCCAAAGTATAAGGTACCGTGGACACGATCGGGTCGCTTGCCAACAGTGTTTCGGCCTCCTTCAAATCGTTAATCACCAACTGCACGACCTCTTCCACCGTGTACATCGGCGGTAACGCCACACCGAACTCTTTGTTATAAGGAATTCCTTCTGCCCGCGGAGAAAGTTTCACGTCCGGGCAAAACAAACGATACAAATCAAAATGCAAAAAAGCACGTAAAGCCAACGCCTCCCCGCGAACCTGATTCCGATTCGTTTCTCCCAACACACCTTTATTCTTATCTGCCCAATTCAAAATATTATTAGCTGAAGCAATACAATTGTACAAATTATTCCAAAAAGAAGCGATCGTACTCTTCACACCCGAATTCGTGTAATCGAAATCCTTAAAATACGTGTAAGCCGTCCCGACGGAATTATAGGAATAGTACTGTCCCATCAAATCCACGTACTCCATCGTGAGAGCCTGACCATACATACTCTTCCCCGCCATCTGGCTATACACCCCCGCTAGCGCTTCCTGAAAGCCTTCAGCCGTACTGAACAATTTGTCCTCGTCCACCTTGTTCTCCAACTCTACATCCAGCCATTTATTGCATGAGGTCAACGAAAACAACAAACAAACCATTATAAATAACCGTGTCTTCATATATCAGTTTTTAAAATGTTACATTAAGCGCGAATGAAAAAGAACGGGCAAAAGGATAGGACGTTCCCCGCTCCTGTTTAATACTCGAAATACGGAATACATCCGTCATCGAGAAAGTAAGCTTGCATCGCTCGATAAACGTTCTAGCTAAAATATCCCTCGGCACATCGTAAGAAAGGGACAAACTGGATAGATTAATGAAATTATTATCCTGAACCAAACGAGTGGTCTGGTACAATTCACTCGTGTCATCGATACGCCTGAACATTGCCACGTCCCCCGGTTTCTTCCATCGGTCGTACAACACTCGCTTGTCCGCGTTATACAACGGATCGGCCCCCTCAACCTTTGTCGCCAACGTAGAATTATAAATCTTTGCCCCGTACTCGTAATTAAATAGCAAATAAAGATTAAAACCTTTCCAGTAGAAATTCGTCTGAACATTCCCTTGAAACTTCGGATTTTCATCCCCTACCTCCACTTTATCATTGACATCGTACTCGTAAGTCAGAGAGCCGTCCTTCTTGATATAAATCTCATTACCGGTAGCCGGATCAATCCCCAATGAACGAACCACCATCAAGGCACTCTGAGAACGTCCTTCCTCGTACAAACGGAACACGGTTGTATCACCCTTGGAATTAGCGGAATTCATAGCCTCTTCGTTCATCTTTTTCATGGCCGTGGACAACTTCCGGATTTCGTTCTTATTATGAGCCGCGGCAAGTGTCACGTTCCAAGTCATATCCCTCATCCGGTCGTTAATCAGATTGAAACGCAAACGAGCCTCAAACCCTTTATTGTCGATAGATCCCATATTCTCCTTATAAGAAGAGAAACCTGTCGAGGGAGCCACATCCACGTTTAACAATAAATTCTGCGTACGTTTCAAATAAGCATCAAAATTTACCACAATAATATTTCTCCAAACGCTCGTTTCGATTCCGGCATTATACTGCAACGTATTTTGCCATTTCAACGAGGGATTTCCATAAGCAGAAAGCACAGCCCCGTAAATTCCGTTATACTCGGAAGAACTCTGGTACAAATACTGTGTCAATGCCTGATCGGAAGTAAAATTCGTCGTTCCGGTGCTACCCACGGAGGCACGAATCTTCATGTACCCGGTACCCGTCCAGAATGACTCCTTATCAACATTCCAAGCCGCACCAACCGACCAGAAAGGAGCAAAACGGGAGTTACGTCCGAATTTACTGGAACCATCCGTACGGAACGATGCATCTAGGAAATAACGGTTATCATACCCCACGTTTAAATTAGCAAAGAAACCGACCATCTTGGTTTTATCATAACTCCCCGTGGGCTTGGAATCCTTCTTGAATTGTTGGGCATATTGAATATTTTTCAACTTATCACTCAGAAATCCGACTGCCGTAAAACCTTCCCCTGTCAAATCCGAAGTGGAAAGCTCGCTACCGATCCCCGCGCTCACCGTATATTTATCTGCAAACACGTTGTTATACATGAACCGGATATTGGCATCAAAATTAATCGTGGTTGAATTACTGATCGTGTAACTACCCTTTTGATCCGGGTCAGTCTGCGTGTCAAATTCCGAAGATTCTGCCGAACGGTATTTATCATTCTTGGTTATATTCTTGGTCAATGCAGCCAATCCTTTCACTTGGAAATGAGGCGTTACCCGCCATTCAATACTTAAATTATCCTTCACCTCCGTGTAACGATTATAGTCCGTATTCGGTAACGTGGCATCCAACAATGGATTTTTCAAGTTATTCGATTCAAATTTCCGGATAAGCTCTCCCGTTTCCGGATCTCTCTTTCTCTCGTACGGATTCAATTTCGTGTACTGAGAAAAATCACCGTATGGAGAATTCTCCCCTTTCACGTCATCCACGTTCAAGTCATTATTTACAATCAACTTGTTATCCAAATTGTAATTCAGATTCACCTTCACACCCCAACGCTCACGCCCGGAACCTTTCATGACGCCCTTGTCCGTGTCATATTTCAAATCCACGCCATAACGCATGTGTTCATCACCACCTTCCACGAAAATATTATAACGCTGATTCAATGAAGTCCGGAGCGGAATGGACAACCAGTAAGTATCCACGCCGCGTACCACCTCTTCCAAACGCCGATTATAAGTCTCGTCCTTTGCCATTTGCTGCTCCAACCCGTTAGCCTTATAAACACCAGCCAAACGCTCGTATTCCAATTTTTCCCGGGCATTCATCAAATTATAGTCGCTCAAATCAGGAGCTGAAATATCATAGCGGGCATTCACCGACACACGCAACTCACCTGCCCGCGGGCGGATCGTCGTGATCAGGATCACCCCGTTAGCCCCCCTTGAACCGTAAAGAGCCGTGGCCGACGCATCCTTCAAAATAGAAAATGCCTCCACCCGGTTCATATCCAAATCGTACACCGTCGTGGCTGTCACCTCTATTCCATCCATGATATACAAGGGAGCGTTCGGATTCGTACGGGAATCATCGGCAGAACTTCTCAAATCGAAACCATTTTCACCGCGAATCGATATTTCCGGCACGTGATTCGGGTCACTTCCCCATTGGTTGTTCGGTAGCGTACGCACGGAAGGATCAAAAGCAGAAATAGCCTGTAACATATTCAAGGACCCCACTTTCCGAAGTTCCTCCCCTTTCACGGAAACTTCCGCTCCCGTGGAACTTTGCTTGGTACGGTTAAAATATCCCGTTACAACCACCTCTTCCACTTCTGCCGTCTCCTCCTTCATCACCACGTTAATCTCCTTCTGGTTCGTGTACTTCACATCCTGAGTCACCATCCCGATAAAAGAGAAAGAAAGTGCCACATCCTTCTGTGCAATCCACGACACCTCGTACTCCCCCTTGTCGTTAGTTGCCGTACCGATCGAACTCGATGCGGCACCGGGAATCTTCACCACAACCGTCACCCCCGGCAAAGGCATCTTGCTCTCGTCCGTCACCTTCCCTTTCACAGTCACCTTTTTGACCGTATCAGCCACCATCCGAGCTTGAGCCCCGCGAGTGGTCACAAAAATAACATCACCTTCAAAGGAACACTTTAAAGAAGTCTTTGCAAAAACCTCTTCCAGCACCTTCTCTACGGCTTCACTTTCGGCTTTCACGTCAAAACGTGAAATACTCGCCACATCCTTGTCGTTGTAAACGAAACGCAACCCCGTCTGTTTCCAAATCTCTTGGAACAACGTACTCATGTCGCATTGTCGCAAATCCAACGTAACTACTTGCTTTTGTGAAAAACCACTAGCCGTGGCCCCAAACACGAAAACAAGCATACAAATCGTAAACACTCTCATGATTTTAAAAATTTGAGAAAATTTCACCCTAGATAAGGCATAAAGTCCTTTCCATTCCATAAATTTGTATTTGAACAATTAAACATTGAATAGACCCGGTATTTCCGGCCATCTATTCTTTTTACCAATTCAAGAGATGGAGATGTGCCACCATCTTCATCTTTTTTACATACACACTATTAATAATTACACGTTATTTACAACTGATCACGACGCTTTTTCCTTCCACCTGAAAACGAGCATCGGAAATCTTCTCGAAAAGAGTGAATAATTGATTCACATCCCCGTATCGGAATAAATTGCCGGACAAACGGATACCCCTCAACTCGTCATTCGTGTAGAACACATCCAGATTATACCAGATGCTCAATTTGTCCATAATATCTTCCAAAGATTCACTTCTAAATATAAAATTCCCGTCTTTCCATGCCACATGAGGTAAAACGTCCACTTCCGTCATGTGCAAATTACCATCTGTTTCCCGGTACTCACCCATCTGTCGGGGATGCAGATCGATCTCTCCCATCCTTCCTCGCAGATTTACACGTCCTTCCACCAACACGGTTTTCACGATACCTTCGGTATAAGCATTAACATTAAACTGGGTTCCCAAAACACTTATATCCAAATCGTTTACCTTGACAACGAACGGATGTTCCGGGTCTCCAACCACATCAAAATACGCCTCTCCTGCCAAGATAACTTCACGTTTCTTTCCTGTAAAATTGACCGGATAACGTAACTCGCTGAACGAATTCAACCACACTTTTGTCCCGTCACTCAATGTCAATTTAAACTCTCCCCCTTTAGGCACGACCACCCGATTATACAATACTTCCGAGCTGCCTTCCCCCACCGCAACATTATAGGTCATTCCCGCAACCGAATCGACATTGATACAAGTTCCATCCACTTCCGTCAATTCTTGGGCATCCTTATCCACGCTGACGACCTGTCCGGATGCCATGTAAAGTATAGCCTGCGACTTCCCCGGCTGTATACCCTCCTGAACAAGTTGCGTTTTCGGTTCCCCATCCCAGTATCGGAAAGCACCTCCAACGGACAACAAGATAATGGCACAAGCGACACTCCTGTAAAAAACTCTCCGAAAATGTTGTTTCCGACGTAGCCGATCAAATTGAATAAAGTTCCCTTCGATCTTTTTCGATCTCTCCATCCAGCGCAACTCCAAATGAGTTTTTTGATAGGCCTGATAGTACTGACGATTTTCCTCGTTTGCCACAATCCATTCTTCCACTTTCTCCCGATCCTCCGGGTCAAGTTCATTCAGTAAATAGCGCAATAAAAATGAATCTACATCCTCTTCAAATATCATAATTCGATCAATTAATGACATTTAGTAGAAGAGACTTATTTTAAATTAAAGAGACTTGATTACTAAGTAGAAAGCATTACACAAGAGACAATAAATGCAAATAATTACGAGTATTATTAAACGATCGTTAAATAATACACGATCCATGTTCTATATATAATACAGATTCAAAAGCAAAGTCATTGAACGAGAAACATTATTTAACACATTAAAATGAAGTACAATTCACGAGATCACGCTTTGGCTACTGATTTACAACAAGACAGGCACAACCAATATATTAAAATACTTTCTTCCTTACCCGTAGTCTGCCTTAACTTTTTCAAGGCATTTACCAATAAAGTATTGACCGTTGCCACAGAAATATTCAACTCTGCCGCAACCTCCTTATATCGCATTCCTTTCAGGTATACACATTCAATTATGTCACGACTCCGGGAAGGCAATTTTTTGATTTCACGCTCTATCCGTTGAATAACCTCTTCTTCAATATTGTCATACTCCTCCCACGGTTTTTCAAGATGGGCAAAATCACAAACATACCGTACGGGATCAACTTTCACTTTAGCATTTAACGCCAAGTTACGAATAGAAACAAAAAGATAAGATCGTAACGTTGAAGGTTCCAATTTTTCCCCGATCCGTTTTTCCCACAATTTAATCAGAAAATCCTGAACCAAATCCTCCGACCGGGAAACATCGTTCAAAAAAGTATCCCCCCACACAACCAAAGGCTTATAATATTCCTCGAAAAGGAATTCCATCCCTTTCGCATCCTTATTTTTCAGTAAATCACATATCTGAACATCCTTCTGTTGCATATTTTCACGTTCACTTTGGCACAAAGGTATAAAATATTCTCTTTACATCATATCAACAAATGTAAACAAGCACGTAATAAAACATTGCAAATATCAAATCCGTATTATATTTTAGCACTTAAAATATAACCGTTCAATTATTCAGCTTATGAAAAGAACAATTTTACGTCTTACGTTCATCGTAGGGATCGTTCTGCTTTTCTTCCGATGCGCCACCGTGCCGCTTACGGGAAGACACCAACTTATCCTATTCCCGGAAGACCAAATGGTCTCCATGAGTTTAACCTCATACAGTAGCTTTTTAAAGGAAAACAAACTATCCACCGATGCCGTCAATAAACAACGGATCAAAAATGTCGGGGCAAAGATCTCGAAAGCCGTTGAACAATATCTCGCGGCCAACGGGCTGCAAGACCAGATTGCCAATTTCCAATGGGAATTCAACCTCGTGGCCAGCAACGAACCCAACGCATGGTGTATGCCGGGAGGTAAGGTCGTTTTCTACGAGGGGATATTACCCTACTGTCAGAATGACGCGGGAATCGCTGTCGTCATGGGGCATGAGATCGCCCACGCCGTGGCTCACCACAGCAACGAGCGCATGAGCCAGCAGGCACTCATACAATACGGGCAGGCCGCTGCCACCGAAATCCTTGGTCACGACCAAAGTGACGCGAGAAAAGCCATCTTGGCTGCCGCAATAGGTATGGGAACCAACGTGGGAATCACACTCCCCTTCTCCCGTAAACACGAGTACGAGGCGGATCACTTGGGACTGATCTTCATGGCCATGGCCGGTTACGACCCGAATGAGGCTGTCGCTTTCTGGACCCGTATGGCAAATGCATCAACAGGCAAGCAGCCCGAATTCCTATCCACTCACCCTGCCGACGAAAAACGGATTGCCAAACTAAAAGAGGCCATCCCGGAAGCGTTGAAATACAAGAAAAACTAGAGTAACAACAAACGGAAAACAAACCATGAATAACAAGAATAAGGCATTAATTTACCCTTTCCCGTCATTTTCAAGGAGAAAATTTCTACTTTTGTTGAATCATATCAATAAAGCATTATAGTATCATGGAAAACAAGTTAACGATATACAACACGTTAAGTCGAAAAAAAGAGTTATTTGAACCCATTAACCCGCCTTTCGTAGGATTATATGTTTGTGGACCGACCGTATACGGGGACGCTCATTTGGGCCATGCCCGTCCGGCAATCACCTTTGACTTGTTGTTCCGTTATCTTAAATTCATGGGGTACCGGGTAAGATACGTCCGCAACATCACTGACGTGGGTCACCTCGTGAATGATGCGGATGAAGGAGAAGACAAGATCGCCAAAAAAGCCAAACTGGAACAACTGGAGCCGATGGAAGTGGTACAATTCTACTCGAACCGTTACCACAAAAACATGGAGCAACTGAACACGCTACCCCCCAGCATCGAGCCACACGCATCCGGTCACATCATCGAGCAACAGGAATTAATCAAACAGATCATCGAAAACGGTTTTGCCTATGAAAGCGAGGGAAATATCTATTTCGACGTGGAACGCTATAACCAAAAATATCACTACGGTAAACTATCCGGTCGTAAAATCGACGAATTGTTTGCCAACACGAGAGAACTGAGCGGACAACAGGAAAAACGTAACCCATTTGACTTCGCCCTGTGGAAAAAGGCTTCCCCTGAACACATCATGCGCTGGCCCTCACCTTGGGGTGTAGGATTTCCGGGCTGGCACCTTGAATGTTCCTGCATGAGTCAGAAATACCTAGGAGAAACATTTGACATTCACGGGGGCGGTTTGGACTTGCAATTCCCGCACCACGAATGTGAAATCGCCCAAAACGTGGCCGCACAAGGACACGAGGCAGTAAAATATTGGATGCACAATAACATGGTGACCATCAACGGGCAGAAGATGGGTAAATCCCTAGGAAACTTCATCACGCTGGACCAGCTCTTCACGGGCGACAACAACGTGCTGGAACAGGCTTACTCCCCCATGACCGTGCGTTTCTTTATCCTGCAAGCACACTACCGCAGCCCGCTTGACTTCTCGAACGAGGCATTAAAGGCAGCGGAGAAAGGCTACGAGCGAATGATGGCAGCCGTGTCACAACTTAACAGGTTGAAAGTGTCCAACGAGAACACGGTAGACATCGCTACTTTACAGACAAACTGTTTCGAGGCCATGAACGACGATTTGAACACGCCGATATTAATCGCCCACTTGTTCGAAGGTGTCCGCATCATCAACTCCATCGCAGCAGGCTCGGAAAAGATCAACGCAGAAAACTTGGAAATGTTGAAAAACCTGTTCCACAGCTTCGTGTTCGACATCCTCGGCCTCAAGGGAGAAGAGGACTCCAGCGCCAGCAACCAAGCCCTAGGCAAGGTGATCGACGCTATGATGAACGTGCGCAAAACCGCCCGTGCAAACAAGGACTGGGCTACCTCCGACAGCATCCGTGACGAGCTGAAAAACGCAGGCATCCAGATAAAAGACACGAAGGACGGTTACGAATGGAGCCTTGAATGATTGCAGATGAAGTGATTTACGATGGAGTGATTACACTTGATCGTAAACACAAGAATCACGAAATCATAAATCACTAAATCACATAATACATTATGCCTTATCTCTACTACATACTACTTTCGCTCCTGTTGCTCTCTGCCTGTCAGGGAGAAAAAAAGAGTAAAGGGGACCAGAACCAGATTACGGTAGACAGCGCCCAAAGCCGCAAAACGACGGGACCTAAATACGTGAAAAGCGTGCAATTCGTGTATCCCATGAAATTCGACACCTGTCGGTTTAACGAGGAACTCAAAATTGTATACGCGAACAACAAGCACTATAAAATAGACTCCGCCCACCTGTTCTTCAACCAGAAACAGATTGCCACGCTCGACAGCGCAACCCGGGAATTCGTGTTCAAAATCCCGAAAGAAAAATGTGGTACCAACACGCTCAAAGTGATCGCGTTCCATCCCAACAACAAATGCGGGGTAGCCACCCAATCCTTTATCGTGAAACCGGATAAGGCACCCCAACCACTTCAATACCAACTGATGAAAACCTATTCCCATGCCACGGATGCCTCCACGCAGGGATTAGTATATATAGACGGCATTATCTACGAGGGAACCGGGATCAAAGGCCAATCCACCCTGCGCAAGATCGACTTGGAGAACAACAAAACACTCGCCATGCTGGGATTGGACAGCCAATATTTCGGAGAGGGGATCACGGTTTACAAGGATAAGATATACCAGCTTACCTGGACTTCCCAGAAAGCGTTCGTTTACGACTTGGCCTCTTTCACCCTGTTAACGACATTCGACTACTCCATGGAGCAAGGCTGGGGACTGACCACGATGGGCGACAAACTCGTCATGAGTGACGGTTCACATAACTTGTACCATTTGGATCCGAACCTTTTCAGTGTTGTCAAAACCGTGGAAGTTTTCGACAACAAAGGTCCGGTAACCAACTTAAATGAACTGGAATACATAAACGGTTATATCTGGGCAAACGAATGGCTTACAGACCGGATTGTCATCATCGACCCGGAATCAGGCGAAGTAGTACAGGACCTACTACTCCCGAATCTACTCACCGCCTCCGAAAGAGCCAAACTGGACCAGAACGACGATGTTTTAAACGGTATCGCATACAACGAAAAGAAGGGCACGATTTACGTTACCGGAAAACACTGGCCAAAGTTATTTGAGATAAAAACGAAATAATTGAGTGATTAAAATCAAAATTCTATGGTTGACGTAAAAATCGAGCCCTCTTGGAAAGAACTCTTAAAAGATGAGTTTGAGAAACCCTATTTCTCGGAGTTGATCCAATTCGTGAAAAACGAGTACAAGACCACGAAGATATATCCCCCGGGAAAACTTATTTTTAATGCCTTCGATCATTGTCCCGCGGAACAGACCAAGGTCGTCATTCTCGGACAAGACCCGTACCACGGTCCCGGTCAGGCGCATGGACTCTGTTTTTCCGTCCCGGAAGGTATCGAGCAACCACCTTCATTACAGAACATTTTCAAAGAAATAAATAACGATTTGGGTAAACCCGTCCCCACGTCCGGCAACCTCGAACGCTGGGCAGAACAAGGAGTGCTATTACTCAACGCCACACTGACCGTGAGAGCCCATCAGGCAGGTTCCCATCAGAACAAAGGTTGGGAAACCTTCACCGATGCCGTCATCAAAATCATTTCCGAGAAAAAAGAAAATCTCGTTTTCTTCCTTTGGGGGTCCTACGCCCAACGCAAAGGCGCCTTCATCAACACCCAACGGCATTTGGTGCTGAAATCCGTACACCCCTCCCCCTTGTCTGCCAACCGGGGCGGCTGGTTCGGCAATCACCAATTCAGTCAGGCGAATGCTTATTTGAAATCACACGGATTAAAAGAAATAGAGTGGTAACCACTCTATTTTTTTTCACCCGTGCAATTTCAAGTTACAAGTTACAGGTTAACAAGTTGCAAGTTCAGACAAAACAGGACCTTCATACTTCGAACCTGTAACTTGTAACCCGTTAACCTGCAACTTGAAAATTCAGGGAATTTTCAATCTCCGCAAACGTTTGAAATTTTTCCATCGTTTCCTTGCATATCTCTGTTTTTAATGCTTAACTTTGATGCACGAATATAAAATATAGCAGCTATGGTTAATTACAAAGACTTAGGACTGGTTAATTCCAGAGAAATGTTCAAGAAAGCAATGGAAGGTAAATATGCTATTCCGGCTTTCAATTTCAATAACATGGAGCAAATGCAAGCTATTGTTGCAGCTTGCGTGGAAACTAAATCTCCTGTTATCTTACAAGTATCCAGCGGTGCCCGTAAATATGCAAATCAAACCATTTTACGCTACATGGCACAAGGTGCGGTTGAATATGCCAAAGAACTTGGATGCAATATTCCAATTTGTCTTCACCTAGACCATGGCGACACGTACGAGTTGTGCGTATCTTGTATTGAAATGGGATTCTCCTCTGTCATGATTGACGGATCGGCCCTTCCTTATGACGAGAACGTGGCATTAACCAAGAAAGTGGTTGAATATGCTCATAAATATGATGTTACCGTAGAAGGTGAACTTGGAGTACTGGCCGGAATCGAAGACGACGTGGTTGCCGCAGCCAGCGTTTACACCAGCCCGGACTTGGTGGAAGACTTCGTGAAGAAAACCGGAGTGGATTCATTGGCCATCTCCATCGGAACTTCCCACGGGGCAAATAAATTCAAACCGGAGCAATGTACCCGTAACGCGGACGGAATCCTCGTTCCTCCCCCATTACGTTTCGACATCCTGGAAGAAATCGAAAGACGTATCCCCGGATTCCCGATCGTTCTTCACGGATCATCCTCCGTACCACAAGACAAAGTTGCTATTATCAATAAATATGGCGGTGCATTAAAAGACGCCGTAGGTATCCCCGAAGAACAATTGCGTAGAGCCGCAACTTCTGCCGTATGCAAAATCAACATCGACTCCGACGGTCGTTTGGCAATGACCGCAGCCGTTCGTGAAGTCTTCGCAAACAAGCCGGCAGAATTCGACCCGCGTAAGTACCTAGGCCCCGCCAGAGATGCATTAAAAGAATTATACAAGCACAAAACGGTACACGTTTTAGGAAGTGCCAACAGGGTAGAATAAAAAAAGGGGCTCAATGAGCCCCTTTTCTTTAAAAAAAAATACTAACTTTGCGCCCTATTTGGATTTAATACCATAGGAGCAAAATGCAGAAGATTAGAAACATCGCGATTATCGCGCACGTTGACCACGGGAAAACCACATTGGTCGACAAAATGATTTTTCAAGGAAACTTATTCAGAGAAACAGAAAATACGGGTGATCTATTGCTGGATAACAACGACCTGGAGAGAGAACGAGGGATCACCATCCTAGCCAAGAACGTATCCGTTCATTATAAAGATTACAAGATTAATATTATCGATACCCCGGGCCACGCCGACTTCGGTGGAGAGGTGGAACGCGTGTTGAACATGGCTGACGGAGTATTATTATTGGTTGACGCTTTTGAAGGTACCATGCCTCAAACACGCTTCGTACTTCAAAAAGCGCTTGCCCTCGGCAAGAAACCGATCGTTGTCGTGAACAAGGTAGACAAACCGAACTGTCGTCCGGACTTCGTGTACGAGCAAGTATTCGACTTGATGTTCTCCTTGGATGCCACGGAAGAACAATTGGACTTCACCGTAGTTTACGGTAGTGCCAAACAAGGTTGGATGTCCACCGACTGGCACAAACCCACGACAGACATTACCCCGTTATTGGATGCCATCATTAAAGATATTCCCGCCCCGACAGTACAGGAAGGAACCCCGCAGATGCTAATCACGTCTTTGGAATACTCCTCTTACGTGGGACGAATCGCCATTGGTAAACTGACCCGCGGAACATTAAAATCCGGTATGCCAGTCACCCTCTGCAAAAGAGACGGTGTAACACTGGTGAAAACCCGCATCAAAGATTTAATGACCTTCGAGGGGATGGGAAAACAAAAAGTTGACGAGGTGCAATGTGGAGAAATCTGTGCGCTTGTTGGGATCGAGGGATTCGAAATCGGTGATACCATTGCAGACTTCGAGAACCCGGAAGCTCTGGCACCTATCGCTATCGACGAACCGACCATGAGTATGCAGTTTACCATCAATGACTCGCCATTCTTCGGCCGGGACGGTAAATACGTGACTTCCCGTCACATCAAAGAACGTTTGGACCGGGAACTGGAAAAGAATCTTGCTTTACGGGTTGAACCGGGACAAAGTGCCGATTCTTTCATCGTGTTCGGTCGAGGTGTGCTCCATTTGAGCGTGTTGATCGAAACCATGCGTCGTGAAGGCTACGAATTACAAGTAGGACAACCGAAAGTTATCATCAAAGAAATTAACGGGGTAAAATGCGAGCCCGTTGAGGAATTGACCATCGACCTACCGGAAGAGGTATCGGGAAAAGCTATCGAGATGGTGAACCGCCGTAAAGGTGTCATGACAAACATGGAACACCGTAACGAACGGGTACACCTGACTTTCAATATCCCTTCACGGGGAATCATCGGCCTGAGAAGTAACCTACTCACCGCTACTGCCGGAGAGGCCGTAATCGCTCACCGTTTGAAAGGTTTCGAACCCTATGCCGGAGAAATTGAAATGCGTACCAACGGCTCTTTGATCGCCATGGAAACAGGTGATTCATTTGCCTACGCTATCAATAAACTTCAAGATAGAGGTAGATTCTTCATTACTCCGGGAGATGAGGTTTACGCCGGACAAGTAATCGGAGAAAGTACCCGTCAGGATGACATCGTGATCAACGTGTGCAAGTCTAAAAAACTTACCAACATGCGTGCCAGCGGTTCTGACGAAAAAACAAACATCGCACCTCCCATCCTTTTCAGCTTGGAAGAGGCTCTCGAATACATCAAAGAGGACGAATACGTGGAAGTTACTCCAAAAGCAATGAGACTTCGCAAGATCTACCTCGATGAAAACGAAAGAAAGAGAAGAAGCAAAACCATAGAATAATTCAAAACCACCTTCGGGTGGTTTTCTTATTTATTCTCCTTTCCAAACAATTTGAATATAATTTCATATCTTTACAAAGCAGTACGTATCTCAACAAACAGATCATGAAAATTAAAAAGGATGTCACTGAAAAGAATGCCGAACTTACCACAGAGAAGAAGTTGCGGAACGTGCGCACGTGCCTATATATCCTGATACTTGCTGCCATCACGAAACTGGCCATGACCGATTTCACCGAGTTATCATACCAATCTTGGATCAGCGTAATTATCATCACGCTAGTAATCATTCTCGTTCTAGCTATCGAAAGAGGCATTCGCAAAAAACTGAAAGAGGAAAAGGAATAATTTCTATATCGTCATCTTCACCTGAGCACCGTAATTCACATCATCCGTGAATGCTTGGTTAAAATTGTATTTCCCAGCATAAATCAATGCCGCACGAATCGTTCCCCCGTGAGCAAACACGCATACCTTCTCGTGGCCCGTTTCTTTCAGATCATCCAAAAAAGCCGACACCCGGTTATATTGTTCCAAAAAACTCTCCGCTCCCCCGGCAGGTATACTTAACCAATCATCATACCATTCCTGCAAACGAGGGTCTTGAATCTCCTCCCAACGTTGCCCCTCCCAGCTCCCAAAATTCAATTCCTTCAGCCGGTCATCCAGAATCGGATTTTCGTAACCACAGTAAACCGCCAACTTTCTGCAACGTTGTAACGGACTGGAATATACCTCATCAAATCTCTCCCCTTTCAGTCTCTCCCTCACCTTCCCTGCCTCTTCGAGGAAAGAATCGGCCACGTCAACATCCGCATTCCCGTAACACGTTCCCGGAATAACCACCGTTTTCGTGTGTCTGATCAAACATACTTCCATATATAAATCGTTTATTCCGTAAAATTCGCTATTTTTTTTGATAATACAAACACTACAAAAGCCGAAGCCCCTTATCCGGGCATTTAAACTTGATCTTCACCAATCGAGTGGATGTTTTTTCTCCCAACGAAAGCGCAAACTGTTTAAATATCTGCCGTAATAACGGGTCTTGCGTCTCCCGGGTCATCTCTTCCGGAACGGGTTCTAAAAGCGCGTAAAAATAGTCCTCATCTGCCGAGAGAAAATGAATTTCCAAATCGGGATCCGCTTTCCAATAAATCCCCGAATCCTTACCCCGGGCATAAAGAAAATTATACGCCTCTGCATGAGGTCCGCAACTGGTGAAATAAAAGAATTTTCCGCCTTCACACAAATAAATCGGCATCTTGTAATAATCTGCCCTCATGTAATCTTGTAACATCAAATCACCTTTTAACATCCCGTAAGTATCCGGCATCCCCCGTTTGCCAAAATCAAAGGTGTAGGCCTTCTCCAACTCTCCTTTTGTATTCACCCGGTAACACGCGTTATCACCTCCTTGCGTGCGGATCAGATAAGTATTACCTACGGCCTGCGATACGAGAAAAATATTCACCGTGAACCCGACCTGCGGAATAGAACTCTCCAACTTTTTCCCGTTCTTGTCAAATCGGCTCACTAAGAGATGACCCCGTTCAAAATTATTGGTACAAGGAGCCGAGATCGAATAATAATAAAACCCTCCATCCGGAGCCGGGGCAATTTCTTCAAACAATTGTAGAGGCTTGTTCATCGGGAGACGCTCAATTTCACGCCCATCATTCAAATCAAAAAATACAACTTCACTATCTCCATGTGCAAATAACAACCTTTTCTGATCCACGCTAATACAGGCATCCTGATGATAAGGACATTCTTTCCCTTGATTATATTTCATTGAAAATTGGTACTTCCCGGCAGCATCAAAACACATCACCTCCCGCCCGTACACGAGAAACAAATCCCCATCAGGTCCGATCAGCAATTTTTTCCGCATCCATTCCAATGACTCGGCATCAAAACGCTGTTTAATTGGGATCACTTGTATTTCCTCAATCCGGTCCGCCAGATCGGTAACCAAAGTACATTGTTCCAACGGCCGTAGCGCCCGAACTTGTTCTTGGGCAGAAAGCGTATGCCCCCAAAAGCCCAGACAACAAAAGCAAAAACAGATCATCATTGATTTCATTTCCATAAATTGTTTTGGTATCCTACAAATTTATCACAAACATTTGTAAATACATTGCTTTTAGCCGATTAATAAACGAATTAATTCCCTCTACACCTAAGGTTGCTCAAGTTCATCATGGTTCGCTTTAAACTCTTCTGCCCACTGGTTCAATTTTGCTTGCAATAATTGTTTATTAGGCAGATAGAGTGCATATTGCGTAGCGTAAATATTAGCATTGTCCGGTAGTGTCAGTTTCACCAAAGCCTCATTTTGTTCTTTACAAAGTAAGATGCCAATAGTAGGTTTCTCAAAAGATTGCTTCACATATCTGTCATAATAATTGACATACATCTGCATTTGTCCCAAGTCTTGATGTGTCAGTTTATCTATCTTCAAGTCAATCAAACAATAACACTGCAATAAGCGATTGTAAAATACTAAATCAACAAAAAAATGTTCTTCATTAAACGTGAAACGCTTTTGTCTTGCTTCAAATAGAAAACCCTTGCCCAATTCAAGTAAAAAATCTTGTAGTTTATTTATGATCGCTGTTTCCAGTTTACTTTCTGAATATGTCGTCTCTGACTTCAATCCTAAAAATTCTAACGTCAAAGGGTTCTTTATAAGATCCAATGATTTTTCTACTGTTTGGCCTTCCTTTGACAAACGAACGACCTCATGTTTGTTGCGACTTAATGCCAAACGTTCATACAAACTAGAATTCACTTGACGCTGTAACTGTCGGACACTCCATTGTTGCTGTGCACATTCTATCTCATAAAAACTACGTTCAGAAGGATTTTCTATACGCATCAATATCAGATAGTGAGACCAACTTAGCGTAAAACTCTTTTGAGAAATTTGCGAGAACGCCTCAGACTTGCCAATTTCGTAAACAGTGTTTACGAAATCCTTTCCAAGTGACTTTTTCTGAATCGGATCAATCAGGTTTACCGAATCCGCATAAACCAAATAAAATTTTCGATAGAGTGTCAAATTCTCAACAGACCATCCCCTTCCGTATTTTTCTATTAGTTTTTGAGATAACTGTTTCAGAACTGATTTCCCATATTCAGCCCGATGCGCCCCCTGTTGTTCATCCTCAACAATATACTTACCTGTTTCAAAATTAGCATATACCATTGTGATATTTACCGTAGATGCAATATTTTTGCGTGCCGTCTCTATTAACAAAGAAATCCTAGCGAATAGAGCCTCTGCTCTTTCATCTAATTTTCTATCTATGTTACAATTATCCATTTCCTTATTCTCTGTTACTTAGAATTTTATCAACACCTAGTATTCGCTATATCTCTGCAAGCATTTTATATTTATCTCGGTCATCTCATTCTAAAATATCTCGTAGTTATATGCCATCAAGAGTTACAAAAATAACAAAAGAAACTGATATTTAGTGAGCTTTTATACTGAAACTCAGCTCCATTAAGTAATTTTATCCCAATAAATCAACATCAACACAAATCTTCATGCTGCCTTTTGTACTTATTCATACCAACGTCAATTCTGAATTTATTTACGATAGATGATCAATACCTGATCAATACCTAATATAATATTTTCAATAACTTGTTAATATATTTTATGAACCTTATTATATATAAAGTTCATATAAGGTTTCTATAAGGTATCTATAAGGTTCATGACGGCAATCATCCGGTATTAATCAATTAATAAAAATGTAATCGGGACTAACGTCGGCACTAATCACACATCATCTCGGACATAAAAAGCACCATTCTCCCGTGTATTCCACGTTAGAATGGTGTCTTTCTCAAAATTCAAACAGCTATACTAATATCTTTTGAAATCAATACTTTTAATCTTGCACAACCCGGACCAGCTAAAGCCGGGAACCTCCTCCACGATAATATTATTCGGATCATCCACCACTTTATACCTCGTCAGCGTTCCTCCCGTCTCCTTTGGCAACGAGGGGTCGTAAGTACCCACGTAGAAGAAATCATCACCGGATCCCACGTCAATCAGAATATCGTAGTGCAGCAACGTTATTTCCTGACCACCGAAATCCCTAAGTAATTGCACTTTTTCCGCCACGTAATCATACGCGTACAGTTTCGAACCAGTAGCGTAAATCAAATAGGTTCTTTGTGCACTAACCCCGAAGAATTTCGCCTTGTCAATATCCGTGGCTTTATCCAAAGAGTATTTTTTCTTTTTCTCGATACTTTCCCAGCCCCACTGGTACTTCAACGCGTAACAATACAAGTAGTAGCTCCCCTCACCATCCGTCAACACGGTAAACGAATACCCGTCCAACAAACGACTACTTATACTTGTCACGTAATCCAGCCCCGTTTTCCAAGAGAAAATTTCCACGTCATCCCGTGTATCTTTCAGCGTGTCACAATATCCCATAGGTGCCCCATAAGACCTTCCCCCAGTATAAACAAAACGTTTTGCGTCATTATTGTACAACATATAATAATACGCCATAGCCTTCGGATTATAAGCGATCTTATCCCCGATAGAGAAAAGATCGTAAGTCCCTTGATAATGATTCGCCGGATTCTGAAACATGGAACTGGAAATCAAGAACCCGTTATGAAACAACTTATTATCAATAATTGCCGCCCTGTTATAGCTACGTATCTGTGCCACCTCCTGAAGGACAAAATGATCCAGTGACTCCGGGTCATAAAAATTATACTTCAGATGCGTGTGGTCACCTCCCTTGAAATTATCCCGATCCAAACGGTACGTACCGTCTTCCGTCGAAATATGAATCATGTTATCCCTGTAATTATCAACCACCCACACCTTCACGGGGTCTCTCAAGACGGGAAGCCCGCTCTCGTGCAACATATCCTTCAGCACCATCGTGTCCACGGAATAAGTAATCATGTCCAGTTGTGCCTCCCCGTTACTGTTCTCCCCGAGAATAATCCAACCGCTGGTAAGCAAATCTTGAACCTGCATCGCGGTGACATTCGAGTACTCCATCGTGTTCAGCGTGTCCGTCACTTTGAAATACAAGGTATATGTCTCCGTTGGCAAGCTTACCGGAAACACTAAATCACGTTCATTCCCTAACGGGTATTCTTTACTTCCGACTCCATTAGATCGGGCAACCCACTCAAATTTCAGATGCGTGTTTTCCGCCAGCTTGAAATCAATTTCGGGTGAAATCCGAAGCGTATCCACGAACGACGTGAGGATATAAGCCGTGTCAAAACCACGATCACCGATAGTGATTTCATTAAATTCATGGTAATCGTAATTCCCTTTATCATCATAACATCCCATGCATAAAGCTATCGCCAATAGCACGAGTAAACTTAGTTTCTTTTTCATAACTTTCATTATTCAACATTACTAAATTAAAGGTCCCACGGCCATTTTCACCGGATTACCATCCTTGTCCTTCTCGTCCTCGTAAACGGTCTGCCCCTTCGCCTCCATCTCCTTCAAGTATTTATCCAACCCTTGGGCATACGTGCGCTGTCTTTCCATATCCATTTCGATCACGTTATCAAAATCAGCCATCTTCAAACCGAACATCTCGCACAGTAATTTGACTTTCTTTTTAGAGTAGGGGCCAAAATAATTCACCGTCCACGCCTTCGGCATGAAAACCTCATCTGAAAGTCCCACCACGTGACGGACCACGTTCTGTATCTCTTTCGTGTAATCTTTAAGTTCCAAGGGTCTCCACACATCCATCGGTAACGAGAAATACTCGTTTTCCATCAACTGTAAGGTCACGTAATACGTGGAATCCAACATTTTTGCCTGACGGAATCCCGTGAATTCCACGAATCCGTCACGTTCCCCGGCGGCAATCATGTAGCGTTCCTCCAAGGGAGCGTAATCCTCGTTCACTAATGCGGTGGTCAACGAATCGACGACCGACACGGTAAAATAGCGGTCATAATTCACGACATCCCCCATCACCCGGACTTTCAATCTCACCGTGCTATCATTCTCTAATAACAGGGAAAAGGGAATCAATGTCGTGTCCATATGAGCCCAAATTTCCGGGTCACCATATAAACTGGGTGGGGCTTCCTGTACCGAAAAATAAACCCCATCTTTCCCCTCGTAATCCATCATTTCTTTCTCACATCCAAGAAATGACAAAACGACAACCAATAGAAATATATATTTTTTCATACGAAGAAATTTTAATTATTTACCAAGATCGTTTTCTTTTCTATAATCTTGTTCCGACTGTGGCAGGTCAAACAAGTAAAAGCGTTCTTCCATGGAAACAACGTTTCCCTGTTTCTCGCCGGATGCAATCTCGGTTTTCCCCTTGCGTTTATAAAGCCAGAATAACTGTCCTTCACCCACAAACTCCCGCTTGTACTCTTGCTCGATACTCGCAGTCAGATCGGCATCATCCTGAATGTTTTTCACGTTACGTGCCGTTCTCACCGCATTCAGATAATTCCGTCCCTCTTTCGGATCCGGACAGCACTCGGCCGCGATAAGATACACTTCGGACACCCGGAGTACAGGCATGATATAACGATAGCCTTTGCTAATTTTCGTTTTCGTGTCAATATCATCCACATCCTTGTACTTGATCACGTGGAGATACGAGTTATTATCCGGATCAACCATTTCCGCGAACCAGTATGCAAGCCGGAAATCATTGTCATCCCCATCGTATATATTCTGCATAATATCCTTATCAATACGTAACACGCTACCTTGTTTCAAGTTAGCCCCGAAACCGACCTCGTAAACACTTTCCTTTCTTTTCAGGTTATACAGGCCAAACAAGATTTCACTTTGGAAAATACGGTCTTCTTTATCTGTCGTCACCACTTCTTCCCGGGTCACGAAGGGGAACCATTTATGTTCCTCGTGTATCTCGCGAATCATTTTCTCCGCGTACTCCCAAGCCACGTCCTTTTCCCCGCAATAGAGAGCCACACGAGCCATCAAAGCCTGAACGGCATAGTAATTCAGACGCATGGAGCGATAACGCATGTCATTCACGCCCCCTTCCGGGTCATCACCCCACACAGATCCTGTTTCAATCACGGGATCATACCCGGCCAACGACTCCTCCGCATTTTTCAAATCTTCCATGATCAGCCGGGCGATTTCCTTTGCCGGTAGTAAAGGATTCACCTTTGTCTCGGAAGTCAAAGCGTAAGGGATACACTCTTTTTCCTTGTCCTTGCTATAACTGGGACCGAATATACGGAACAGTTCGAAATGTAACAAAGCACGTAGGGCCAGAGCCTCCCCTTTGATCATGTGATAATAGGTATCATCCAGCACATTCCGGTCGGATTCGCAATGCTCCAGTATCGTGTTGACGTTATTCAGAAGGGCATACGACCGATTCCAACAACCACTCACTGCATTGTTCCGGGTCACGTTATCAAAATCTGCCAAAGATTTATAACTATGATCCTTCTCCCGGCAGGTATAGTATTGTGCCAAAATATCAGTCATTCCCCACGTCAGAGTTTTCCCGTACATACTTGAATTCAACAAGTCTATATAAATACCATTCAACGCCGTCATGAATCCCCGGGGAGTACGGAAAAGATCGTTCTCCATGATCCGGTCCTCCGAACTGACTTTCAACCAATCGGAACAAGACAACGTGAGGGCGCCAAGCACCACGCACACTAATAATTTCAATTTTCGTATCATATCCACACTTGTTTTAAAATCTTACACCTAAGGAAAAACTTACCGAACGGGCAAAAGGATAATCCAGACCCCGCTCCTCTTTAAAAGAAGAGATTCGGAAAATATCATTCATGTAAACCCGGAAATTCATTCCCTGAATTCCCGCTACCCGCAACCATGCAGCGTCCATATCGTAACCGATTGAAATGGATTCACCGGAAAAAGTGTTCTCCGTCACCACGAAACGGGAAGACATCGGCGTGGAAGAATAATCATCTATCGCCTTGAATTTTGCCTTATCTCCCGGTTTCTTCCAACGGTCGTACAAAGCTCGTTTGTCTTGATTCCTACCGATATTGTCTTCGGTGATATTCTCCACTTTATCATACAATGCCGAGGCCATGGTCTCTTTGCCCAAGCTATAACGGAAACTGAAAGAGGCAGACAATTTCTTGTAATAGAATGACATTCCGACAATTCCCTCTACATCCGGAACGGATGATCCCACGATCACCTCGTCAGACGCGGAATACAAGAAAGTTTGCGTTCCATCCTTTTTCAAGAAGACTTCACGCCCGGTAGCCGGATCGATTCCCAAAGAAGGAACAGCCCACAAATCGTCCGGACTACCACCCTCGTAATAACGATTTAAGGCAGTAGAACTCCCCACCTTGTTCAAGTAATCCAATTTATCCCCGATGTCACGATATTCCGAATGGTTCGCCCGTGCGTTCATGTTTATGCTGCAAGACAAATCCTTTTTCCGCAGAAAGACATAATTCAATGTTCCCGTCCATCCCCTGGAAATTTGCCTTCCCATATTCGTGTACAAACTCGTTGCCGCGGCAGAAGGCGGCATCCCGATGGAAACCAGCAAAGGGTCCGTATCTTTGAAATAATAGTCAAAAGTCACACGAATTCGGTTGTTCAGAACAGACAGATCGACACCGATGTTTTTATCCACGGTTCGCTGCCATTCCAAGTTTTTATTCCCGTACTTCTGAATCAACGCACTCGCCCCGAACATATTTTGCAACTCGACATTATACACGTAGGTCTTTTGTGATATGTAGGCATCGAAGTTTTCGTTTCCCGGATTACCGATTGATCCCCGGATTTTCAAATTGTTGATCCACCCCAATTTTTTTATAAATTCCTCGTTATGAACATTCCATGCCAAACCGACAGCCCACGTCGTGGAGAAAAGTTTGTTGCTGCCGAAAACGGAAGTCCCGTCAGCTCGCAGGTTGAAGTCCATCAGATAACGATTGTCATACGAGTAGTTCAAGTTCATGAAAAAACTGGTGGAACGTCGACGGTCTTTCGAGTAAGTAGGCTTTTGATTTTCCCGGAAACCCGTGGAATAGGCAGGATTCTTGTGGAAGTCATCGTTAAACCCAACCACGCTGTAACCGGATGCTTCCGAGCGAGATTCACTAAAAGACCATCCTCCAACAAAGTTTACTTGATGAACATTCTTAAATATTTTACCAAAGATAATGTTCAAATCACCATTGTACGAGAAGCTTTCATGCTGATTAGACGAGAAAGAACCCTTCTTCAATTTCTCCGTCTCCAAAAAATCCGTGTGATTCGGGGACTTGAACGCCTCTGTTTTCGAGATACTCTTGGATATTCCCAACCGAGCCCGGAGTCTCAGGGCATCGAAGGTAGTCCATTCCATCGTGAAATTGTCCCTCAACGCGAGATCCTTGGTTGTATTCGTGTTTTCAATGTTCCACACGTACAAGGGATTCAGCATATCCTCCCCGTACAACCCCGTCTTTCTCTCCAAATACATGGGAATTGTACCGTTTTCCTGTCTTTTCCGGTAATACGGGTTTGCTCTTGAAAACTCGGAGAATGCCACCGGCTCCCGGTCAGAATTAGAGAGATCCATGCTCGCTTTGTTCGAGAAGAGTAAACCCTTTTTACGGTAAATCAAGTCAATATTCACTCCCATACCGTCACGGTTGGACTTTTTCATCACACCATCACGGTTATTGTAGCTGATACCCAAACCGTAACGCATGGCTTGGTCTCCTCCGTCAATGTACAAGTTGTGGGAATGATTGAAGACGGTTCGTAACGGTTCGCTTAACCAATAAGTGTCCACCCCTCTCAGCACTTCTTTTAACCGGGAATAATAATCCTGCATTTCCTGTAGTTTATCAACAAAACCGTCATATCCTTCCATGGGAGAATAACGCCCGGCTAATAACTCATACTCCAGTTTTTCGGAAGCGTTCATTAAATTGTAATCCGACAAATCGGCAAACGAGATCCCATAATTCCCACTGTATGATAGCCGTAATTGCCCCGATTCCGGAGACTTCGTTTCCACGACAATCACCCCGTTAGCCGCCTTCGACCCGTAGATAGCCGTGGACGCTGCATCCTTCAAGATCGTCACGCTTGCCACCCGATCCATATTTAGGTTGATGATGGTTTCCAACGTGGTCTCCACACCATCCAAGATGAACAAGGGCTGATTGGGGTCGTTCTCAAACTCTGTCTGCAATCCGACCACGCTCGTCTTTCCTCGAATTTCAATTTTGGGCATACGATTCGGGTCTGATCCCCATTGTTTGCTCTCCACGACCATCATGGCCGGGTCCAGCGTTTTCAAACTCTGGATGACATTCTGCGCACCAACCATTTTCAACTCCTTGGCCGAATAGGTAGATGCCGACCCCGTGTAGCTATTCTTATCCCGAGAATAGATACCCGTGATGACCACTTCCTCAAGACCTTCTACTTCCTCTTCCATCGTGACAATCACTTTCTTTCCCGGAGTCACGTCCTTTTCCACCGGTTTCATCCCGATAAACGAGAAGACCAGCATGGTTTTCCCCGCCTTTGTTGCCGGGAAACGGAATGCACCGTGCGTGTCCGTGGAAGTACCCGTTTGGGTCCCTTTCAACAAAACGGTCACTCCGGGTAACGGATTACCCTCCGTGTCCATGACTTCTCCCTCGTAAAATCCTAGTTTCTGATTTCCCGGTTTCCCTGTCGCAACAACCGAATCTTGCCGTGTGGAAGTTCCCGATAAAAGATCGATCTCTCCCCGACTTAAACCACTCGTCCCGGCTCTTGTCAACAAGGGAAAGCCCAGCAATAAGATGATAAGTAAGCGGGAAACCGCAGTGACGGTCTTTTTTTCCGATAGCAATTTTTGCCGAAAAAATTTCCTGTCATAAGTTTTTTTCATAACTTTGATAATTAATTGGTTTATAAAACTAATGATGCAAGGGGGTGATATTCAACGTGCAAAGTTTAGGATTCACCCTCTTTTTTTCATCTTTCTAATAAGAAAAATCTCTCTAATTTTTCATGCCTTACAAATTTTGGGTATTTATTCATTCCGTTTATTTTAATCAAGTTGCAACCTTAATATCCTTTATCAATCGAAAATTTCTTTTATAGTGCCGATCCCCAAAACAAAAAATGATACAATAAAAAAAGCGAGGACCGTCAACAACTCTATCTTATCTGAGGCATCGCCAAACGCCTTGTAGTAAATAGACAACGATCCACGCCTAACCAGCGTGAACTCACCGTCTAATCTTACTACTTCCAATTGGCGATTTTCAGATAAAGATTAGCACAAACTCACAATATTTTAAAAGGCAGGCTCTCCCACCTATTCGTATCATACCTGCAAATATATAAATACTTTTTCATTTTTCAATATTTTTTCTATTTTTAGAATTAACCAAAAACAGACTATATTGCTAAATCTAAAAAGATAGTTTTCTCCCATGATACCAAAAGAATTAGTAAGATTAAGAATAAAGATAATTTTTCAAAAAATTACTTTTATCTCTCAACCCCATAAACTCCATGATTTCTTTAGCCGAATATGTATTGTCACCGATTATTATCAAAACTTCTTTTAACTGTGGGGTAACTGTGGGGTCTTGCCCAACAATGCTCCGAACATAACGGAACACGACCTGTACAAAAGCACCATCCGAATGAAACTCTGGATCAGGAAGTCCTACTCGACAACATTCTCCCTGTCTAAAACAAAAATTGATGGCGACACCAAATAACCAACACGCTCAAATAGAAGACCTGTTCAATGATTAACACAGACGCACCGCAACAATCTCCCGTGTAACCCCCGATCTTGATTTTCAAGAAGAAACGTAAGCCGATGGCAGTCAATATGGCGGGGATCATTGCGAAACAGAAACTCGCATCTTTCAGGAAGAAGAAGGGGATCAGCGTGATCACCCCCACGATCACGAATATGAACGTGCGCACCTTGCTGTAAACAAGTTTTATTTTACTCTCTTCCTCTTTCCGGACATAAGGTAACGTATTTACCATCACGGCCGCACAGAGTTTGGAAAAACAATCCGCTGCAATCACGATCGGAAAAATCATGGCCGGGTCGAAACTGGACAATAAGGAATAATAAAGAATAAAGTAGAGTACCAAACCGATGGTCCCGTAACACCCGATATGCGAATCTTTCATGATGGCTAGAATCTTCTCTTTAGAAGTTCCTCCACCAAACCCGTCAAAAAAGTCTGCCAACCCGTCCTCGTGCAACGCCCCGGTCAACAGGATTCGGGCAATAATCGCCAAAATACACGCCACCTCCAAAGGCACAATCTGTGCCGCCAGCCATAAAACGCCCCCCGTCACGGTCCCCGTCAAAAAACCGACCAAAGGCCAGTATTTAATGACATCCGTGAAATAACGTTTGTCCACGTTGACAATCCGCCACAAAGGTAGCCGGGTAAACATCATGATCGCTGCCAAAAGAGAACGCATATTGATTTTAGATTTAATGATTTATGATTTTAGATTCCTGCCGCACAAGGCCTTGCTAATTTTAGATTTTAAATTTTAAATTTCCACCCACGAAATCACCCCTTCTAGATTTACTACATTCAACTTTTATCTTTTAGTTTTTATCTTCCAAGGGGGGTGTCTTTTCATTTTCAATTTTCCACTTTCAATTTTCAATTATTTAAAGTATTTCGTGACCGCCGCTGCCTTGAAAGAAGCCATCTCGTTGATCATGTTCACGGCTGAAACAAGTAAGGGGTAAGCGCAAATGGCTCCCGTCCCTTCGCCTAGGCGCAAACCGAGATTTAATAAAGGCTGGGCGTGTAGGCAGTCCAAAACTAATTTATGCCCACACTCGTCACCTTGGTGACCATAGATGCAATAATCCGTTAAAGCGGGGTACAACATTTTTCCGGCAAGTACACAATTCGTCATGATAAAGCCATCCACGATAATAACCATACCCAATTCAGCAGCACGCAGCATACCTCCCACGGCAGCCACCATTTCAAAACCGCCAAAATAACGGATAATGTCTTTCGGAGTTCCATCCCCCTTGTAATTTTCCATACACCGTTTCAACACATTATACTTGTGTTCAACGCCTTCCCTAGACAACCCACTACCCGCTCCGACACAATCGCTCAAAGGAATACCTGTCAGGTAAGTCATCCACAGGGAAGAAGAAGAGGTGTTGGCAATACCCATTTCCCCGAAACTCACCACGCTCGAACCCTCATCATGAACCATATCCACGATCTCCACTCCGATCTCGATTGCCCGGTCAAATTCTTCCGGAGTCATGGCGGCCTCGTACAAATAATTTGAAGTTCCCTTACGGATTTTACGATCAATCAGCCCTTCCATAGGTTCGAAATCCGCATTTACCCCACAATCCACCAATTTAATCCCAAAATGATGCTGACGGGAAAACATATTCACCCCGGCACCCCCTTTGATGAAATTAAAAATCATCTGGGCGGTCACTTCCGGAGCCGAAAAGCTAACCCCCTCTTTCACGATCCCGTGATCGGCAGCAAAAATAATATTCTGGGGGTTCCGTAACTCCGGGGAAAGCGTTTGCTGTATCAACCCAATCTGGTGTGCTGTTTTTTCAAGTAATCCCAAAGATCCCTTGGGCTTGGTCAAATTATTAATCTTATCTATCAAAGCCTCCGACAAAGCCTTGTCGGTCTCTTTTATTGTAAAACTTCTCATACAATTGAAAATTAAAAATTGAAAATTGAAAATGAGATATACACTTTCAGGTTTCAATTCAGATTATATTATCATTTTATTTTACTCGCATGGCTATTCCGGAAACCATCAGGACAACTTCGTCCGCCCGATCTCCTATATATTGATTCACCCATCCTTGCAAATCCGTGAATTGCCGCTGAACAGGGTCAACAGAAACTCCCCCCATACCGATCTCGTTCGTGACGAAAATAAAGGTTGCCTCCTGCCCGGAGAACCGGTCGAACTCTTCCTTTATCTCCCGCAAAGATTTATCCACGTCGGAATCATTGTCAAAAAAGAAATTGGTACTCCACAAGGTCACGCAATCAATGACCACGACCCGCCCCGACACGTCACATCGACTAATCGCTTTTTCTTCTTCCAAATTGGTCCATTGCGGTCCCCGGTCCTGTTGATGACGTCTCACCCGTTCTCGGAATTCATCATCCCACACCCTCGAAGTAGCCAGATAAACGGGATTCTCTGCCAACTTTAGCGCAAGTTCTTGGGCATAACGACTTTTCCCGGATCTTTGTCCTCCCGTAACTAAAATTATTTTTCTTTTCATCATGACGACAAATTTCTCTGTTTTTTCAAGAAATACAAAGTAATCGCCCGAAAAATCTACAACTTTATTTCCGACTCCATCCCAGCAAACCATCCACGATGATTCCCAACAAAAACAATCAAGCACCCCGACAAATACTCTAAAGATTCAAAATTGTTTACTAACTTTGTGAGTTAGAAGTCTAAAAAGAAGTGATGATGGAACTCATATTATCCCGACACGGGGAAACATTAGAAAATCAACAACATATACTCCAAGGCCAACTTCCCGGGACCTTATCTCCATTGGGGATAGCCCAAGCCGAGAGACTGGCGGAGATGCTCCAAGAGGAAACGATTGACAACATTGTTTCCAGTGATCTGGCCCGAAGTTATAACACGGCGGTCGCCGTCGCCCGGAAACATGGGCTGACTCCTCACCCAACTCCCCTCCTGCGGGAAATGGACTGGGGCATATACACAGGTAAGCGCTTGGATGACGTGGACTGGACCAACCTGCCTCCCAGCGTGGAATCCCTAGATGCTCTCTTCCAAAGAGCTATCGATTTCATTGCCTATTTAAAAAAGAATTTCTCCGGCCAACGGGTAGTGGCCATTGGACACGGAGCATTCAACCGGGCAATTATCGCGTACCTCAACGGGAAAAAGGCTATTGACATGATCGACCTTCCTATCATGGAAAACACAAGTTGCCTACGTTTTACGTTAGTGGACGACAACCAAACAGTATAACCCAATTGAAAATTGAATCTCCACATTTTCAATTTTCAATTTTCAATTTTCAATTAACATGAGAATATACACGAAAGGCGGGGACAAAGGAACAACAGGAATATTCGGCGGGAGCCGGGTGGACAAAGATGATATTCGTATTGAAACAAACGGGACCCTTGACGAGCTGAATGCCACATTAGGTGTCATTCGAGCCTTGCTAGACGAGAAGGATAAACGGCAAGAAATTCTGGCATACATACAGCGAACGTTAATGATAGTCATGTCACAAGTGGCAACTCCCTCAAACATCCGGGAACAAAACCAGAACATCCTACCGGAAGATATAGACCGGTATTGCGAACAACAAATCGACCGCATGAACAGCGAGATGCAACACCCGTCCACCCATTTCATCCTGCCGGGCGGAACGCTGATTTCAGCCCAATGCCACGTGGCCCGCACGATCGCCCGCCGGGCAGAAAGAAGATTGTGTACCCTAAACAAAACAGACGAAGTTCCCCCACTTATCCTGCGATTCGTGAATCGCCTCTCGGACTTACTATTTACCATGGCCCGCTGGGAAATGGATCAGCAAGGTGCGGAAGAAGAGAGATGGAAAGCGTTCCTTTACAAAAAAAAGAATCAATGAATAGCGTTCGCCTTGTGCGGCTGGAATCTAAAATCTAAAATCATTAAATCTAAAATATACATGTCTTTTCTTCGTTCAATCATGTTTGTCGGGACCTGCTCGGATGCGGGTAAAAGCATTGTTAACACGGCGTTTTGCCGAATATTCAAACAAGATGGCTACCACCCGGCCCCCTTCAAGGCGCAGAATATGTCACTAAATTCATATTCCACTCCCGACGGGCTGGAAATCGGACGGGCGCAAGCGGTACAGGCCGAGGCATGTGGCATTACCCCGGAGAGCGACATGAATCCCGTTCTGTTGAAACCCACGAACGAACAATGCTCGCAGGTCGTACTCAACGGAAAACCGGTCGGGAATATGTCTGCCAGAGAATACTTCATGTCCAACAACAAGGCCGAATTATTCAACCAAGCATACGCTGCCTATGAACGTCTGCAAGCCCGCTACTCTCCCATCGTGCTGGAAGGAGCCGGGAGCATCTCGGAAATCAACTTGCGGGAAAGAGACATTACGAATATGCGGATGGCATTGCGCACAAATGCCGCCACGTATCTGGTGGCGGACATCGACCGGGGGGGAGTGTTTGCCTCCGTCTACGGTTCCATCGCCTTGCTTTCAGAGGAAGAAAAAAAATTGATTAAAGGAATTATCATCAACAAATTCAGAGGAGATATATCTCTTTTCGACGAGGGAAGAAAGATTATCCACGACCTCACGGGTATACCTGTTGTCGGCATGATTCCCTATTTCAAGGACATTTATATTGAAGAAGAAGACTCCGTCTCACTGGAAACCAAAAACACCAAAGCCGGGAGCGGCAAGATTAACGTGGCCATCGTACTCCTGAAACGCCTTTCCAATTTCACGGACTTCAGCGTACTGGAACGAGACGAACGATTTCATGCTTACTACACGAATAACGTGGAAGAAATTGGCAAAGCCGACATCATTATCCTACCGGGAACGAAAAACACAATCTCCGATCTGCGAAACATCCGGGCAAACGGTATCGCGGAGGCAGTCATCCGGGCTCACAAGGAAGGTAAAAAAGTGATCGGTATTTGCGGGGGGTACCAGATGATGGGCGCCCGGATCGAGGACCCGGATCAGATAGAGGGTGACATGACCGCCATTCCCGGCTTGGGCATCCTTCCTCTTGTCACGATCATGGAACCTGAAAAAGTCACTCGCCAAGACCAATTCACCTTCCGCAATCACCCGGAAACCTGCAAGGGGTACGAGATTCACATGGGTCGAACAACCTTGTTGGACGGGGTTCCGGAATCTCCCTTGAACCGTTTACACGACGGGCGAACGGACGGCTATATCTTAAACGAAAGATGCTGGGGTAGTTACCTCCACGGAATTCTGGACAATGACATCGTCCTCAACGAACTGGCAGAAGGACTGACCCAAGCAACCCCCACAACCTTCAATTATACCGATTTCAAAGATCAACAATATAACAAACTGGCCGATCACGTACGCGCACACGTTGACCTGCCATACATTTATTCCACCCTTAAAACCAAGTAATATGCTGAACGGACACGGAGATGACATATACAAATCAAACACGGAAATAAAAGCTAATTTCTCCACCAACGTATGGTATGACGCAGACACGGATATTCTCCGTTCCATGCTGATCACCCAAATCGACAAAATATTCCATTACCCGGAGCCTGCCGCCGAATCATTCGTACGGGAAGTTGCCCGGTTCCACAACCTGCAACCACAAAACGTGATTGCCGGAAACGGTGCCACGGAACTGTTTTACCTGATCGCACACGCTTTCGAAGGGAGTAAAACCATCCTTCCCATTCCCTCTTTTTCGGAGTACGAAGACGCTTGCACCCTTTACAGGCACCAACAGATATTCGTACCCATAAAAGACTTTCAGGCAGGCCCCGCAGACTTAATGTTTATCTGCAACCCCAACAATCCTGACGGGCACGTGTGGAAGCTGGAAGAGATTGAAAATATTTTACAACAATACCCTCAAATGACACTTGTCGTGGATGAATCGTTCATTGACTTTGCCCCCACGGCACAACCATGCGAACCGTTATTAGCCAGTTACCCTAATCTACTGGTCATTCATTCCATGACGAAAAGTTACGCCATCCCCGGATTACGCTTAGGCTATATGTTGGGCAGCGAAAACCTGATAGACCGGATCAAACGCTTCACCCACCCGTGGAACGTGAATGCACTAGCCATCGAGATCGGAAAATTCCTACTGCAAAATGGAAAGTACCTTCTACCCGACACGGGCAGGTTGCTCAAGCGTAAGGAAAATTTTGTCCGCGCTTTCGATGAACTTCCCGGTTACTCTCCCGTCCCCTCGGAAACCTCGTTTTTCCTTATTCACACGATACATAAATCCCACGTGTTAAAACAGGAACTATTGAAACAATTCGGGATTCTGATACGGGACGCCTCGAATTTCAGAGGTCTGGACGAACATTACTTCCGGGTAAACACACTCTCGGATGAAAAAAATCAGATGCTACTCCGGGCGTTGAGATTATTATCCATCACTGATTTATAATCGGTTACCATGTTCTCGTTTTCAATCGTCATCGTCCCTCTCATCATCGGGTATCTTCTCGATCTCATTTTTGGAGACCCCCGGAAATTACCTCATCCGATCGTAGCCTTCGGAAATATTATCGGATGGTGTGAACGACATTTCAACAAAGGGGAACACAAAAAACGAAACGGGTGCCTGATTGCCATCATCCTACCACTTTCCACACTCCTTTTAGGGGGACTTCTCGCCTTAGGAAGCTGGATGCTCCACCCCTTCGTGTATTACTGCGTCGCCTCCGTGTTCGTTTTCTACGGATTGGCGAACCACAGTCTTATACAGGAAGGCGGAGAAGTTATTCGAACCCTTGAAGAACAAGGATTGGACGCCGGACGAAAACGCTTGTCGTGGATTGTCGGTAGAGACACTAGCCAACTTCCCCCGAGAAAAATATATACCGCCGTGCTGGAAACCATGGCAGAGAATTTAAGTGACGGGGTAGTTGCCCCTTTATTCTTTTACGCCTTGGGAGGATTTCCTGCCATGATGGCTTATAAAATGGTAAACACGCTCGACTCCATGATCGGGTACAAAGATGCACGTTACAAAGATTTCGGGTGCTGTTCGGCTCATCTGGATGATGTACTGAATTATATCCCGGCCCGGCTAACAGCACTTCTGATCGTCCTGTCCGGCTACCGGAAAGGGATCTTTTCCTTCATCCGAAAATACGCCCGCCAACATGCCAGTCCCAACTCCGGTTACCCGGAATCCGCTATGGCCGGAATCCTCGATTGCCGTTTCGGGGGACCGAACATTTATCACGGAATACTCGTGGAAAAGCCTTACATCGGAACGAACGACAGGGAATTATCGATTAGGGATTACAAACGTGCCGCCCGCATCAATCAATCGGTATGCCTGATCACGGTAATCCTTATTTGCCTTGTTTTCATACCATTGATATAAAAGAACGAGGGGCCACCGATGTTGAAGTGACCCCTCGTTTTTTTTCGAACTAATTTATTTCCGTTCTCCTAATTTATCATCCAGATAAATCAAGTTATGACCGTTCATCATCTTGATTCTATCAACAATAGTCTGTGCAGTAGACTCTTCTTCCACTTGCTCGTTCACGAACTCATTGATAAAATTCTGGGCAGCTTTGTCATTCTCCTTGATAGCTACATCCAATAAATCATCAATCAACTTAGAAACATGACACTCGTGTTGATAAACATGCTCGAAGACTTCCAAAACAGAACCCCATGCTGTCGGTACCACGTTGATCTGACCAATTTCTACATTCCCGTTCCGTTTGATCACGAAGTCAATCATTTCATAAGCATGATTCAATTCCTCTTTTGATTGCGCTCTCATCCATGATGCCATCCCGTCGTAACCATTCTGTGCAAAATACACGGACATTGACAAATACAAATTGGATGACCACATCTCAGCATTAATCTGAGCATTAAACGCCTTTACTAAATTTTCGCTCAACATAATTGTTTATTTAAAATTTGATATTCACTCTTCCAAATCGTTTGAAGAACGAACAAATTACATGCCACTCCAAAATTATGTCATTAAAAATATAGCTTAAGACATTTTGTCATTTTTGACTCATTAACATTAAAAAATGATCAATACCACACTCTCCCCAGTAAAAATGAATATAACTTGCCAACACGTTTTTATAGGTATATACCGGAGTATCAACCACCATATCCTTGGCATTATATATCGTGCCAATCACAGGTATTTTCTCATTCGTAGGCAATATTCGGGAATAGTGAAACTCATGCCCCCGAATACGTTGACCGTTTACACGAACTTCCCGATAACCCAATTTCAATTTCATCTGCTCCATTGTCGCCCCTTGTTTCAACACGCCCGCCATAGGATAAACCTTCCCGTCACCGTCTGTAATCGTGTCACACAAATACATCATTCCACCACATTCTGCCAGTACTCGCCCCCCGTTTTCACAATACTTCCGGACAGACTGTCTCATTCCCTCGTTAGCTGCCAACTCCGCCAAATGTAGTTCCGGGTACCCTCCGGGGAAATAGACCATATCGGCCTCCGGAAGACTTTTATCACGCAGCGGACTAAAAAACACCACCTCCCCGGCTCGTTTCAATGCCTCCACGTTCTCCCGGTACATGAAATTAAAAGCCTCATCCCGGGCAATAGCGATCTTCCTGTTCCCGAAACAAACGACATCTTCCGTCTGTTCACCGGAAAATTCCACCGTACAAAGTTCCAGTAAACGATCGACATTCACGGTTTTGTCAATCACCTCTGCCACCCGATCCGCGAACGTATCAAAACAAAACGTCTCATCAATCGACAATCCCAAATGACGGGACGGGATAACAATACTTTCATCCTTTGGGATATACCCCAATGCCTCCACTCCGGCATCCGCACAAGCCTGCTGCAAATAAGCATAATGCGCTACCGATGCCACGAAGTTAAACACGACCCCGACAACCCGGATTCCCGGATAGAAGTGTTTAAAACCATACAACACTGGGGCCACGGTATAGGCCGTGGACTTTGCGTTAAGTACCAACACGACGGGAATACCGATTAACTCGGCAATCTCCGCACTACTCCCCTTCATCCCATCGTACCCATCAAACAACCCCATCACCCCTTCCGTCACGCAGACATCACTCGCAGTCCCGTACCGGGCGTACAGCTCCCGCACGTGTGCCGCCGATGCCATGTAAGTATCCAAATTCACGGATTCCTCTCCTGCGGCCATGGCATGATGTTTCGTATCAATATAATCCGGCCCGCACTTAAAAGGTTGTACCTTCATTCCCCGGTTCCGCAACAATCGCAACAGACCTAACGTGAATGTCGTCTTCCCGCTACCGGAACTTGCCGCCCCGATCATGATGAATGGTTTCTGTTTCATTTCTTTCAGCATTTACACGCAAAGATAAAACTTCTCGAAATAATAAAAGTATAATAACATTGGATGTTTCTAATAAAAGCCTATTTTTGTAGCGTTACGATATTTGAGGCGGTTGCAACATGGATAAACTTTCGGAATGGACGCCGGGAGCGGGCCTCAAGTATAAAGGAATGATTTATGAAGGAAATGGACATGATTAAAGACATCGTCTGGGCTTACAGAAATTACCCGGATCATGTGGCTTTTGTAATTGATGATACCTCTTACACCTATCAGGAGGTATTTGCCCGAGTGCAAGGAATTATGCCCTTCGTGCAGGATTGCCCGGAAGACATTATCGGAATCATCGCGGAAGATTGCATTGAAACGTATGCCTCTATTCTAGCTGTTTTATTAGCCGAAAAAACTTACGTAATCCTCCATCCCAACTACCCGGACAGTCGGAACAGGACCATTGTGGAATCCACCGGAATGAAACGGGTATTATACGGTCACGAATCCGGTACGCAGCAAGGCCTCCCCAACGAGATCAAATGTATTTCAACATTAGAGCTACGGGATGAAAATATAGACCATCTAACAGGAGAGCAAACGCAAGATACAAACAAGAATGCCTACATCATTTTCACCTCCGGAAGTACCGGGGTTCCCAAAGGAGTCCCGATCAGCCGGAAAAACTTGAACGCATTCTATGCCGCCTACCATCAACTGGGCTGGCAACTTGGGCCGACAGACCGGATGTTGCAAATGTTCGAACTGACATTCGACGTTTCAGTCGTGTCCACCCTCTACCCATTAACCCTCGGAGCCAGCGTTTACACGGTGGGAACAAGCAAGTTGAAATACATGAGAGTATACGAATTGATGGAAGATGAGGAACTGACTTTCGTGGCCATGCCTCCCTCCCTATTACAATTCCTGTCCCCTTACTTTGACGAGATTCACGTTCCAAAACTCAAATACCTTATCGTGACGGCAGAAGCGGCAAATGCCGATCTTCTCCAACGTTTCAGGGCCTGCGCCCCCAACGCAGAGTTCGTAAACCTGTACGGTCCCACGGAAGCCACAATTTATTGTACGGCTTACCGGATTCCTCCCAAAGGTTGCAAGCAACACAACGGAATGATCGCCATCGGCCACCCCTTCACCGGAATCGACACCCTGATTATGGACGAGAAGGAAATACCCGTGCAGACCGGAGAACAAGGAGAATTATGGGTAAGCGGGAAACAAGTCATGCGAGGCTACTGGCAAGACGAGGAAAAGTCCCGACAGGTATTCGCCCAGTTCAACGGAAAAGAGTATTATAAAACAGGCGACCTATGTTCTATCGATCCGGACGGGGACATCATCTATCGCGGACGTAAAGACTACCAAGTTAAAGTGCAGGGTTTCCGGGTTGAACTCAGCGAGATCGAATACCGGACAAAGAAATTCTTCCCGAACGAGACCAATGCCGTCGTCGTTCCCAAGAAAGAGGATGACGGGGGATGCCAATTGCACTTGTTCGTCGGGACAACACCCCATGAACGGGAAACCTTGCTCCATTATCTGAAGGAACACTTACCCGTCTACATGTTACCAACCGAAGTTCACTTTTTAGAAGAATTCCCGTTAAACACCAGCGGTAAAATTGACCGGAAAGCATTAACGACATTAATATAAAAAACTATGGAAACCGAAGAAATCTTACGCAAACTGGACATGATCTTTCGTGACATTCTAAAAAACGAAAACATCACGTTAACTCCCGAGACCACGGCAAAAGACGTGGACGGCTGGGATTCTCTGACGAATATGCGCCTCATCACGGCCATCGAAAAACATTACAACATTCGTTTCGGCCTGCGTGAAATACTGAAATTCAAACACGTGGGTGACCTGTGCGCATCCATCCAAGCTAAAAAGAAGTAGCCTATGATGTTTCTCTCTCTACCGTTTGTCATTCTGTTTACTTGTTGCCTGATCCTATATTACACGGTAAAAGGCAGCTACCAGAAACCAGTCCTGTTACTAACCAGTTGCATCTTTGTCGGTTATTTCAACATCGCATACCTACTGATAGCCGCACTCATTGCGGCAATAACCTTCTACTGGGGGCGCTGGATCGGGATGCAGGAACAGGAAAACAAACGCCGGAGAGTCTTCGTCGGGGGAATCGTCTTTCTCGTCCTGTTCCTCGTGGCATTCAAGTACCTCAATTTCATCGGGGAAAACATCGCCGTGCTACTCGGTTGGTTCGGCGTGGACTGGAAAGGAGCCATCACCTCTGTTTTCTTCCCGTTGGGAATCTCGTTCTATACCTTCCAAGCACTCGGCTATCTTATTGATGTCTACTGGGAAGAGGAAGAACCTGAACGCTCACTACCGGACTTCATGCTCTATATGCTATTTTTCATGAAATTCCTTTCCGGACCGATCGAACGGGCCTTCGATATGCTCCCGCAGTTGAAAATCGAGAAACGTTTCGACTACGACACGGTTACCTACGGTCTGAAACTCATGCTGATCGGTTTGATGAAAAAAGTCCTGATTGCCGACCGACTGGCTCCGCATCTGGATAGTATATTTGCCTCCGTACAAGATGCTTCCGGGGCACAGCTATTACTCGCCGGGTTATTGTACCCGATCGAGCTTTACGCCGATTTTTCCGGTTACACGGATATGGCCATCGGTGGAGCCATGATGTTCGGCTATCGCCTGTCACCCAATTTTAACCGTCCGTTCGTGGCAAAGACAATCACCGACTTTTGGCGCCGCTGGCATATGTCCCTCTCCTTCTGGGTCAGGGATTACCTTTACCAACCCATCGCGGCAAGTAAACGATATTGGGGACAGTGGGGCATCGTCTACGCTCTTGTGGTAACCTTCGTGTTACTCGGCGTGTGGCACGGGGCTGGTTGGAACTATGTGATATACGGGTTAATCCAAGGACTTATCATCAGCTACGAGATGGTGACCGTGGCCTACCGGAATAAAGTGGAAACAAGCGTGGGGAAACACGTGTTCGGGGTTTACTCTATCCTCCGGACCTACCTGCTCTTTGCGTTCTCCCTGCTATTTTTCCGTCTGCCCTCGCTATCCGATGCCGGATACATGATCAGTCACCTCTCCTTCAACCTGCACACCTCGATTAAAGAACTGCGACTAGGGATGACCGACCAAGAATGTATCGTTGCCGGGGTTGCCGTCGTAGTGCTTTTCCTATACGAATACTTTATGTCGAAACGGGACCTATTGCAAGCCTTGAGCGAACGCCACAGAATCATACGTTGGGGGGTCTACTACCTGCTCGTACTACTCATGTTCCTATTCGGACAATTCGGATCTGAAGATTTCATTTATTTACAGTTTTAGCCATGAGAACTTTCAAAGGATTTATAATAAAATGCGTGCTTTTTCTCGTTCCCTTCTTTGTCCTCGCTGGGTTCTATTTTTACGATGATCCCTTCAAGGTTCTGCGGGAATACAAAAAATATGACAATGATCCGATCTTCCTGAACGAAGATTACATCGGTTGGAAGACATACAAGAATTACCGGGATTCCCTGCACTTCGATTCCTTCATCCTAGGAAATTCCTGTACGATGGCATTTCTGACCTCCGACTGGGAAAAATACCTCAACGGGAGTAAGGCTATACGCTTGTACGGGACGGCTGAACGATTGGCTGCCGTACACCGGAAAGTGATGGCTCTTGACAAGGAAGAGGAACATATTGCAAATGTTCTGCTCATCGTCGATGCCACCCTATTACGAGAATATCAGTTATCCACGGGCTACATGCACCTACTTCCCCCGGAAGTCAGCGGGATGAATAAATTCAAATTCCAATCCCAGTTCACACAAGAATTCTTCAACCCGAAATTTCTGGTTCCCTACATGGATTACCGGGTATGCCGACGCTACCGCAATTACATGAGAGGAATCGTGAATCCCGACAAAAACATCCGCAATGTTGTCACAAACGACTTGTGGAACCCGCGGGAACACGAAATAGAACAACTCGGTGACCATTACTGGGAAAAACATAAAAAGAGATTCCGTCCCCGTCCCGGGGAAGACCGGGTTCACCCTCCGGTATTAATGAAACCACAAATCAAACTGTTATCGGAAATCGCAAAAGTATTCCAAAATCACCACACGAAGTACAAAATCATCATTAGCCCGGAATACAAACAAATACGTCTGAACCCGGCGGACGTGAAGCAATTGAAAGAAATATTCGGAGCTGAAAACGTTTATGACTTTTCCGGCATCAACAAATACACAAATAACATCCGGAACTACTACGAAGGCTCGCACTATCGCCCCTGTCTCGGACGCCAACTACTGGACAGCGTGTATGCCACGCACAAAACAACTCGCTAATTTTAAATTTTAGATTTTAGATTTCCGACTACCCCCTCTAACTCCCCCTGTGCAAGGGGGAGTTAGAGGGGGTAGTTAAAGCGTCAGCCTTGTGCGGCTGGAATCTAAAATCTAAAATTATTAAATTTAAAATTAATTGATTCCCAATTTCTTCCTTATCGCCTTCGGGATAGCATTCTTGTGAACCATAATATCCATTGTCTTCAAAGCCATATAAGGATAAGATGCGTAGAAATACCCTCCGAATTTGTTATACTTATTCCAAGAATTCTTCACGATGAAATAAGGAGTTCCGTTCTGATCTTTTGCTTTACCAATGATATGCATTCCGTGATCGTCAGTTGTCAGGTAACGATCGAACTCTTCCTGTCTCATCTCCTGCGTGATCGTCTTTTCGGGAGCCGGACCTTGCTTGAAAGCATCCATCATCTGCTGTCCCTTCGGCAACTTTTCCCATTTAGCAATTTCCGCACCGCTCATCTCCTTCGTGTCCGTTGCGGGGATCACGGCAACCCCTGCATCCTTCGTAGCAAATCCTTTCTCGCTCACGTCAGCACCCCAGACGAAAGTATAACCATTATCAATAGCATAATCCATCACTTGCATCAACTCTTCCAACGGAAGATTATAAGCCTTATCCCAAGACCAGTTATCCTCAACCTCAATAGCGAACTCCGTGTAGAAAGGATGGTGCGCGAAAGAGGTTAAATTCACATAGTCATCCATGTTTAAACCAACCACCTCTTTAGCGAAAGTCTGCGGTGTATATTCTTTTCCTTGATATTCAAACTTCTCCGGCTCCGGTCCGAGATAAGTATCCAGAATAGCATCGAATCCCCGTTTCCACGCCGTACTCAACCGCTTGTTGTTATTTTCCACTACCGCCTGCACGTAAGCTTTCAAAACAGCATCAATCTCTCCGAAAACATGACTCAGTTCCCCGTAATTCAATCCTTGATACACCTCAAGAGGCACAATCCCATATTTCTTTGCCATATTCGTCACATCCGAAGAGGCTCCTCCCACCGCAAAATTCAACACCCCGTGCAAGCGAACATATTTATCCGCCTTATCCGAATAAGCGTGTTTCACGAAATACATGGCCGACAAATTCACCGAATCTTTCCCCATTCGCATCATTTCCGACTCTAAGAAAGAGGACGTTGACCATGACCAACAAGTTCCGGCACGATACTGATCCTTCACGGAGGTAGCGGGCAATCTCTTGATATCAGTAAACTGGTAGCCTACAGGCTTTGTCGTGTCCTGTGCCGTCGTATTCTGCTGCGCATGGGCCATCATGTACCCTCCGAAAACAAGGGCGAATAAAATAAATGCTGTTCTCTTCATATCTTTTATATTGATTGTGATTTAATTGTCTGCCTGCAAAAGTATAAAAAGAACCGCAAAACAAGCTGACAAGCTGAATATATTTACGTTAGCCATAACAAAAAGAGAACTGCCTAAACAGTTCTCTCTGTTACAAAATAAACTCCTCCGGCCTTCGGCCACCTCCTCTATAAACAGAGGAGGAGCTGGTGATTCTTCCCGAAGACAGGGAGTATTTCAGCTCTCCCTCTGTTTATAGGGGAAAATCGGCAAGTAAGCGAGAACAGACAGAGAGTTTACTCGTTGTCTGTCGAGCGAGAGCCGATTCGAGACTGCTTGCAGGCTCAATACCCCGAAGGGGGGAGGGAGTTTGACATCCTCCTTGACTTCTTTCAAATTCCCTTTCTTTAATTAAAAAGTATAGGAAACCGATGCCTGATAATTCCGGGGCTTTGCCATGATCGTGGTCCGCTCAAAATATTCCTTGTCAAACAAGTTGTTAATGTTCAATGCCAGTGTTACGTGATTCTTGATCGTGTAGAAAATACCCGCATCCATCAACCACAAGGCCGGATCGTACAACCGGTTATCTATATTCCGGAACACCTTATCCTTGAAATTCCCACTTAAATGGAATGACAAATTCTTTAACACCCCGCGTGGTATCGTGTAATCGGCATAAGCGTAAAATGTCGTACGAGGAACTCCCGTGGCACGAACATTTTTATTCTGTTCCTTATATTTAGAGAAACGTCCGCTCTCGGCAATTTCCCGCAAACGATAGTCCGACCAACCGAGACCTCCCGTAACTTGTAAAGTCGGTAACGGACGAACAACCACCTCAATGTCAAAACCTCGCGAGTCGGCTCTTCCGACTTGTCCCCGGATACTCTTCTCCGTGGCCACGCCATCCACCAATACCGTCGTGTCTCCCAGACTCTTCACGATATTATACTTACGAATATAAAACACGCTTGCGTTTATATCCACCATCTCGTTCAAGGTGTAACGTACACCGACTTCCGTGGAATACCCCTTTTCCGGCTTGAACACTTCGCCCCCATCCTCGTCAGGATTGAACTCGTTACCCTTGCGGTCCAAATACATCACGGTAGGACTATATGTCGTGGTTACAGGATTGAAATAAGAAGAAATAGAACCGTAGAATGACAATTCAGGCATGGGAAAATACACGACACCCACTCGATACGTGAATGCCGAGGTCTCCACCTCTTTCCATTCTTTCCTGTTCTTCGTTTCATATTTCTGTTTCCCGTCATCAATCGTGGCACTTGATGTTTTCCGGCTATACAAATCCACACGCCCGGATGCCATCATTTTCCACTTATCATTAAATTCGATCACGTCATGCAAATAAATTCCATGCGTTCTCTCCGTGCGCAGGGAAACGGCTGAAACTTTCGTGTCCCACCACCCCTGCACGATATGCGGATCCCGCACAGGCAAAAGTGCATCCAAACCGGGCCCCCACAAATCGTCATCTCCATAACCGTTATACTGGGCGAAATCAAAACAATTGTACGTCCATCCCAACGTGTAGTTATGCAACACGGAACCTGTCTCGAACTTCCCGGTCAACTCGATCGTGTTATTCACGTTTTTATGGTCCGGGTTAAAATTCAACGGGTTCTGACGGGCAGCATTTCCCCGTTGAACCGTATCCAAGTCAACATAAATCTTCTCGGTCTCTGACTTTTTATAATACCATTTGTATATCGGGTCTTTGGAAGTGCGGTAAGAAAGCCCCTCAATACAATGATAATCCAAATCACTGTGGAAATAGGAAAAACGTTCTTTCAACTTCATCCAATCCGTGATCTGGTAAACGTATGACACAGACATATCCCATACTTTCCGTTTCATGTAATTATTGGCAAAGTCATTATAAACCTCGCGGTAATCCGCCTCCGGGTGGCGATCCCCCTTCAGCGCGTACGGTTTGTCTCCGTCCACGTAGAACATATCACCGGGCATAACGGGTGCAGCCCCGATCTCGGTCGTGTAATCATCATCGGCATAACTACCGGTCACATCAATACGTCCCCACTTTCCTAAATCAGCTCCCAAAACACCATACACGGAAAAACGATTTGCATTCACCTCACGCCATCCGTCACCCGTTGAATAATTGATATTGGCACGATATTCGAGAGGTCCCACAAGTTTCCCCCCGAAACCAAGAGTAGCCCGTCTCTCATCCCAGCTACCATAACTGATACGAGCGTTGGCCGAGAAATCGGGAGATGCTTTCTTGCGCACGATATTCAACACGCCACCCATAGCCGAATGTCCGGCCAAAATAGCAGCGGGACCCTTCAATAACTCGATAGACTCCACGGCAGCCAAATCCCCGTAAGGTACGTTATTCTTCAACGTCCGCTCATCGCGAATCCCGTCAATCATAACAACCGCACTCCCCTGTCCGCGAATGGAAAACTGTTGGAATTGCCCGTATTGCTTGTCTTTCGCTACAATCCCCGGCAAAAACTTAACGGCATCCATCAGATCGACAATCCCTTTCCGGTCAAGCATCTGACTAGACAACTTGCTCACCGTTATCGGAACGAAACGTAAAGGCACATCCAATCCCAACAAATCAATCCTCTTCTTTTTCTGCATCACATCCACCTGATCGATACGGAATAAAGAATCCGTGATACTCTTTTTCTTTCGCTTGTCGTTCTCTTGAGCGAGAAGCGAACCGACACACACAAACAGCAACAATGCTAATACAACAACTTTTTTCATACAACTATATATTAATAATGAATAAAGCATTATTAACATAGTCTTTTGGGCAACATGAGTCTAAGGTAAAATCCGTCTTTTTCCCTCTCGCTTTTTTTCCCGAAAGCTATGGTTTATCTTGTTCGGCAGGTCTTCTGACTTGTTCCGGATTTTGTTGCCTTCCCAGTTTATAACCAGTGACATTTGAAGTACAAAATCCCTTGTAAAGGAACTTACAGCTGCGGGTACAGTCCCGGATTCACACCGGGTTCCCTATTAAGCGTTACCTCCATGACCGAAGGTTCCGCACCAAAACTTGGTGCGAAAGTAATACATTTTTTTCATCCGGCAACAACCTTTTATAAAAAATTATATACATTTGTCTCGTCTTAGGTGATGTGTTGATGCCCAATTAACACACAAGAGGGAAGCCGGTTAGAATCCGGAACAGTGCCCGCTACTGTGATGCCCGTTTCTCCGAATAAGGAGATTCAAAGAAAGATTCTTACACCACTGTCCACACGGATGGGAAGGTATTTTTCTTAGGCGTAGTCAGGAGACCTGCCAAGACAAACATAGGTAATAGCGTATTCTCGGGGTCAGGAATACTATTATAAACATTTAAAACATCATCATCTAATGAAGAGAATTGTAATGCTAGGCATGATATTCATGTTAGCCTTGGTAAGTACCTCGTTTGCAGAGATCACATTAAAAGGGAAAGTCACAGATGCAAAGAGTGGGAAAGCCCTCATCGGTGCAAACGTTCGTCTGGTCGGAACAAGCATAGGGATTGCCACCAACAACAAAGGGGAGTTCATTCTGGAAAATATTCCGGATGGTACGTACACGCTACGGGCAAGCTATTCAGGCTACGAAGTTGCCTCGATAAAAGTCAACAGCAACAAAAACGACATTCTATTCCGGCTCACGGCCACCCCGGTAAACCTGAATCAAGTTGTCGTCACGGGAACGGGAACACACCGCCGTTTGAAAGATTCTCCCGTACCCATCGAGGTCATCAGCGGTACTGACTTGAAAAGTGCGGGCGTGAACTCCTTCGAAGATGCCCTCCTGTTACTGAATCCTTCATTCAACATACGTCCCACCGTCATGGGTTCCTACTTCACGCTGAACGGCATGAGCAACAAATACATCCTCATCCTTGTCGACGGCAAAAAAGTGGCCGGGGACGTGTCCAACAACACCGACCTCTCCCGTATTGACATGAGCCGGGTCAAGCGTATCGAAATACTGAAAGGAGCGGCATCCGCACTCTATGGTTCCGACGCTATTGCCGGGGTAATCAACATCATCACGGAACAACCGAAAGACCCGATCAGCGTGCAATCCAAGACCCGTTTCGGGGGAGAATCCAGCTTCTCGCAAAATGCCAGCGTAGACCTACACTTTGGTAAATTCACCTCTTCCACCTCCTACCAAAGAAGACAGATGGGAGGCTGGCAATTAAGCCCTTACGAGATTGACGGGGACACAGCCATACTCACGAGAAGAGAAGCTTCCAGCAAGTTCCATTCCAACATTGTCAATCAACGTTTCACCTACGCCCCGGTGAAAAGCCTAAGCCTGTACGCCCAAGGGGGATATTTTGACCGGGAAGTAAACCGTCCCGTGCAGGAGAAGAAAGATGACGGGGGCTACACCTATGACCTAACCTACATGGACTACAACATCGGCGTGGGCGGACGCTACCAGCTAAACTCCACCGATTACATCGCACTGGACCTCTACATGGACAACTACGAATACAACAAACTGTACACCGTGGCACAGGTCAGTAAAAAAGACACGACCTTCCGCATCGGGGACGAGGAATTGACGAAACGCCAGAAATACTACAACGGGAACCTGAAAGGCGTGTTTAAACTCGGCTCATACAACAAAATCTCCGCAGGTACCGAGTACACGAACGACTACATGAAAAACCCCGGAAACCTCGAAGAACCGGAAGAGATCTACACGCTGGCCCTGTACGCACAAGACGAGATTCGCCTCTGGAAAAACCTGCAAATTTTGCCGGGATTCCGCTACGTGTACAACGAGATGTTTAAGAACCGCTTTACCCCGAAAATAGCCTTGATGTACACCCTCGGCTCCTTCAATTTCAGAACATCCTACGCCGCCGGTTTTAAAACCCCCAGCATACAAGAACTATATTACGATTACGAAGCCCGCGGGGCTATCACCATCGGGAACCCAGACCTGAAACCGGAAAAAGCAAACTACTACAACATCAACGTGGAATATGCCGGGAAATATCTGAATGTCTCTGTCAACGGGTACATCAACGACGTGAAAGACATCATCGAGAAATACGACGTTGGGGTTACCGACGAGGATAAAGCGAACGGGATAAAAACCCGGAACGTGTACCACAACCTCGACAAAGCCAGTATCAAAGGCTTCGATGTCACGATCAATAGCTACTTGGGTGCCGGGTTTTCTGCCGCCGGATCCTACAACTGCGTGTATGCCGCCGATGATTCCGGACGCCGCCTGAGCGAATCGGTACGCCACGCGGCAACCTTCCGGGCCGGGTGGAGCCATGAATGGAACAAGTACAAACTACGGGCCAACATCAACGGGAGAATGCAAGGTTCAAAATACATCTACAAAAAGACCACGGACAAAACAACCGGGAAAGACATTTACACCGACGTCAGCGCCCCCAAGTACCAGCTCTGGAACTTGGCGACCACCCACACCTTCGCTCCCGTGGGTAACTTCCTGTTCGAAATCAACGCCGGGATTGACAACATCTTTGACTGGACGGACGATCGTCCCAGCGGGGTAAACTATGCCACGCTAAACCCCGGACGCACACTATTTGCCAGTCTCGTTATTCGTTTCACCAAATAAACAAACACCATGAAAAACATATTTACAGCCCTATTCTTATTGACAAGCATCTTTACATTCGCCCACGGTGGCGACGGTTTCAAACATTCCGATATATTCAAGACTCTTGGTCCTAATGACAAAGTAGCCATTCTCATGGTTCACTTCGGTACAACTCACGATGACACCCGAGCCTTGACCATCGAGGCCATTAACAAAAAAGTGTCACAAACATTCCCCGGAGTGGAAGTCCGTGAAGCCTACACTTCCCGCATGATCATGCGCCGCCTGAAAGAAAAAGGAATGACCAAACCCAACCCGACGGAAGCCATGAACAAACTGATTGCCGACGGTTATACCCACTTGATCCTTCAACCCACGAACATCATCGAAGGAATTGAAATGGAAGCCCTGCAAAAAGAAGTTGCATCATACCAAACGAAATTCAAAGACATTCGCTTAGGGACAGCTCTTCTTCATTCTCCCGAGGATTACCAAGCCGTGGTAAAAGCGATTGCCGCATCAATCAAGGACAAGGAAAAAGGGGATTGCGTCTTCGTGTGCCACGGGACCTACCACCCGGCAAACTCAACCTACGGGATGCTCGACTACGTGATGAAAGCTCAAGGACACAAGAACTACCACGTGGGAACGATCGAAGGTTACCCCACGATGGATGATGTAATCCGCGAACTCGAAGCGAATAAGGCAAAAGAAGTGACCTTGATACCCTTCATGTTCGTGGCCGGAGACCATGCCAAGAATGACATCGCCGGGGACTGGAAAGACGAACTGGAAAAGAAAGGCTATAAAGTAAACGTCCTGCTCAAAGGACTGGGAGAATATCCCGCCATACAGGAACTTTTCATCCAACACGTGAAATTCGCCACCAAACACCAACGGGAAGACATCACCGTGAAGAAAAAGAAATACGAGAAAACAGACGATATAGACTAACCCGCCCATGTTAACCAAATTGTTTATCCATATCCACCGGATACTGGGGTTAATTCTCTGTATCCTGTGCTTTTCATGGTTCATATCCGGAATCGTGATGATCTACCACTCCTTTCCCCGTGTAAGCCAAGAAGATCGGTTCACTCGTGCGGAAATTCTTGATACGAATGGCTTGCCCGCCATCCAAGACGTGTTACTCCGCCTCCCGGCCAAAACGCCAACCCGCGGACTCTCCCTGAACAACCCTTATGGAGATCCCGTATTCAGTATAGGGGGAGGACGTCAAAGCGTTGAGTTATACGCGGACACGAATGTCGTGGCTCCCGTTATTAACTACGCACTCTGTGAAAACCGGGCTGCTCGCTGGTGTGCCGATCGAAAGATTACCCGGGTGGATACCCTGTACGCCCTCGACCAATGGATCCCCCTCGCCCATTACAAGCGGGAATTTCCCATCTACAAATTCTACTTCGACGGTCCGGAAAAATACCAGCTTTACGTCTCTTCCCGAACCGCCAATATCCTGCAGTTTACCGATTCCGACAATCGTTTCTGGGCATGGTTTGGAGCCATTCCCCATTGGGTGTATTTCACCGTTATCCGGGAAAACCAGAATCTTTGGACACAATTCATGTACTGGGCATGTTATCTCGGAATGTTCATGTGTTTTACCGGATTCGTTCTCGGCATACGTTCCTACTGGCTCGCTCGCCGGAAAGGCTTTCTTCGCTCCCCGTACAAGAAGCGATGGTTCAAGTGGCACCACATCACGGGTTTCTTCTTCGGTATATTTGTCTTCACGTGGATACTGAGCGGTTATATGTCCATGGCTCCGCTTCCTTCGTGGCTCTTCGGCAAACAGGACTCCCGCGGATTCCGCCAAAGCCCGGCTGAAAGACAAGCCCCGTCACCTACCGACTATGCCTTGGACTATCGAAAAGCCATTACCCTCACCGCTACTCCGGATGATCCTGTCAAAACCATCGAGTGGACCCACTACCAAGGTATTCCCCTCTATCGTCTCCGCACGGTCAGCAAGGAAGTGACCTTAGACGCCTCCACTGACACGATTCGTCCTTTCCGCATCACGGAAGAGATGATCCTCGCTGCCGTCAAACGCCTCGCCGGGGACTCAACCACCTACTCCATCACCAAGATGAACGAGTACGACAACTACTATATATCCCGTCGTCGTCCTCTACCGCTCCCTGTCTACAAGGTCACGTTCGACAACAAGGCGAAGGACTGTTATTACTATAACCTTGAATCTTTCCGTCCCGTTCACTACGACACCAACGGACGCTGGAAACGCTGGCTTTACCGTGGTCTTCACACCCTTGACATCAAATTTCTCGTCGAGCGCCCCGCACTATGGACCGTGGTCATTTGGACCCTTCTCCTTGGCGGTGCTGTTGTCTCCTTCACGGGAATCGTACTTTCGGTGAAATACCTCAAAAACAGGTTTATAAAGTTCGTAAAGTTTATAAGGTTCATAAAGTAGTGTCCCCCGCAGGTACCTTTTTTGGGCTGTCCAAAAAGTCATTTTTCAAACTCCCTCCCCCCTTCGGGGTACTCCCTCTA